>Ga0105104_10001344_pt1 | contig 18424 bp, 15 predicted proteins | sample PPLLaktember2015_3_FD_87034 | JGI IMG/M metagenome (GOLD analysis project Ga0105104, IMG submission 87034) | Freshwater sediment microbial communities from Prairie Pothole Lake near Jamestown, North Dakota, USA - PPLs Lake P7 Core (6) Depth... | ecosystem: Environmental > Aquatic > Freshwater >... | reverse complement strand
TCCGCGTCTTCCCTATTGCACAACATCCGAAGTGCAAGCCCATAGATGTCTCCCTGCAAGCCTCGGATGAGATTCTCGAGAGCGTCGCGATCTCCGTCGATCGCGCGTCGGGCCTCGTCTTCGATCACGATCGCCTCTAATTCGTTGGCGTTTTCCTCCACGTTGCCCCCATCCCCAAGTCCGATTGGCGACCAGCATAACACGGGGCAGTCAATCGCATAGGGAAAGCTTCAACGTCGCCCGTGCAGGCGGGCTGGGGTATTTCCCGCTTTCGAGAACCGGAGGCAACCCACAGGCACTAAGCCTGCAATGACAATATATTGAAGCCACCGGCGGGCGAAAAGTGGGCGACAAGGGGCACAAAAACGGCTTGTCTGGGATCTGGTGAGTGGAGACCGACATCCGTAACTTATTGATTCATTGGTGCCAGAGGGGGGAATCGAACCCACACCGCTGGTTGAATGCCACCTGCGACCTTTCTGCGGCAACGGACACGTTTGATTGGCACAGGTTCTGTCGCGAGCTACTTGAATCGTTCAAGGAGCCGTTCGCGAATCGAGCGGCTGCGATAGGCCATGAAAATCATGCTCTCGACCCCGCACGGCGCCTGCGCAGGGCAATCCGCCTCACGACCGAACATACCCTGTTCAACCGGGTCCAGTTTGCCTTTTGACACTTTTTTGCTTGACACTCATGTTCCGTTCGAATGGACTATTTGGCGGAGGTCAAAGTGCCTGTGCTCTATTTAACCCCAAAAGCCTGAATCGCCCGCTCCAGGCCGGTTCGGCCCGTTCAGGCGGCAGATTGCACGCAGGCGGCGGCGCATCCTTTCCGGCGGTTCTGACGTGAACCATCCGGGCAGACGGCCGCGACGCCGTCTGCGATCCGGAGGTTCCATGTCGCAAGATTACCTTCCATGTGGGCCCAGTTTCGATTCTTTGGTCGACCGGTACCTGAGCATAAACTGCGCGGTTTTCACGCCGAATCCCGGGCGTTTGGATCATGTCAGGCGGATGGTTTCCGGAGACGTCAGGGCCACAAACGTCAGGCCATAGAGGATGAAAAGGAGCAGCCAGATGCAAATTGTGGTGGTCAATAGCGATTCCATGGGCCGGGGAGACGCAGAATTGGGTACGCAGCTGATCGGGTCATTTCTGCGAAAGCTCTGGGCGCAGGAGAGCAAGCCCGATGCCGTTATCTTCTACAACTCGGGAGTGAAGCTGATGGCTCATGGCTCGGGGGTTCTCGACGGGCTGGAAGGACTGGCTGCGGCCGGAGTTGATCTCGTCGCGTGCGGCACCTGCGTCGCCAATAGACGCACCGGTTCGTCACCGAGACCATGGTGGCAATCATCTCGTGATGGCGCCGCTTGAGCGGCAAATCGGGCGACATCAGAGCGCCGAAAGTCCCAAAGGCGTGATACAGGGCCTCAGGGATCAGGGTATGAGAAGCCACGATTCCAGCCGAACCATCCTCAGTCGGATGAACCGGAACCCGGTACTCTGCGGGATAGACCTTCTGCTGTTCTTCCAGCGCCTTGCGCAGACGTTCGTCCGCCTCGGAAAGAGGAACCGTCTTTATCCAGGTCATAATTGTGTTTGCTCCAAAGGTGTTTTGCGTCTTGAAAGAAAACGGTACACCGGCCACGCAAGTGCAACCGTTCCCAAGCCTGCCAGAGCCCGGACGGGGTTATCCAGAAAAAGGAGAACGAGTAGAACCGCAAGCAGCAGCAGGAAGAAGATCGGCGTCACGGGGTAGCCTGGAACCAGGTAGGCGGGCGCCGGTGTCGATGACCGCCGGCGAAATATGAACAGAGCGGCCACCGACAGCCCGAGAAACAGCACGGCCACAAAGATAAAATAGGCCACAATCTGGGCGAAATTCGACCACACCACCATGACGCAGGCCAATGCCGCCTGCAAGGTTACGGCGCGAGCGGGAGTCCCGTACCGCGGATCCAGTCGGCCGATCGACCGCATGAACACGCCTTCCTTTCCCATTGCATAGTAGACCCGCGGGGCAGCCATGATCACGCCGGCGAGGCTCCCCAGAATCGAGACCGCCACCACCGCCGCAAAAACGGCTTCTCCCGCCGGACCAAAGAGCCGCGAGCCGACATCGGCGGCGAAAGAGCTGTCCGACAGCTTCCTGTCCGCCGGCGTGACGTAGATGAAGGCGACCGTCAAAAGCAGATAGGCGAGCGTCACCGTCCCGATTCCGAGCAGCAGCGCGCGGGGCAGCGTTTTAGCCGGCGCAACGACCTCGCCGGCCAGTTTGCTCACGTCCCACCATCCTCCGTAGGCAAAGAAAGCGACGACCACGGCGCCCGCAAGCGCCGCAATCCAGCCGCCGGAACTCGCCGCCGGCCCCGTCGTGAAGTGGGACCACCGCCCGTCCCCAATCGCGAAAGCCAGCAGGATGATCGCAGCAATAAGCCCGAGTTTCGCAAGGGTCAGAAGCCGGACCGCCGCCGCCCCGATTCCGACGCCTCTCATGTTCGCCGCCGCGAAAAGACAGATCGCGGCGAGGCCGACGATCTTCATGTTCGCCGAGGACAGGGGAGTGAGGCGAGCGACGTACTCCGCCAAGGCCAGCGCAAGCGCCGCCGTTATTCCTGGGTCCACCACGAAGAGACTCATCCAGCCATAGGCGAAGCCGAGCCCGGGGCCGAACGCCTCCTTGAGGTAAACATAAGGGCCTCCGGCTCGAGGGAAGCGAGCCACCAACTCCGCATAGCAAAGCGCTCCCGCCCCGGCCATCACACCCATAACTGCCCAGATCGCGAAAACCTTCCATGGTGAGCCGAGCGCACGGGCCATCGTGGCCGGCGCGAGAAAGATACCGACAGCGATAACCTGCCCGATGACGATGGCCGTCGCGGAGCTTAGACCCAGCTGGCGGGTGAGACCGACCGCCTCACCCGTCTTGCCGTTTTCGACGACGAAGCCGGGAACTGCCCGCGTCTCCACTAGAAGCTCACCTTCACGGCAAATTGAAAAGCGCGCGGCCCGCCCGAGCCGAACACGCCTCCGGCTGTCGTCACCGGCCTCCCAAAAGTCGATGACAGCAGGTAACCGGGATCCGTCGGGTCGTCGGAGTCACGGACGAGAACATTGGAGTGCCCCGAGTAGTTGAGATTTGAAACGCCGAGGACGTTGGTTGTATTGAAGAGGTTGAAGACTTCCACGATCGGCTCGACGCGCAAGCCTTCGTGCACGACCCAGCTCCTCGACAGACGAAGGTCAACTGAGTGGAAGGCGTCGCTGAAGCGCGCAGAGTCCGTGACCAGCGGCAGCAACTGACCATCAATGCCCCCCTGCTCGTTGATCCGCCTCAGGAACTCGTTCAACTCGCCCGGCGAGCGGAATTGGCGTCCGCCGGCGTTCCTCTGAATCAGCGGAATTCGCGAGAGCCCGCTTGGGAGCAGGATATCCATAGGAACGCCGGAGGCCCCCGTCCAGATCAGGGAGAGCCGACTGGCGCCGGGCAATTCGAACGCGCCCGCCAACACCAGCCTGTGCCGCTGGTCGTTGGGTGGCGGACCATACTCGCGGGGCAGGTTGTTCGGATCGACAGGGCCATTCGAAAACGGGATCTGATCGTCGTTGGCGTAGTTGAAGGCCTTCGAGAGAGTGTAGGCGGCACGAAACTGATGACGCTCGGTAAAGCGTTGGCTCAATGTCAAAAGCAGAGCGTCGTATTTCGTGTTGACGCTCGATTCGAGATTGACCACGAAGTCGTCGCCACCCACGACCGGGTTGAAAACCGTCCCGATGGTCCGCCCGATGATGAAGTGGGTGCCCAGGGTATGCAGCAGATCGACTCGCAGGGAGGTCCCCTGGCCGACCTCCTGCCTCAGTCCCAGGTTGAACTGTTGCACCATCGGGTTCTGGAGCCGGTTGTCGATGATGTTGATTCCCGCTGCGCCCGCGCCGGGCAACAGGAACCCGGTAAACGGCGAGGCCAGGCTCGGGGCGCCTGGGGGAAGGCTCCCGGTCTCCGGATCCAGAAAGAGCACGTTCCCTGCCCGAACCTCGACCGGGAGCGCCCGGCCGTCCAGGCCTCTTTCAAGCGACTGGATCTGGAGCACAACCCGGTCGTAGTAGATCCCGTACCCTCCGTGGACCGAGGTTCTGCCGCTCGCGGGCCCCCAAGAAAAGCCGACCCTCGGACCCCAATTGTTGGTATCCCGGCCCCTTCGCCCGCTCAGGAACGGGAGCACGATCGGGTTGAGCTGATCGACGCGGCTGATGTTCTTCACGTCCGTGTCAAGCTCGTAGCGCAGGCCCAGATTCAGTGTAAGCTGCGGGGTCAGCCTCCAGTCGTCCTGGATGAAAAACGCCAGGTAGGTGTTGTCGGCATCCGGCAAATCGAGAGACCGGTCCGGGAAGGCACTCCTAAGGGTCACGGCGAACAGCAGGTCATTGTCGTCCGTGCGTCCGTCACCGTTGTGGTCGAACTCCGGGAAATCCTGGATGAACTCGATCCGGCCCTCCCGGAAGACGTCGAGAAGAAAGCCGGCATCGATACGCTGCGCCTCTACGCCTGCCCGCATGTAGTGGCCGGCCTGCATCCAGCTGAAAGTATCCGAGAGTTGCAGCCGCTTCTGCTCAGTCTGTTGAGGTACTCGAAATGAGGCGCCGTCCTGCAGACTCGGATAGGTCAGCTGCGGACCGGGCTGGATTGGGTGGGTCTTGTTCAGGAAACTGCTGGCGCCGAACTGGAGGCTGTTAAGCCGAGTCGGCGAGAACACCCGGGTCCAGGAAACAATGCCTGACTCGTAGTTGTTGTCACTTAGCTGTCTCTGCGAGGCAGAGCCGATTGAGCGGATCAGCGTGCTTGCCGTTGTGTCGTCGGCGCGCTGGAGTGAGAGGCGTCCCGACAAACGGTCGTTTTCTCCCGGGTTGTAGTCCACCTTGGCGGAAGCCATCAGGTCGTTTAAAGGCGCCTGCGAAAAGCCCCGGCGAATCGTGCGTGCGACCGGGTCACGCTCTCCGGTCAGGAGGGCGCCGTCCTGGTTTCGATGCTCCAGGGATCCAAACCACCAGGCGCGATCTCGGACGAGAGGCCCGCCAAGCCCGAGGGCATACTGTTGCCTGTCGAAGGGAAAATCCTGGTCCAGTGTTCGGTCAAGAGTGGCCGGCAGCGCCTGCAGCCGCCGGTCGCGAAAGAACATCGAGCCCGAGCCGTGAAAGTCGCTCGCTCCCGACCGGCTGACTACGTTGATGAGCGCGGAACCCGTTCGCCCGTGTTCCGCAGAGAAGCGACTGGTCGCGATCTGAAATTCCTGGACGGCTTCTTGTGAAACGTTCTGAAGCGGGCCTCCGACCACGTCGTCGTTGTTGTCTAGCCCGTCAAGCGTGACGTTCCCGCCCCGGCCAAGTTGCCCGGCCGACGAGATCACGACGGAATTGGTTTTCGTGGGATCGAAGTTAGGCGCGGGCGTGTTGCCGGGCACCAGCAGCGCAAGCTCCATGAAGTTGCGGCCATTGAGCGGAAGGACGGAAATCTCCTCCGAGCTGATCAGGTCTTCGACCGCAGCCTGCAGCTGGTTCCTGGGAAGGTCGCTGTCTCTTACGGTTACCACCTGCTCCGGCGCCGCTACGTCAATCTTGAGGTCAACGACTCGCGCTTGCCCGACATTCACGACAAGACCAGTCACCAGTTTTTGTGCAAAGCCGGGATGATCGACTTTGAGAGAGTAGGTATCCGCCGGCAGGGCGCCGAAAAGGTATTCGCCCCGGCTGTTGGTGGTCGTATCCCTGACCTCGCCCGTCGTCTGGCTCGTCACAGTGACGGCCGCGCCGGGCAGAACCGCCGAGTGGGAATCAACTACTCGGCCGGCCAACGAAGCGACGCCGGCGGGCTGGGCAGTCAATGGGAGGGTCGAACAAAACAGAAGACACGTGTACACGAGCAAGGCACGCGGCATGCAGTTCTCCAGATCCAGAGCCCGGGGGATGCGTTGAAGAGCCCATTAAGCAATTACGACGCCAAGCGAGTGACCGGCTCCGGGCCGGATTCCTGCCGGATTCCGGTATTAGAGGTTAGCGAATTATGTGTCGTATATTTTATGAATTGTCATATAGGATATGGTCGCCAGGGGGCCCCTGCCGGTACGGGATGGGACGGCAGCGTTCACCACCGGTACAGCGCCGCCACCGACGTCCACGAGCAGTCCAAACGCGCTGGCGCTGCCGAGAAGACCAGGTTACGTTGACAGACTAACACTTCGGAGCAGTTGTGGGCGAAAAGCGGGCGACACCAGCCGAAAAGGAAGCCGAATCGACCAAAACGATCAAGTCTATAGGGACTGTAACTTATTGATTCATTGGTGCCAGAGGGGGAATCGAGGCGAGTAGGACCAGAACTGCAAACACCGAAACGCTCTTGGAATTCATGGTCACTCCTCGCGTCGCGGAATCCGTCCAAGGCTTGGCCATGTCGACCGAAACCGCGACTCTGGGCAATCTAATAGCCCTGCTTCGCCGCGAAGTCTTGAGGAATCGACGAGGATTTGAAAAGGAATTCAGAGCAATGGTCAACAATCGGAGAAGGGCGCGAGTCCAATCATGCCCGACTTGCCCATCGTCTGGTCGGTTGGATCATGGTTCTCGGCGCCGGTCTCCGAAACGCAGCCCATGAGTTGATAACCGCGCTTGGGTACCGTTCGGATGAATGTGGGAGAGTGCGCGTCGTCGCCGAGAGCCCTCCGCATTTCTGTAATGGTGTAAGTAACCGCCTGTTCGGTCACGCAGACGCCACCCCAGACGTCACGAATAATCTGGTCTTTGGGTATCACTTGTCCGCCGTGCTTGTGGAGATAGACGAGCAAGTCCATCACCCGAGGTTCAAGCGAAACTCCTTTGGTTCCCGACTCCATCCTGTTAAGAGCAGGATAGACTCTCCACTGGCGCAACAGAAAGTCTTTCTCCACGAGAGCTCCTCCCTTAGAGACAACAAGGAACTTTGCGTGGCGGAATGTCTCTACACGAAATTATGTTCTCACCCGATTGTCGGGTCAACCGCAGCTTAGGAATCCGCGGCTGCCTGACGCCGTGCTTATTCAACTTCACTGGGCCGTATTTGGAGTAAGGGGCCAGTGTGGCCCCCTGTTTTCTAATCGAGAAATAAATTGTTTGCGGTCGGACGGGGACAAATTTGGGGACCTCTTGGAGTGAACCCGAATTCCATTGCGTCTGATTAGTAGTCTTTGCCTCTATCATTGATGCCTAATTTGGCGCGGAGCAACTGCAGGCATGCGGTCTCATACGTCGGTCGTGCTGTCATCCGCAGACGACTTCGCTCGAACGGTTGACAGCAACTCGGGCGGATCAAGGACCGGGAGTGACGACTTTCGAAAGTCCCTGATATTCCGGGTCGTAATAACGTCCACTGCGGCGACCAGCCCTGACTGTTCGAGGACGGCGTCTTCGAAATCGGAGATCTTGCTGGCCAGAGCCTGCTCGAGTACAGGACGGTTCACCGGCGCAATCTCAAAAAGATCGAGCAGTCTTTTGAGCGCTTCTCGGGCTTTGAGAGAAGTGAGCGTTTGGCGAAGGAGATAATCGAGGGTAGTAACCGTCGTTGCACAAAGAAAGCCCTTGATTGCAGATGTCTCTACCAATGCAAAGACCTCGGCTGCATCCTGTGCAAAGGGTTGACGATTCAAAAGCACATCCAAAACCACGTTGGTGTCAACCAATACCCTCACAGGTACTTCTCCCGGAGGTGCTTCTTGTAGTCCTCCTCAGACACTTGGGCATCACCCATTATCCCCAGCAGCGAGGAAGTCAGGGGTGGCAGATCACGCCTGTCCTTGGCGGCCTCGAGAGACGTGACGAACTCGCTGAACATTTGAGATACTGATTTGCCTCGTCGAGCAGCCTGTCTCTTGGCTTTCCGCACTATCGTAGCGTCCATCCGAAGGGTGAGCTTCGTTTTCATGACGTACACTCTCACATATTCGATACGTCTTGTCAACCGCCTGATTCTCGTCGGGCTTCCGATGTTGGGCGCCGTGTCGATACGGAGAACAAGTGCCAGGGCATCGTATTGAACTAGGATTACGCGCTGGAAATTGCCCCGAATATCGGCTCTCAGCCCGCCCCGCCCTTTCTGAACGCTGGGTGATAACCCAGCAAACGGGCCGACGAGTCGGGTGAGCAAGAGGGTAGTCGCGCAACCCGGCTTGTCTAACTGACTCCTCCAGACAGGAAAAAAAGTGAGTCGAGACAGTGGGTCAGATAAATCGCCTAAGTTATTGATTCCAATGGTGCCGGAGGGGGGAGTCGAACCCCCACGAGCTGTAAGGCTCGCCAGATTTTGAGTCTTTGGAACCGGTAGCCGATATCTACCAATATCCCACCAATATCTACCAATGCCCCCGATTTCTCACGCATTCGCAAGCACTTACAGGCGGGGAGAAAATCCCCCGATTTCCGGTAGATTTCCCCCGGATTTCGGGTTGTTCGCCGAGTAGTGTTCCGATTTTGTTCCGACAAGTTTGTCTCCCCCGGCGGCTCTGGCCGGTAACCCAGGCAGTTCGGGCAGAGTCGGAAGGAAGGAACCGTCTTGGCCCTCACCTGAAGTTCTCAATCAGCATGAGGTCGGTGCCGCTCTTGGTCGGGCTCCTGTCCGCTATCTTTTCAAAGAAAAGGGTGCGCCGGTCGGGCGATACCGAAAGGCCCTCCTTGTAGTCTTCGAGGCTGGCCACCGTCTGGGTCGCTTTGTCAGCAAAACGATAGAATCGGACCTGAAAAGGGCGCTGTGGCTCGGCGTCTGGTCCGGCCCGAGGTGTGCGTAAGACATAGTAGATCCCGTCCGACTGCACGCTGAAACTATTCCAGGAAACCAATGACTCGATGACTTGAACCTCTTCTCCCCCGGCGGTCGGCACTCGCCACAAGCTCGTGTCCGACTCCAGTTTCGTGTAATAGAGGTACGCCCCGTCTTTCGATTCCTCTGCCGCAAGCCCGCCCTTCCTGGTCACCTGGATGGCTTCTCCCCCCGAAACGGGCATCTTCCAGAGCTGGTACTCGCCGCTGCGAAGGGAACAGAAATAGATCCATCTGCCGTCACCCGACCAGCGTGGATGAAGCTCCTCGGTTGGATCGGTAATGAGCGGCCTCGGCGCCCCCCCGTCCGCATCCACGACGAAAATGTCATGGTTGCCGTTGACGTCGCTGTGGAATACGATCCGCAGACCGTCCGGAGACCAGCGAGGTGCACCGCTTCCGGCTTCAAAATTGGTCAGTCGGACCGGATTACCGCCAGTAAAGTCGGTCACCCAGATCTGGCGGTGAGCCCCCGAGTCGGTACGATTGGATTTGAACGCGACTTGTCGGCCGTCGGGAGAAATCTGAGGGTCTTGATCCGCGTAAGTGGAGGCTATCAGTGTGGTCGGAGGTCCAGCCTCGCCGTCTCTTTGCGGCACATCCAGTTTCCAGATGTCCACATCCAAGGGGCCGCCAGTCTCGTAGACTAACCGGTCTCCCTGGGGCGAAATGGCCAGGCCCAACCCGGCTTCATTAGGGATCGGAATCAGTTGCGCTGGCTTGCCGTCGGAAACATTGATTCTCCAAAGCTGCCGCGCCGAAGTCGCTCGGGTGGCGGCAAAAACGATCTCCTTGCCCTCGGGGGTCCAAGCAGCACCGGTCAAATCCCAGGCGTCATCGAAGGTTAGTCTTCTCGCTTCGCCGTGGGGCGCGTGGTCCTTTAGAAGCGGTAGCATGAAAAGGTCCAACATAAAATGACCTGTGCTTCGGACAAAGGCAAGACAGCGGCCGTCCGGCGAGAAAGACACCCCGGAGTCCCCGTATCCTCTCGACGCCGTCGGTAAAGTCAGGCGGCGTCTCTCGCCGCTCTGGATCGAAACCAGGAACAGGGCGTACGGAGGGGTTCCGGTTTCGGAATCCACGATGGCCAGGAAACGGCTGTCGGGAGTCCAGGAGAACAAGGGAGGAACCGTATATCCAAATACGTTGCCTTCCGTCAGCTTTCGCTCCTGGCCGCCGAGCGGCGGCATGACCCTGATGCTTCTCTTTTTAGTGTCAGCATCGACTCTCAGGAAGGCGATTGATTTGCCGTCGGGCGACCAGGCAGGAAAACTACCTCCCGCCGGATCGCGGGTCAGGCGCAAGGGTTGGCCTTCAGATCCGACTACTTTTCGGTAGATATGATCGATGCCTCCCGTCTCGCCATTCCACGCAAACACAATCTCCCGGCCATCGGGCGAGAACGACGGGGATCTCTCATTTCCCAGGTAGCTCGTCAGCGGAACCACCCTCAACTCAGGTAAGCGCGAGTTCCCGGTCTGGACAAAGTCCCGTCCCCAATAACCAGCCGCGAGGAGGAGAACCGCCCCAGCGGCGGTCATCACGATCCAGCGTCTCGCGCTCCAGCGGTGCGCCAGGACCCGCCTTCCGGTTCTTGCCTCCTCGATCTCGATCCGCGCATCGCCGATGTCGTGCAGGCGCTCCTTCAGATCCTTGCGAAGGCAGCGGCGGAGCAGTTCAACCAGCTTCGGCGGGGTCGATTTGGGAAGCGCCTTCCAGTCCGGCTCGTCTCTAAGGATCGCCGCCACCGCTTCAGTGAGTGTTTCGCCTCGGAAGACCCGACGACCCGTCAGGCATTCGTAAAGCACACAGCCAAACGCCCAGACGTCCGTCCGTTTGTCGACTGTTTTCCCCCGGGCCTGTTCGGGACTCATGTAAGCGACCGTGCCCAGAATGACCCCGGAGCCGGTCATTGAATCGGCGGCCTCCGAGGACAGATTCACCACCCCCTCCTCCCCATGCAGCGCTTTCGCCAAACCGAAGTCCAAAATCTTCAGCCGGCCTTCGGGGGTTAGTTGAATGTTGGCTGGCTTCAAATCCCGGTGAATGATTCCTTTGTCATGGGCCGCTTCCAGCCCTTCGGCGATCTGGCAGCAGATATCCAGTGTCTCAACTACGGGGATCCGGCCCTCTTTCAGGCGCTGGTCCAAGGTCAGGCCTTCGACCAGTTCGAGAACCAAAAAACTCCTGCCATCCACTTCCTCCAGTCCGAGGATGGAACCGATGTTCGGATGGCTGAGGGTGGCGAGCAGCCGGGCTTCCCGCTCAAAGCGCTTGAGCCTCTCGGCATCCTTGGCGAAGAAATCGGGCAGGACTTTGATAGCAACAGGGCGACCCAGGCGAGTATCCTCCGCCCGGTAGACCACTCCCATGCCTCCGGCGCCGATCTTGCCCGTGATCCGGTAGTGGTGCAGCATGCGTCCAACCAGGTCCCTCTCAGGGTCCCGGGTGAATGCCAGGGCGGCCTCGTCGATGGCAGGCGTCTCGAGAAATCCTTCCGCCAGGGACTGCCGGGCAAGCAGCGACTCGACCTCCTGCCGCAGAGACTTATCCGCCCCGCACGCCTCCCGGAGGAAGCCGGCCCGCTGGTCTGGCTCAAGCTCCAGTGCTGTATCACAGATCCGCTTGATCTGGCCCCAACGTTCGGGATTCACCGCTTCCCTCCGCCGCTCAGCCGCTGCAAGAGCCAGAGTTTCGCCAACCTCCAGTCACGCTTTACGGTCTCTCGCGAGACCCCGAGCACCTCGGCCGTTTCCTCCTCCGTCATGCCGGCGAAATACCGCAACTCAACCACCTTCGCCTTTCTCGGGTCGAGTTCCGAAAGGGCAGTCAGAGCCTCGTCGATCTCGACCATGCCGACATTGGCATCCGTCGAGGCCAGAACTGCAGGGTCAACCGAGATTCTTATCGCCTCTCCGCCGCGCTTCTGATAGCCGCGTGAGCGTGCAAAGTCGACCAGGATCCGCCGCATAAAGGTGGCTGCGATGGCGAAAAAGTGGGCCCGGTCGTGCCAGTCGATACTCTTCAGATCCACCAAGCGCAGGTAGGCTTCGTTGACCAGTGCGGTGGTTTGGAGCGTGGCGCCGGCTCGCTCGTGGACCATGTAGTTGTGGGCTCGTCGGTGGAGCTCGTCGTAGACGATCGGCATCAGCTTGTCCAAAGCGGCTCTGTCACCGCCTCGGCAAGCGCGTAGCAATAGCGAGATTTCCTGCGGCGAGGATTGCGTCATAGCGCCCTCTTTCGTGCAAGCCGTTCCTCTCGATTTGTGCTCAGTATACTCCCCGTCCCGCGCCCCCCTTGTCCCCTTTTTCGTCCTGACATTACCCAGTCGTGAACGGGTTCCCGCCTTAGGGATCGAGGGCGGCCAAGCGCCGCCTCGAAAGGAGCGGCCCCATGGCAACCTGGTCGATTCTCCACCCGGTCAGCGCAGTCTCAACTCGCCTCGTCATTCTTCCGGTTGTCTTCATCCTTTCCGTTTCCCAAGGCCAAACGGTTTCCGCCCAGTCAGCCGTCAAGTTTGAGAAGAACAAGGGAATGGCGGTCATCCCAGTCTTCATCAACGGCCAGGGCCCCTTTCGTTTCATCCTCGACACCGGCGCCACCGCCTGCCTGATCGAGGAGACGCTGGTCCGGGAACTGGCGCTCCAAAGCAGCTCCAAGGCCAGGTTAATGTCACTGACGAGCGTCACCGAGGTTCCCCTCTATCGAATGGATAGCGTTAAGCTCGGGGACTTCGAGGCGCTGAATGTTGAGGCCGCGCCAGTGACTGAAAAGAGCGAGGTGTTAACCAGCCGAAGGGCGAGGGGCTTCCTGGGGTTTTCCTTCCTGAGCCGTTTCAATTTCCTGCTCGACTATAAGAACCAGTTGATCATTTTTGAACCGGAATTCAGGGCGGAGTCCTCCCATGAAGCCGTCTACTTCCTGGACCGTTCACACGGACTCTGCATCGTCCTGCTGCCTGTTAGAAATGAGATTGCCCGGTTCGTCCTCGATTCCGGTGCCGACGAACTTGTGTTGTTCAACACCAGACATTTCCCGTATGCCCGGGTCATCTCTAACTCCTTGATACGTACTGCCGACGGGGAACGACAGGTCGGCCGTGCTGAGATTTCGGGGCTGAAGATCGGCAAGAGGACGCTGAACAAGGAAAAGATCGCGATCCTGAAGGGTCAAGGGCCGGAAGGTTGTGACGGCTTGCTTCCCGCCAAAATGTTTTCTTCCCTGTATTTCGACAACCGGGCGGATCGCTTGGTTGTGAACCCAACGCTGAAGTAAGCGGGCGAAAAGCGGGCGACGATGCCGGAAAAGTGCGCCAGGAAATGAAGCCGCCCTCGAAGTCGTTGCGGCCTCCTCCGGGGATGCTGTACTCGTCACTCACAGGGAAGCCAAGCCAGGAAGTCGAGCCTCCCAGACGCGCGTACAGCCGCTAGATCGCCCCATGGGTTTCAAAGGATGTTCCGATTCTGTTCCGACAGGTTGCCGCTCTTCGACCGGCAACGAACACCCGACCCAGCAGTTTTTATGCGGCGTTCAATGGAGAGATTCGCTCGATCTTCTTCTTCACGCGCCGGGCGGCTTGCCAGAGATCAACGGCTCGCTGGGCGTTGAGCCAGAACTCGGCGGTGTTGCCGAATAGACGAGAAAGTCGCAGTGCCATCTCCGGGCTAACCGCCCGCCGCTCCCGGAGCAGCTCATTCACCGTCTGCCGGGAAACTCCAATAGCCTTGGCGAAACTCGACACCGTAAGCCCATAGTCAGGCATAAAATCTTCGCGGAGTATTTCACCCGGGTGCACCGGGCGGACTTTTCTCACCCTCGTGTTTGTAATGCTCATACGGACCTCGCTCAGTGATAATCCGTCAGCTCGACTTCGTACGCGTCACCCTCGAAAAACCGAAAGCAAATTCTCCACTGGTCGTTAACCGAGATGGAGAACTGGCCCTTTCGCTCTCTTTCCAACTCGTGCAGGCGATTTCCGGGTGGGACTTTCAAATCGTCCAGGCACGTCGCAAGGTCAAGGTACTCCAACTTCCGAAAGGCCCGCCTGCAGATGTTTGGCGGCACCCGTCTCGATTTTCCGGTCTCGTACAACTCCTGCGTATGCCGGTCGGCAAACGTCTTGATCACTGACCGCATAGTAATGGGTAACGTGACAGTTGTCAACCGTCAGAAGCCCTAGAGTTAGTGAGAGACACCCAAAATGGCAAGACCTCCGTAGGTTATCGGCTCTTGTTTCGCGCCGCCCTTTCTGAACGCTCGGAGATAAGCCCGCAGGTGCGCCGACGCGTCAAGCAAGAGGCGCCTCAAACAGGACTTGTGCACTTGACTCCACTAGACAGGGAAAAAGTGAGTCGAGGCGATAGGCTCAGAAGAATCGGCTAAATTATTGAAAGCATTGGTGCCGGAGGGGGGAGTCGAACCCCCACGAGCTGTAAGGCTCGCCAGATTTTGAGTCTGGTGCGTCTGCCAGTTCCGCCACTCCGGCTTGCAGGGTGGTGAAGGCCAAAAGTATAGCATGAGGCCGGTTCGCCGAAACACCCGCAGTTGTGCAGACTGTGCAGTGTACAGTTACGCAGCGGCAGGCTTCTTCGTAGGTTCCGCTTCCGGGTGGGACTCTTCCGGTGGCTCTGCGAGCAGGATCCAATATCCGACTTGGAAGTCGGACCTACGCAGGAGCGTCCAGCGCGACGGTCAGCAGGGTGCTTTGCCGGATGCGACTTCTGCCGGGAGGAGACCCAGGCGGCACAGGTCTTTCTTTAGCGCCGCTTCCCCCTCGAATACAACTCCGCGGATGCCGAGCGCCGCCGCCGCGGCGATGTTGGCCGGCAGATCGTCCACGAAAAACGTCTCCTCGGGCCGGCGGCCCGTCTGCGCCAAGGCTGTCTCGTAAATCTCCACCTGCGGTTTCATGGCCCCGACCTGGTAGGAGAGCACGTAGTCGTCGAACTCACGGATGATCGGGCTGGCCCCGTAAAGATATCTGAAGTGCATCTCATTCGTGTTCGAGAGAGCGACAACCTGAAAGTCCGACTTGAGCGTGCAGAACAGCTCCGGCGAAATGCACGCATCGGGGGCGGCGGCAGGTGCAAAGATCCAGTGCCAGGCGGCCTCGAAAGTTGACAGGTCGGCCGATGTGATTTCCAAAAGCCGGCACGTGCTGGAGTAAAAATCCTGGGTCGTGATCCGGCCGCACTCGTAGAGAAGAATATCCGCGTGCTGTTTCAGCCGGCTCTCGATTTCGGCAGTCCCCAGGCGCGTGTACTCGGCAACTTTGCGCAAGGCGGCCGGATAATCCAAGGTTACGAGCACCTGGCCAATGTCTATAAACAGGGTCTTGATTTCGTCCATGTGGTCGAATGAAAAGCGAACTGCGCGGGCAAGATGCCCGCGATCCCAGTGCGGACGAGACGTCCGCACTCCAACCGTGTCGTCCGCGCTCCATGGTGGCCTCCGCTCCGTGAGAAGCTACTCAGAGACGAACAGGTACTCCTTCATCCCGTTCCTCAGCAGATAGGAGCTGTAAACCTTAAAGCCGGCAAGGAGCTGCTTCAGGTCGATCTCGGTATAGCGTGGCGCCGGCCTGAGCACTGAGCTGTCATTCAGGTAAAGCAGGTTGGCCTCGTCCAGTATGCGATACTGCCCGGGTTTGTCTGGTATGTGCCGCGCAGTCGAAACGGTTGCGTGGAGAACGGTGCCGGCGTGGCAAAACCGAATCAGGTGCTGCATGAGGTGACGAAGCACCTCTCGTTCGAGGTAATTGAACACATCCCAAGCCAGAACGATATCGAACCGCGTCGTCTCCGGATAGGGCAAAAGGTACTGGAAAACCTTCTGGTAGTCGCACGGTGACTCGCGACCGGCAAAAAAATCAAACGAAGCCAGAGTCTGGTGCAGGTCTTCGACTGTCAGCCGACACGGGTAACGGGACAGGAACTCAACGTTGGTCCCCGATGCCGATCCAAAGTCCAGGATATGGTACTTGCGGTCTGCCCGGAGCTGGCGGAACAAGACCGCAAGCGCCAATGTCGGCTGAATCGATGATTCGTTCTCCGGCTTGCTTTCGGTGTCTTTCGCTGGTCGCGACCCAAACCATTTCATCACGCCCTGGTTGCCGTGGTATCAAACTTCAGCTTCTTGGAATCCTCGACCCCGCGCTCCGCGAGGGCCACTGCAGGTTTAAGTGTATCAGCAACGGCAACTTTGGGCTCGCTCACTTTGGCGGGTTTCTCCTGCTCCTTCGCGTCCATGTCGATGCTGCCTTTGAACTTCGACCCGTCTTCCAGGGTGACCCGGGGAGCAGTGATGTTGCCATGCAGAACTCCCGTGGACCGAATGACGATCTTCTCTTCACCAAAAACGTTACCGCGCACCTCTCCTTCGATACTGATGATCTTGCCAAAAATATCCGCTTTGACCCTACCGTTCTTTCCAACGGTAACATTGTGCTGACGCAGTTCGATACGGCCCTCGACCTGCCCTTGAACCATCAGATCTTCGTCCCCGGCGATCTCACCTTTGACCGTGATCGAGGATCCAATGATTGCTCTTTCCCTGAGCTGTTCCACAGGATTACTGTGCTGCTGCTGGGGCGCAGTTACAGGAGGCTCAGGCTGCGGATAACCAACTTCGTTTTTCTTCCACATGGCACTTCTCCCCTCTAAGATTTAAGGTCCCTTTCTATAACCTGCGTCACCGGATGTCAACCGTCGGAGTCACAATCCGGAACAATCCTGTCTCATCGGTCACGGACAGGAAAACCGAGCAGTCGCCCCCGGTTTGCGATAGGATCGCTCGTATCGGAACTGGGCAGTCTTTTTTCACGCCATCCGGGAGGTGCGTATGAAGAGCGACAGAAGGGTCTCCAGGCGGGAATTCATTCAGACGACCAGCGCAGCAGGCACGGTCGCCGGCTTCCAAATAGTCAACGCGAAGGCCGTGCGGGGCACACAAGCCAATGATGCGGTGACGTTCGTCTGGATTGGCGCCGGCGGACGGGGCACCGCGGACGCCAAGGGTCTCGTTGCCGCCGGAGGCAGAATCGTCGCGGTCGCCGACGTTTTCCAGGAAAAACTCGATGCCGCGCAAAAGACCTTTGCACTCGACGCGTCCGCCTGTCACCTCGGATTTGACGCCTACAAGAAAGTCCTCGATCTGAAGGCCGACGCCGCCATTCTCACGACTCCGCCGGGATTCCGCCCGCAAGAATTCAGCGGGGCAGTCGCAGCGGGCAAACACATTTTCATGGAGAAGCCGATCGCGGTGGACACTTGGGGCTGTCACAGCGTGCTCGAGGACTCGAAAAAGGCGGGCAAGGCGAATCTCAGCGTCGTCGTGGGCCTGCAGCGCCGCTACAGCAAAGCTTACCAGGAGGCCCAGCAACGGATCGCTTCCGGCGCCCTCGGGACTATCGTGTCCGGGCGCGGCTTCTATCTGACCGGAGATGTGTGGAAGGGGCGGACTTGGGCCCGCGCCGATTTCCCGGATGATCTCCACTGGATGACGAAGAACTGGTACTACTTCCGCTGGCTATCGGGCGACCTGATCACCGAGCAGAACATTCACAACCTGGATGCCTGCAACTGGGTGCTCGGCGGACATCCGGAACGCGCCAACGGATACGGCGGACGAAAATGGCGCAAATACATCGGTGACATCTTCGATCATTTCAACGTGACGTACGAATACCCTGGCGGCGTTCACCTGACCTTCATGTCGGGCCAGTTCTGCACATTCCACGACAGTTCCGAGCAGATCATGGGGAACGACGGGGTCTTCACCAATGGGCGAGGCGGCACCAAAATCGAGGGGAAAACGCCCTGGGAGTTTACGGAGAAGGAAGACGCGAGCCGCAACGAATATGAAGCGTTCATCGCGAGCGTCCGGGAAGCAAAGCCCAGAGCCGACGGCCAACATGCCGTCGATGGGACCTTCACCACCATCCTTGGCAGGGAAGCCGCCTACCGGCGCAAAGAAGTCGAATGGAATGCGCTCTGGAAGGAAAAACAGAGACTGGACCGTAAGCCGTATGACCTTTCATAGCACCCGGGCGTTTCGTAGGCCCGACTTCCAAGTCGGACCAGTCTCGCTTGGACGTCGGACCTGAGCATGAGGCCCTGTGCCTGCTATCGCTCGGTTTTCAGGAGACACTATGAGCAGCCAAACTCGAAGAACATTTCTGGTGAAATCGTCGGCCATCCTGGCCACCGCGCCCGTCGCGACCTTGTTTTCGCCGCCGCTGCACTCTGCAGCGGCCGACAAGAAGTTCCAAAAAGCCGCCTGCATCGGAGTCTTTCAAAAAGAGCTGACCGTACTCGAGCGCTTCGAACTGGCCGGGCGAGCCGGGTTCGAGGGGATCGAACCAAACACGCTCAATACTCCCGCCGAAATGGAGGAGTACAAGGCGGCCTCGCAAAAGACCGGCATCAAGATCCACTCGATCATGAATGCGGATCACTGGAAATACCCGCTCAGCGACCCGGATCCGGAGGTCGTGAAGAAGTGCATGGATGGCATCCGCACATCGATGCACAATGCCCACGATCTGGGAGCCGACGTGGTACTGCTGGTGCCCGGCGTCGTGACTCCGC
>Ga0105104_10001343_pt1 | contig 18438 bp, 13 predicted proteins | sample PPLLaktember2015_3_FD_87034 | JGI IMG/M metagenome (GOLD analysis project Ga0105104, IMG submission 87034) | Freshwater sediment microbial communities from Prairie Pothole Lake near Jamestown, North Dakota, USA - PPLs Lake P7 Core (6) Depth... | ecosystem: Environmental > Aquatic > Freshwater >... | reverse complement strand
TGAGGATGGAAAGCTCTTTGATGCTGGCTTTTGAGCAGATGCCCAAGGTGACAGCCTCACCGCTCGCCGTCGAGAAGAAGTCGCGCATCTTCGAAATGCGGATCTACGAGAGCCACCACGGCATGATGGCGAAAAAGAAAGTGGAAATGTTCAATGAAGGCGGCGAAATCGCCATCTTCCGCAAAACCGGTCTGCAGCCGGTCTTCTTCGGAGAAACCCTGGTTGGTCCCCGCATGCCCAATCTGACCTACATGGTCGTTTTCCCGGACTGGGCCGCGCGTGAGAAGGCGTGGGACACTTTCAGAAACGACCCTGACTGGAAGAAATTGAGCGCCGACCCGAAATACGCGGACACGGTTTCGAACATCACCGACCTGATCCTCCGGCCAACGGCGTATTCGCAAGTGTAAAGAGGGTGCCCGGCGAACACGGACGGAACACGGACGGAACACGGACGAGCACGGCCCGACCTTTTGTCCGTGTTCGTCCGTGTTAGTCCGTGCCGGTCCGTGTCAGAATCTTCTCTATTTCCCCCTGCTCTTCTTTCGTGAACCGCAACCCGGCCAGCGCTTTCACGTTCTCTTCAATCTGAGCGGTTGAACTGGCGCCAATCAGCGCCGACGTCATCCCCGGGTGTCTCAAGACCCACGCAAGTGCCATTTGTGCCAGGCTCTGACCGCGCCGGGCCGCTATTTGACACAGACTGCGGACGCGCTCGATCTGATCCTCGGTGATCTGCTCCGGCCGCAGAAAGCCGTGGGGTTTGGACGCCCTCGACCCGGACGGCACGCCCTGCAGGTACTTATCGGTCAAGAGTCCCTGGGCCAGCGGCGAGAAGGCGATACAGCCGATTCCTTCCTGCTTGAGAACGTGCAGCAAATCCGGCTCGATCCAGCGATTAAACATGCTGTACTTGGGTTGATGAATCAGGCAGGGAGTTCCGAGGTCTTGCAGAATAGCCGCGGCTTTGCGAGTTTGTCTCGCGTCGTAGTTCGAGATCCCTGCGTACAGGGCTTTCCCGCTCCTCACGATATGGTCCAGGGCTCCCATCGTTTCTTCCAGCGGCGTATCCGGGTCCGGACGGTGATGGTAGAAAATGTCCACGTAGTCGAGTTTCATTCGGCGGAGGCCCTGATCCAGGCTGGCGACCAGGTACTTTCGAGAGCCCCATTCCCCGTAGGGACCGGGCCACATCAGGTATCCGGCCTTGTCCGAGATGATCATCTCGTCCCTGTAGCCGGACATCTCCTGGCTCAGGATTTTGCCGAATGTCTCCTGAGCCGACCCGGGCGGAGGCCCATAGTTGTTAGCCAGATCGAAGTGGGTGATGCCGATGTCAAAGGCTCGAAAAATCATCTTTCGGGCATTAGACGCATCATCCACGGCGCCGAAGTTGTGCCAGAGGCCTAATGAAATCGCCGGAAGCCGAAGGCCGCTGTTTCCGCAGCGTCGGTAGAGCATCGAGTCATATCGGGCAGGATCTGCAGTGTAGGCCATTTTTCCCCTCTCTCCTCGTCGCGATTCTACCGGTTCCTGCTGTGAGGTTCTACTGCGCAAAGTGGCCCCGAAATCCGTTCGGGGTCGACAATCGCAGATTCAGCCAGGACGATGGTCGCAGACTGTCAGCTGGTCGACCCCGAACAGATTTCGGGGCCACCTCTACTACTCCTTAATTGCCGCTTTCAGTGCCGCCCGGGCCAGGAGCCTCGTGGAGTCCAGGCAAGGCAGCGGAGAAACCTCATCCGAGATCAACAGGGGAATTTCCGTGCATCCCAGCACGACGCCCTCGCAACCGGCCAGTTTTAGTCCTTCGATGACCGAACAGAAATACTCGCGCGACGAATCCTCGATCCGTCCGTAAACCAGTTCATCGAAAATAATCTGGTTGATTCGGTCCCGATCGAGCTTTCCAGGAATCAGCCGTTCAATGCCGGCGGGACCGAGACGCGAAGGATAAACCGGTCCTTCCATGAGAAACCTGGTCCCGAGGATCGCGACTTTCCTGAACCTTCGACTCAGGGCCTCGTTCGCGACTGCCTGGCCAATATGCAGCCAAGGCAGGCCGCTCTCCTTCTCCATGTCGTAGCAGTCGAACGCCTGGTGAACCGTGTTGTCCGGGCAGATGAGAAGTTTGACTCCCGCCTCAGACAGTTTCCTGGCTGACCGCAGCATCAGATTCCCGACCTCTTTCCAGTCTCCGCTCGAGATGTGGACCATGTATTCGCTGAGCGGAGTCGTGTGCATTGTTATTTCGGGATGCGCGTGCGGGCCCAGAAGTGCCGCCCCCTCGGCGCAAATAGTCCTGTAACAAAGCGCCGCCCCCTCGGCACTCACGGCGACGATGCCGATGTGTTTGGGCATTCTTTATCCTCCTGTGATCATTATGAAAGCACTTGGGATCGTGTCAATCCATTTGGCAACCCGTTTATACTCGGAGGATGAAGTCGCGTCTCTTCGCACTGATTTCCATTTTCCTCGTCGCCGCTCTTGTCGCTCCAACCCCCAAGAATGATCTCGACCCGCTCGGGCGCAAACATATTCCGATCGGCCTGCCCAACGCGGTCGATACTCTCAAGACCTTTGTGGAAGCCGAAGGAGCCTTCAGTCCCGGGTTCGCGACGTACGGAGTCTATTTCTGGGTGTTTGACCCGGAGACCAACAAACTGGCAGCGTCAACGATGGAGGGGGTCAATGTCACTCACGGGCTTCAGGCCGGAGGACTCTTGATCCCGTGGGTCCGCTGGAAGACGGCCGACGTTGAAGTAAACACGGATATCTGCGAGTTCCGGCGAGGGGCGACCGATGCGGAGGGTTTCGTTACGGCGACGACCGTGCGACTGAAGAATCTGGCGCGGAAGAAGCGAACGCTGGGTTTGTACGCCTCTCTTCGTCCGCTTGGCCCTGCCGGCGGCCCGGTAATAAGCCTGAGCACCGGCTTGGAGCAAAGAGCGCTGCTCGTCGATGGCAAGGTTGCCCTTCTGGCAGGACGTAAGGCCGATCAGGCGGGCGTTTTGAATGTCGATGAAATCGCGGAGGCGGCGCGAAAAGGCGTCGTCCCGACGGAACAACAGGCGTCTTCGTCCTCCGGCGATTGTTCGGGCACCCTGCGCTTCGATATCAAGCTAGGCGGGAACGACGAGGAAACTATCAGCTTCCTTTGCCCGGTCCTTCCGGGCCGCAGAGCGGTCGGACACAAATGGGACGGGAAGAGCGAGTGGGCTCAGCTCGATGAAGCAAAACCTAACTCACCGGATGGGGGCATACTCCAACCGGATCCCGGCCTCGAGTACTATCGGCAATTGGACGTGAACAAAGAGGTGACGCGGCTCTTCCAGTCCACCTCCGCCTACTGGCAGGAGTTCACCGGTCGCTTGCAGGTGAAGCTTCCCGACCCGAAGTGGGCCGAAGCGCTGGCGGCGATGAGCGGCCACCTGGCTCTCTGCCTGAACGAAGGCGCTCCCGACGTGGCCGTTGTCAACTACAACGTTTTCAACCGGGACGGGGCATACACCGGGAACGTGTTCCAGAAGTCAGGGCACCCGGACCTTGCTGCCCAAATTATCGACTACTTCTTCCAGCGTCCCTTTAATGGCCGCATCTACCCCGAGGCCGATAACCCGGGTCAGATTCTCTGGCTGGCCGGCCAGCAGTATATGTTCAGCCGCGACGCGGAGTGGACCAAACGAGTCTACCCAGCGGTCAAGCGGCTGGCAGAGATGGTGGAATACTACCGAACCACCCCCGGGCCCCATTGGGTCTCGATGACCGGTCTCGATTTTGGAGGCGGAGTCCCCGAGGCCGAAAGACAGGAGCTGAAACCCGGACGTTGCGACGGACAACACCCCGAGTACACGGAAGCGTTCGACGTTGCCGGCCTTCGGTATGCGTCGGTTCTTGCCCGGGCAGCCGGGCAGACGCAGGATGCCTTCAAGTGGATGAGTCTTGCCGAGAAGCTGATCGGCGCGTACAACCGGAGGTTCGGGACAAGGCTGGCACGTGATTACGGCAATTATTGCGTGCTGTGGCCGTGTGCGCTCTATCCGCTGCGTTTCGGGAACGCAAGCGATCAGTTCAAATCCATCGCGCCTCAGCAACCTGACGGCTGGCGATATTTTCCTCTGGCCACTTCCCATCAGGGCCTCGTCGCGGGCACCAGGGAATGCGGGTACAAGACGATACAGTTGCATCTCGACCATGAACTGATGAAGGGTTGGTACGTGCTCGACGAGGGCGGGAAAAGCGGCCCGGGCGGCTGGCGATTCGCTCGAACGACCTGGGATTCGAGCGTCGCGATGCCGCATGGCTGGGCCATTGCCGAGATGTGGCTCCTGATGAGGGACAGCCTGATTCACGAGGATGGAAACAAGCTCGTGCTTCTCGGCGGCGTCCCTCCGGAGTGGTTTTTGGATCCGGATGGTCTGATGCTCGGCAGCTGGCCTACGCATTTCGGCCCGCTTTCGCTAACCTACTCGTATAAAGAAGGCAAGGCGACAATCAAGATCGAGGGGGACGCCGCCCCGCCGGGCGGTCTCGGGTTGCGCATACCTGAATCGATCGGGTTCGAGCTGGAGGGAAAAAGCAAGAAGCGGGTCCAGCTCCTGCCAAACAGGGAGTTGAGCATTCCCGCGGGGGTTAAGGAAGTGGAGCTTCTAATGACGCCAGGGAAGGGGAAGTAAGGCGGAGCATAACGGTTGGGCCGCTGGGGCGCGCCGTAGCTCCGGACCTCTAACTGGCACGGACCACGATGGACGACATGGACTGCGTGGACCCAGTGGACAGGCATGGCTCTTGCCTGTCCACTGGGTCCACGCAGTCCATGTCGTCCATCGTGGTCCGTGCCAGTTAGAGGTCCGGAGCTACGGGTGCTTCCATTGTGTTGTCGGTCAAGAAGGAGAGGAGGTGACAGATGGCATTCGAGCTAAAAAGTTCAGCGTTTGAGACGAATGAGAGGATTCCCAAGAAGTACACGTGCGAGGGGCTGGATGTCTCGGTGCCGCTGATCTGGAGTGAAGTTCCGGAGGGCACGAAGGCGCTCGCCTTGATTGCCGACGATCCGGACGCTCCAGGCGGAACATGGGTTCACTGGGTCGTGTATGACTTGCCGGCCCGAGTGACGCATTTGACCGAAGCTGTTCCAGGCAAGGAGGATGTGGAAGGCGGAGGCCGGCAGGGGATCAACGATTTCAAACGCGTCGGGTATGGTGGGCCGTGCCCGCCTCCCGGGCCCACCCATCGATACTTCTTCAAGCTTTACGCACTCGATCACGCGACCGGGCTCGCAGCACGCGCGACGAAGCGGCAGGTCGTAGAGGCGATCCAAGGGCACATCCTGGCCGAGGCACAGCTGGTGGGGACATATAGCCGCTAGGGTGAGAAAAGCCGGAAAAAGCCGATTACGAGCACGAGCGCGAGCACGAGCACGAAAAGAAAAACCGACAGACGACCAGGATTCAACAAATCACAGTCGCTTGTTTTTCGTGCTCGTGCTCGTAATCGTAATCGGCTTTTTCCGACGTTTTTACCAGTTGAACGTCTCCCCGACCTCGCGGGTGTTGTACTTCTTCTGGTACTTCTGGTGGTCGGAATCAGTCGGGTACATGCCCGAGTGCGAGGGCAGCGGCCCGACCGTATCCGCGTTCGCCGAGTTTAAGTCCATGTCCTTCCCAAATCCGGCGGCATAAACCAGGAAAGTTCGGGTCCAGCCCTCGGGCAGTTCGGGCAGTTTAACCGCCTCGAATTCCGCCGTGATCTCGTCCCCGTGGCGCATGATGACGTACATGTCATCCTTGGCCTCGAGCAAAGGCCTCACGTCCCCGTATCGAGTGTACCGTCCGATGTGGTTTTTCCACGGCGACGTTGTCGACCGGTCGTGGTAGTCGTACTGAGGCGGATTCTTCCCGTCGGGTTTCACTTCCCTGGGATATCCGTAAAACTCGAACCCGGCCCGATCGGCTCCAAGCGTCGTCACCCGGGGAGCCGTCGGCCCGGAATAAGTATCAACCAGGATCTGGTCCCAATAGATCCTCATGGACGTGACGATCTTGACGCGGGAATCTTGCTTGTTCAGGAGCTTGCCGCTCAGATCAACGGTCATGGTTTTCGGTAAGCCCGCCGGGAACCCCATGTTGCTGAGCACAGTCACCCAGCATCCCTGTTGATCGACAACCTGCAGGTACGGAGGGACGAGCTTGGCGCCGGCCTGAGAAGCAGCCAGATTAGATGATGAGTCGGCATAGTCGATCCAGGCGGTAAGCAGCAGCACCACCCGTTCGGCCTGGCTCATGTCTCCAAGCTCCAGGATCAGCTCATGAGGCTCCGCGTAACCTTTGAAAGGCAGGAGCTTGAACGAATCCGGGTATTTGCGATCAACGTTGACCAGGGCTGGCAAGACATCCTTGCCTCTCTCGTCGACGGCCTTTACCGGCGGCTTCGAATTCTGCGTCAGGAATACTTTGAACGCCGGGTATGGCGGTGCGGGCATCAGCTTCTCGTCGGGGTAGACGGCGGTATCGGCGGGGTGATCGACCGCCAGCAGCTTCACCTGGTCAATGAACATCACTTCTTCGAGCTGGTTGTTCATCTTGATGGAGTAACGGCCGTCTTTCGGCTGGGGCGCGACGTCCGCGATCCTGATGTACTCGTCGACATCCGTCGAACCGTAAGTCCCGGGCGCGACGAGGTAGCCGACGGCGCTGCCTCCGAGAAAATCGGTTACAAAGTCGTATTTAAGGCCATTCCAGGCGTACAGGAGCGGGCAGGATGTTCCCTTGCGATCCACCTCTTCGATTTTCACCGGTTGGCCCGCCTGCCTGTCCAACTCGGCCTGGAGCACGCCTGTGGGCCAGAGGATACGAATCGAATCAGCCAACTGCTTCTTGCCAATCCCGAAGACGAGCTCTGGAGAGCTCTGCGAGAGGAAGCCCACGTTGCCGTTGATCTCCAGTTTCTGCCAGGCCTGGCCCGCGCGGATCTCCACTTTTGCGCCCAAGCCGCCCTTGTTGTCGCGCAGTCCGGCGAGATCGATCTGCAACGAACGGTTCTGGTTAGCCCCGTCGTTACGGAGGAGCAGGGGCTTTCCACCGTTCACCGTCACAAAGATATCGTTATCGCCGTCCCCATCGTAATCCGCGATGGCCGCGCTGCGGCCGGACCCCGTCTGAAGCGCCGCCAGGCCGCACTGGTCCGACACATCGATGAATCCCCGCGCTCCCTGGTTCTTCAACAGACGAGCCTTGTCCTGGAGGACCAGAAGATCCAGCCAGCCGTCGTTGTCGTAGTCAAAAACGGTGCTGGACCAGGCGAAAGCAGGCTGCGGCGCGGTCCCCGGCTCCGGTTCAACGAATTTCCTTCCCACGCTGTTCTTAAGAACCGGCAAGGCAAAGCCAGGCAGGACAAGGTCTTGATAGCTATCCTTGTTCACATCGGCCGAGCTGGCACCGGCGCTCTTAGAAGCCGTCAGTCCGACCTGCGTGCTCACATCCTCAAACGTGCCGTCACGCTTGTTGCTGAAGAGATTCGGCGCCGCCCCCTGGTTCATGACCAGGATGTCGATATCGCGGCTGTTGTTGTAGTCCAGGAAGATGACGGAAGTGCTCTTGGCCTTGCTCCCAGTGACTTGCGCCTGCGCGGCGACGTCGGCGAAGGTGCCGTTCCCGTTATTGCGAAGCAGCTGGTTTTCCTGTCCCGTAAAATCGTCGGGAAAGACGAAGGTTTCTTTCTGGGGAACGGCGGTCAAGTCGACGAAATTGGTGACGTAGATATCGAGATCGCCGTCGTGATCAAAATCGAAAAAGGCCGCGCTGAGGCTCCAGCGGGTGGGCGAATTTGTTATGCCGGCCTCCTGCGTGACGTCCGTAAATCGGCCGTTTTTGTCGTTGCGGAAGAGGTGATTACCCCCGTAGCCGGTAACAAAAAGGTCGGGGTACGTGTCGTTGTTGAAATCTCCGACGGCGGCGCCCATGCCCAGGTGCTTCAAACCGAGGCCCGACGCGGCGGACACGTCCTGAAATTTGCCGCTCGCGACGTTACGGTAGAGCGTGTTCCCCGTTCCCTGCGAAGTGGTGGCATTGACGACGAACAGGTCCATCTTTCCGTCTTTGTCGAAGTCCAGAAAGGCGCTGCCGGAACCGAAGCCTGGAACAACGGTCTTCTGGGCCTCTTCAGGCGAGTAATCGGCGCGTTTCCAGCTGGTGCCGATCGGGTTCTTTCCGGGGCCGGCGTGGACGAACCGAACGCCGGCGTCGGCGTTGGCCTGGACGAACCGTATGGAGAGCTGTTGTGCCGATTGGGCAGCCAGCGGCTCGTACTGCCCGATCCCCAGAGCATATTTGCCTTCTTCGGCGTACTGCACTCCCATCGCGCCCATCGGTCCGCCGGCCTGATCCCCCGATTTCAGCTGCTGGAATCGGGCCATCACCTGCCGGCTTTCGTCCTGCTTACCGGAGCGCATCAGGGCCATGGCGAGGTTGTACAGAGCCGACACGTGGTACGGCTCCACTTCGAGAACTTTCTTGAACGAGGCAATTGCCGCGTCGTACTCGCGGTTCCGCGCGGAGAGGAGACCCAGGTTGTAGTGTGTGGCCGGATCGTCAGGATCGATGGCCAGTACCTCTCGGAAGTGCTGAAAAGCCTCGTCGCGATTCTTTTCCTTGCCGACGATGAGCCCGAGCATGAAATGCGCGTGAGGCTGCTTCGGATCCTGTTTCAAAGCTTCCCTGAACTGTTCGGCCGCCTTGGGATAATCGGCCAGGTAGTAATAAGCGATTCCGAGGTTCACCCGGGCCGGGATGAAGTTAGATCGAGCCTCGAGGGCCTTCCGGAATTCCTCCGATGCCGGGCGGAATTCATACTGCTCCAGGAAGGCGACTCCCCGGTTGTTGTATCTAAACGGATCGTCGGGCTGGGCGATCAGGGAGACCGACTGAAGGATCAGGAAAAAGACGAAGGTTCGCGGTCGCATAGGTGTAATCGTACACCGACGGCCGCGGTTGACGCGACAGGCGCAAGTCTGGCGCCCGTTCGTTCTCTCGGAAAAAGCCGATTACGAGCACGAGCACCAGACACGAGCGCGAAGGACTGGAATCGCGAGCGACGGCCTTTGCTTTTCGTGCTCGTGCGCGTGCTCGTGCTCCTGCTCGTAATCGGCTTTCAGTTTTCAAACCGTGCGAGTCTTTTGAGAGCGGCGGTCTTTTCCGAATGGTCGACAGGCGCACGGTTCAGCGCGTCGTGCAAGACCTGAATAGTCTTCTCGTACGTGGGGCGGTCAACCGGAAACGGGGTCCCGTCCTTTCCACCGTGCGCAAAAGAGAATCGGGCAGGGTCGCGAAATGAGGGCTTGGCACCGTAAATCAACTCCGACACAAGTGCAAGCGCGCGTAGCGTCTTGGCCCCGACTCCCGGCATTGCCAAAAGACGTTCAAAATCAGCGGGCGCCGCTTCATACGTTTGGACGAGGATCTTCTTCAGATAGGCTGGGTTGATGTCGACCGGGGACACTTCGTGACGCCGCGGAAGAACCAGGTTGGGGAGGCGTGAAACCAAGGCCAGTGTTTTGTCCGGCGCCTGGCTCGCGACCTCTGCCGATGCCTTTCGAACGTCGTTACCCTCAAGTGCGACGAGGTTCAGCGCACTCGAACGGTTGTCGCAGCATACTGCGGAATGGGGTTCGCAGACAAAGTCCGAGACCGCGGATGAAAGCCAATGGTAGCGGCGTGCCATGCGGGTCTCGTCGGACATTCCCTGCTGGACGACGCACCAACGGCCGTCGCTCGAGAAAAAGAAGGCATGGTGATAAAGCTGGTAGCCGTCCTGAACGGCGGCGCTGTCCACCTTGGCGGCCATCTTGCTGGCGTAGACGAGCGGCTGCGGGTCTCGGGAGAGGTGCTCGCAAGCCAGAGTTACCTCCTGGGGCGTTTTCCGGGAGACGCCACCTTTCCCGCCCGCCGCGAAAAGTCCGAGATCCTTTTCAAGCCCGCGGATGCCTTCTTTCAGCGCGCCGCAGGTCGTCGTGGTGAGGCCGCTGGAGTGCCAGTCAAACCCGAGCACGCAGCCGAAGGCCTGGAACCAGAACGGATCGGAGAGGCGGTTGAGAACCTCGCCGGCGCCAGACTCCGCAACAATGTGGCAGGTGATCTCGCGGGCCAGCCGGACCATGCGTGAAAAGAGCCAGGCAGGCGCTTTTCCCCCATGGAGCGGAAGGTGGGCGAATCCGGTTCTCATCGTGAGATCATTATCTACCAGCGGGCTGATAGGCCAACGGATAACACGGATCACACTGATCAGGACGGTGGCTGCTGTGGACACGACTTTCTGGTTCGCAGCCACCGTCCTGATCCGTGTGATCCGTGTTATCCGCTGGCCTATCAGCCCGCCGCCCCCTTTTCCCCGATTTTCGTGCTAAAGTCATCACAGAGACTCGATTATGACCGACAAGATAGTGCTGAAGTGCGCCGCTTGTGGGGCGATGAACCGGGTTGACGAGCGGCGGCTGACGGCCCGGCCGGTCTGCGGCCGATGCGGCAAACCGTTGACCGCGTCTTCCAAGCCTGTTCCCGTGGGTGCGGCCGAATTCCAGAAGGAGGTTCTGGATTGGCCGGGTACTGTCCTGGTGGATTTCTGGGCCCCGTGGTGCGGTCCATGCCGCGCGGTCGCCCCTATCCTCGAGGACCTGGCGGTCCGCAGAAGTGGGTCGCTGAAAATCGTCAAGGTGAACACGGATGAGAACGCCGAGCTCGCCTCTCGGTTCGGCATTTTTTCAATTCCTACGTTGATCCTTTTTGACCGCGGCAACCAGATCAATCAAATCGCCGGAGCGATGCCGCGAAGCCAGCTCGAAGCTTGGATCGACTCTTCGGTGGCTGCTGCCCGCAGCTGATACGCGCCTTCCAGACAAGCTCTCATGGCAAACAAAAAGCAATCGCTTCATGATCAGGCCCGAGAGATCTTCGGGGCCGAAGATCGCGAGGCCATCACCCGATGGGTCGATTACTGGCAGCACAGCAAAGAACGCAACGAAGCCCTGTTGCGCTCCTTTGAACGTTTATCCCTGATCAACTTCGAAGACAAACAAGTACTCGACATCGGGTGCGGGACGGGAGGGCTGGGAGCGATCATTGGCGACAAGTGCCGGCTGTACGTTGGCGCCGACTACAACTTGCATGTCCTGAAGTTTGCCGATTCTGCCCTCCGACGAAAATACCTGCAATGCAGCGGCGTCGCGCTGCCTTTCGCGGACGGCTGTTTCGACTACATTTTCGCCTTTGACGTTATCGAGCATGTTCAGGGAGGAGAACCGCTGCAAACCGAGTTTCTGAAAGAGCTGAAGCGGGTGCTCCGGCCTTTCGGCATGATCTTTCTGACGACTCCGAATCTGTGGTATCCGTTCGAGGGCCATTCACGGTTGTACTTCCCGCAGTATTTGCCCCGTTTTCTTGCCGACCGGTACATCCGAATGGGCAATCCGGGTTTTCTAAAGGAGCACAACACCTTTGCTGAAATCCAGCTCCTGACGCCGCGGGTTTTCAAGAGGACCCTGAGGAACAGCGGCCTCACGTTTCTGCACGATCTTCCCTGCGGTCTCGACCGTCTCGAGTTTCTGAAGAACGCTCCCTGGGCGGGTGTTTTTGCGTACCTCGGCCTCGGCTGGTATCCGCACGCCGAGTTCTGGGGGATTCTGGCAAGAGAAAGCGCCAAGGAGTTCTTGAGAAAAAAGCTCCGGCGGAACTGGTTTTACGAACAGAACCAGCCGTCAGCGCGCGTTACGGACTTTCAACCGGTCATCGACTTCCGGCGGGATGCCTACGGCTATCAGCTCGGCGAGGGCTGGTACTGGCACGAGACCAACGGCGCCGGCTTCCGATGGATGCGGCAGCAGTCTTCCTGTTATCTGGAGAATCGGGGTAAGGGGCGGTTCATTCACGTCAAGGGCTACTCGCCGCTGCCGCAGAATCGGTTGGAAGTGCGCGCTTGCTTGACCCCGGAAGAGAAGAGTATCGCGATCGGGGAGCATTTCTGCAAGGAACGTGAGGAGTTCGAAGTCGAGTACTTGTTGCCTGCACTGCCACGGCCGGGTCTCGTGCGGGTCGAGCTGGCTTTCGACCGGACTTTCCGCCCTGAAGAGGCGGATGATAAACGTGAACTGAGCGCGATGATTTTCGAGGTGGGGCTGGTGGAGAAGGCAACAGCTGACAACTGACGGCTGACAGCTGACAAAAACAAAATGCCCGGACTTAACCGGTCTTTGTCAGCCGTCAGCCGTCAGCTGTCAGCTGTCAGTTCGGGTTCGGCTCATGCCACGATTCAAGATCTTCCTGGAATACCAGGGCACACGTTATCGAGGGTGGCAGATCCAGCGGAACGCCCGCACCGTTCAGGGAGAGATAGTTAAAGCCCTGACGACGATATTCGCGGGGAAAGAGCTCGAGTTCCAAGGCGCGGGGCGAACAGACGCGGGCGTTCACGCGCTTCTTCAAGTCGCGCATCTTGACGTCGACACCCGCCTGTCGCCTCGAGAAGTCCGACGCCGGCTCAATGATGAGCTGCCGCCTGACATCAATATCCTGCGGGTGGACGTTGCTCCCGCCCGGTTTCACGCGCGCCATCACGCCTTGGCCCGCGTTTACCTCTATCAGATCTCCCGCCGGCGCACGGCGTTCGGGAAGAACTACGTCTGGTGGATACCCGAAGAGCTGGACCTCAGCCAGATGCGGGAAACGGCCGATCTACTCCTCGGGATGCGGGATTTCAAGTCGTTCACCGCAGATGAACCCGAGGAAAAGTCGACTCGTGTACTGATCGAGAGGCTCGCGATCGAGGAGAACGGGGATCTCATCCTGATTCGTATACAGGGCTCCCACTTTTTGTGGAAAATGGTACGACGTCTGGTCGGAGTGCTGGTGGAAGTGGGACGCCGAAAGCTCACGCTTGAAGAGGTAAGGCACTTTCTGCAGTTCCGCTCCAATCGCCCTGCCGAGCTGACGGCGCCCGCCTCGGGTCTGTTTCTTGAAAAGGTCTTGTACGAGGGGGATGAAGCCGAACCGGACTCGGAAGAAGCGGCCGTGCCCCTGATCCGAATACGATCTTAGAGCGCCAATCAGAAGGAGTGAAAGGTGGCCTCCAACTTGCCATCCCGGATTTCGTTGCTGCTTGATGCCGTCAGACGGATCAACACCAGGGTTGAATTGGCGTCGGTGCTCGGCACGATCATGGACGCTGCCAAAAGTATCATGGACGCTGAAGCGAGCTCCCTCATGATGCTTGATCCCCAGAGTCAGGAGTTGATCATCACGTTGCCCACCGGCCCGGTCAGTGCGGAGATCTCCGGTCTGCGTATACCGCCGGGCAAAGGTTTCGCCGGGTGGGTGGCAAGCAGGGGAGAGCCTCTGGTGGTGAACGATGCCCGCAATGACCCCCGTTTCTTCGGCGACCTGGCCAAAAGCTCCTTTCGGACCAAGAACCTGATTTGCGTTCCGCTTCGGAACTCGCAAGGACACGTCACCGGCGTGCTGCAGGCGATCAATCGGAAGGACGATGGAGTGTTCGAGGAGAACGACATCCCTCTCTTCTCCGCCTTCGCTGACCAGGCTGCGATAGCGATTGAAAAGTCCCAGCTTTACCAGGCTTCGCTCGAGAAGGAATTACTTGAGCAGCAGCTTCTGCTGGCTCGTGAAATCCAGGTGGGTTTCTGGCCGAAACAGATTCCGTGCTATGACCGAGTGACGCTGGCCGGGAAGAGTTGGCCCGCTTCTCAGGTGGGCGGCGATTACTATGACGTCGTACCGATCGATTCACGCCGTTGTTCGTTAATTGTTGCGGATGTATCCGGCAAGGGCATTCCGGCAGCGATGATCATGGCGGCAGTCAGAGGCGCGTTACGAACTCAGTTGGACAGCCAGGCGTCCATGAGTGAGATCACCGCGGCCTTGAACCGGATGTTAGTGCGTGACACGCCCACAGGTAAGTTCGTCACCCTTTTCTGGGCCATTCTCGACGTCGAGAGTCTCGAGCTTACTTACACAAACGCCGGGCACAATCCGGCGTTCATCTTCAGCCCGACTACGGGAGCGGTGGAGGAGCTCAGTGAAGGAGGCCCGGTTCTTGGAGTTCTACCGAACCTGGCGTTCACTTCCTCAAAGCGGATTCTTAACCCGGGCGACCTTCTTGTCATGTACACGGACGGGATTGTCGAGGCGCAGAACGTCGCCGATGAAATGTACGGCAATGACCGGCTGCTGGCGCGATTCCCGGAAGCGGCGGTGTGCGATGCTCAAGGCGCTTTGGAGCTGATCGAGCGTGATGTAAATGCCTTCAGCGCCGGCGCACCGCAGTACGATGATGCCACATTGGTGGTTGCGAAGATTAAAGGGTAACGCGGCCGCCTCGTGACGCGAACACGGACTAGCACGGACAAACACGGACTGGCACGGACTGGAGGGGGCGTCCGTGCCAGTCGGTGTTCGTCCGTGTTGGTCCGTGCACTTATGCAGCACGTCTTGGAAACGGGCCCTCCTTCATCAGGCGACCCAGGTTTCGCCAGCGCGGCACCAGTAGACCCAGCGCCAGGATCAGGTAAGCGATCGAGACCTCCACCCGAATGTTCGGGTACACAAACTGGACGATAAACAAGCCGAAAAGCACTGCCATTTCCCAGAGCCGGACACGCAGATCCACGAGCATGGCGACGGCGAAAATAGACTGAGCCGCGGTCAGCAGGACTTCATGATTCTGCCGGGTGTCGAGAGGAACCTCTCCAATCGCGCCGAGACTGATGCTGTAGACCAGTGGGATAGTCCCGACCAGGAGCGTCCATTGGTTCACCTTCGAGGAGATTAGAGCCCCGAGCGCCAGCTTTGCGTCACCGCGCAGAGTCCAAAGGGCCGCAATGATGAACTCGGGAGCTTCCGAAGCCAGCGGAGCGATCCATTGGACCAGCAGGAACTCATCGATCCCCAGGACCTTTCCCGATTCGACCAAGGCCTCGGCGAACGGCTCGGCTGACGAGTAGATGACGAGGCCGGCGTAAAGGAAAAGCAGCAGGGTGACGATTCTTCTGGGTCCGGTGCTCAGCGCCCCGACCAATCTTGCTGGGCCGACCAGCTCCGGCTCATGCACCTCCATGAAAGCGGTTCTCCAGGCGTATGCGCCGAAGAGCGCCACGAGAATCAGGCAGTCCCAAAGTGTGAGAGTGCCCTTGAGCGGAATGAAGAGCGCGTAGATGGTTGCGATAGTCAGGTAGGAGATCTCGACTCGCGCGGCAGGGTCGAGATCCAGCTGCTTTTTCCTGAACTTGAGATAGAACAGCAGCATGATGAAAGGCCAGCCAAGGCCGACCAGCAGACGGTTGGCGCCTGTCATGTTGGCGGTTGCGTAATGGATGTATTCCGGATTGCGCGCGGCCTCCCAGGCGAAATAGAGGTCAACCGCGTATTCGGGAAGCACTGCGATCAAAGCCAGGACGGCGAGGGCCAGTCCGCGCGAAACATCCATCTGAGCGACTTCAGCTGCCCAGGATAGGATGAAGGCGGCGGCGAGGATACCCACTCCGAATACCACAGCCGTGGTCACGGGTTCCAGATGCTGTCCGTAAAACCACTCGAAATAGAGCGCCGGCAAGGTAGCCGCCAGGACGGCGGCGATAAGAGGGTACATAGAAACACGATAGGGGCACGGGGGGGAAGAGTCAATCGCTGACGGCTGACAGCTGACAACTGACAGCTGACAACTGAGAGCCGACCTTTTCCTCGCACCGCTCCGGGGTGCGTCCTTGCTCTAAACGCGAACCGGGGGTGTCGCCTGAAAAACGGCTCGACCCCCGGCTACTTCCCTTCGACGCCTCCGGCGTGCAAAAGCAAAAGCGGGAAGATTTGTGCCGTCAGCCGTCACCTGTCAGCCGTCAGCCGTCAGCTGTCAGCTGCTTCACTTCATTGGCACCCAGGAGTTGCCGTTGTGGGCGCTCTCGACGGCGGCGGCTACGAAAGCGATGCCGGTACGGCCATCCTCGACCGTCGCATACTTGGATCCGTCCGCATTCGGGAGCGGCTTGCCTTCCTGATACGCTCTGACGTCCTCTTCAAAACACCGGTGCAATCGGGCGAAGGCATCGTGGAAGCCCTCCGGATGCCCGCTCGGGATAGTCGGTTCCTTCATCAACCATTCCGGAATGTCGCCGAGGAAACCATCGTGCGGGCGTACGTCATTGCGCCAATAAATGCGATCCGGCTGGCCCAGCAGGTGGATGACGACTTTTTCCGGATCCTCCTGCTTCCACACGAGGGTGCCCTTTGATCCGTAGACCTCGATTCCCAGATCGTTTTTGTGACCGATCGCGATCTGCAGGGCCCTGACGGTACCGTGGGCTCCGTTGTCCAACTTCATGTAGACAATAAAGCCGTCGTCGAGGCGGCGTCCGGTAACAAACGTCTCGACGTGGCCGCTCAGCTGTTTGACCTCCAGCCCGGTGATGTAGCGCAGCTGCATCAGGGCATGGGTGCCTATGTCTCCACCGCAGTTGCTGGCGCCCGCGCGCTTCGGGTCGACCCGCCATTCAGCTTGAATCGAGCCCTTGTCCTCGGCTCGCTCGGCAAGCCATCCCTGAAGGTAGTATGCGTCGACAAATCGAATCTGGCCGATCAAGCCGCTGCGAACAACGTGGCGGCAGAAACGAGTGGTCCAATGTCCGAGGTAGGTATGTGAGACACCAAACGGGATTTTCTTCTCCTTGACCGCCGCGACTAGCTTATCAGCCTCTTCCAGGGTGACTGTCAAGGGTTTCTCGCAAAAAACTGGTATCCCTGCCTTGATGCACTTCATGGCGGGATCGAAGTGCACGTTATTGGGAGTGACGATGGTGACGTAGTCGACCCTCTCGCCCAGCGGCTTCTTGCTTTCTTGTTCAATCAGCTCGTCGTAGCTCCGGTAGCCTTTGATCGCATACGGCCAGTTCTCGGCCTCCTGCATTGCTACCTTCGGATCCGGATGCAGCGCCGCACAGGTGACGCGGCGAGTAGCGTCGGAGTGAATTGCCTTCTGGTGTGGATGGACGATAAAGGCGCCGGCGCCTCCGCCAATCAGTCCGACATTCAAGGGTCGCTTTGCCATGGGAACACTCCTTTCGTTGGTAGACGCAAATCATTGTTGCAGAAGAGGGGAGGGCTGACAAGCGCGCCTGACAGCTGACGGCTGACGGCTGACAAACTGACAAACGGCCGAGCGCCCGGTTGTCAGCTGTCAGCTGTCAGCCGTCAGCGTTTTAAGTGTGAATTTCGATGAGATCGCGATCCTGAAGCTCGTGGGTGCGTTCGACCATCAGGCCGTCGTAGCTCCCTTCGCGCCACAATCGGGCGAACTTCAGATTGGAAGCCAGGTCCTTGTGTACCGCCTGGGCGGCATCCAGTACGGTGGCGCCCTTCCTCAGGACAAAAGGTGTCGCGTTGTCTTCTGCTTTTTTGCCGGGAGTCTTAGTGTAGACCCGGACTATCTCCAGGAGACGAAAGAGCTCCGACTTCATTTTGCCCGAATCGGCCTGGTCCAACGCGGAGAACGGGATCGGCCGGAAGCGGCCTTGGAAAAGCTCCGCCCAGACTTGAAAGTTGTCCGCCCCGGAACCTGCGTCGGATTTGTTCCCGAGGACGAGGACTTTGGGTTTTGATTCGGCGTCGAGAGAAATCTGCCTTTCCGCGAAGAGCCCGAGCACATACTCGGTCTGGTCCAGCAACTCCGGATCATTGACATCGAAGACGAGCAGCGCGACATCCGCCTGTTTGATCATCGCAAGTTGCCACGGCTCCAGGATTTCCCTCGCAAGTGGCGGGGTGTCAACGATCTGAATCTGAACATCCTCGAAACGCATCATTGCTGGTTGAGGGCTCCGAGTCGTGAAGGGATAATCAGCGACGAGTGCCGGTACATCAGTGAGAGTCACGACGAGCTGCGACTTGCCGGCGTTGGGGGGACCGCATACGATAACCTGGCCCGCTCCTTCTCGCTCGACGTACCACGAAGGCCGCTGGGAAGGCGCTGACTTTTTCTTCTGCGCCTCCTTCTTCAATTCCGACATACGACGCTTCAGGTCTGCCTGCATCTTCTCGGTCCCCTTGTGCTTGGGGATCGTTCTCATCATTTCTTCGAGCGCCTGGATCTTGTCCGCTGTTGTGAGAGCGCTTTTGAACTTCTCTTCAGCGTCAAGGTACTGTGGAGTGAGATTGGCTGGCACGCCCTCATTATAGGACAGACAGGAGTATTCGATGCGCGAACAGGAGAACCTTCAACGCGAGCGGTCCAGGCGCGCTTACGCGGTAAACGACGAGAAGGTTGCCGGTTTGATCGAGGAACTGCTGCGGGAGCTTCAGCCTTACTCCAATGCCGATATCCTTCGCGACGTCTTTGTGACCGCTGTAAAGATGGCCCAGGACGGGGCCGACCGGGGCGATGCGAAGATCACCC
>Ga0105104_10001341_pt1 | contig 18440 bp, 8 predicted proteins | sample PPLLaktember2015_3_FD_87034 | JGI IMG/M metagenome (GOLD analysis project Ga0105104, IMG submission 87034) | Freshwater sediment microbial communities from Prairie Pothole Lake near Jamestown, North Dakota, USA - PPLs Lake P7 Core (6) Depth... | ecosystem: Environmental > Aquatic > Freshwater >... | reverse complement strand
CGTCGGTATTGGCGGAGCGATTGGGAGTAGGGCGGAGCCGGATGACGCCGCTCGTGCAGAGCTTGGTGGAAAAGGGTTTTATCACGCGGTCGGAGTCTGCGGCGGATCGCCGCGTGCGGGATTTGACACTCACGGAAAGCGGGCGGATAATCGCCCGACAAGCCGATGCCTTCCGTCAGACTTTTCATGTTCACTTGCTGGAGAGTTTTTCGGTTGGCGAACGCGACGATCTATTGCATACCTTACAGACGCTGCATGACCGGATAGCGGCGATGCGCAAGGACCTCCGGCAGCAACGTCCAACACAATCTCAACACACAGGATAAACGATGCCGATTTACGAGTACGAATGCCGAAACTGCGGGGAGATTTACGACGCTCTCCGCAATCTGCACGACGATGACCGGGAGGTGGAATGCCCGCGCTGCGGAGAGAAAGATTCATGGCGGAGGATTTCGCTCACGGTGAGTGATGCGAATAAGTCCCCGGGCGGCTGCGGCGGCGGACGACGCGGCCCGATGCGGTTTGGTTGAGCGTAATCAGGAAGAGCCGTGCGCTCTTTTCAAGCCGTGCCATCGCCGGTCAGGAGACCGACGACGGCGGAGAACTTTGTTCAGGAGACTGACAACGGCAGAACAAAAATCATGAAACAATCTAAGCAAAAGTATTCGTGTGATATTTGCGGAAAGCGCTTTTCGCTGCCGGTGCATGCGGAGCAGGAGCCGCTTTGTCCCCGCTGCCGGACGCCGTTTGTGCGGCCTGTGGGAAAGCGGGGCGGCAGTGCGCGCAATAAAACCATCGGCGGGCCGGACATACCGCGCTGCATGGCTTTCAGTTGATAAATGACGCGCGGAGCAGGATGCTCTGTTATCCTAAAAAAATCCCGACGGGAAAACCCGCCGGGATTTTTTGGGTCTTTATCGCGATGATTTACTTCATAAGCACCATTTTAGCGGTGTGCACGAAGGTGCCGCTTTCCAGCCGGTAGAAATACATTCCGGAGGGAAGATCGGACGCATTGAAGCGAATCTGATACGATCCCGCAAGCTGCTTTTCATTCACGAGGACGGCTACCTGCTCTCCCAGAAGATTGTAAACCGTCAGGCGGGTGAGCCCGGCATTCGGCAGATCATAGCGAATCGTCGTGGCCGGATTGAACGGATTGGGATAGTTCTGACGCAGCGCATATTGCCGCGGCGCCACATCGGAAACCGGTTCGGACGCGGACACGCTGCGCAGGCGGGCCAAAGAAACCGGAAGCACAAGTATGGTATCGAGAACCGTGCTGGAAATGCGCAGATCCACGCGGTAGGTGTCGGGCCGCAGAGTCTGCGGATTGAACCGGATTTGAATATCGCGCGAGCCAGAGCCGGGGACGAAGAAGGAATCGGGGGCGACGGAAATCCACGTCGTATTGAACGTCATTTCATAGATGTTCAAGCGGTCGCCTGCCGTACTGTTCTGCACGATCCCGGCGAAGACCAGCAAGGTGCTGTTCCAACCGCCTGTGATCGTACAGCCGCCGGCGCGCTCGCCGGGTTGACAGGGAAGATCCACCACGGTTTCCCGTTGACGGGATTCGGGATTATAGCGGGAGACGCGGGTCAACGATCCGGAACCATCCTGACTGAAGATATACAGCTTGCAGCCGTTGGAATCCACGGGATTCCAGGCCAAGCCGGTAATCGCCAGTTCATCCGTGCCTTCATTGGGGACCTGCGTAATGATTTCACCGTGGCGGCCGATTTCAAAAATGTCCTGTGTATAGTCGGAAACCCAGAAATGATCGGTGGCGGGATCGTAGGCGATCGCGCGCGTGGGATTCATCGGGCTGGGGATGGTATCCTGCACCTGACCGTGTTCGTCAATGCCGAGAATCACGTGACTGTCGGACCCGTACACGTATTGACCGTCGTAAGCCATATCGAACCAGCCCGCGAGGGTGGTGGATGGCTGCGGAATGTTGTCGTGAGGGGCGCCGCTCAGGTCAAAGCGATAGATCAGATTCTGCCCGTTCGGCCCGCCGCCGCCGGTAACCCACCAATAATCACCGACAAATTCACAGCCCACTACCTGCATATCCTGAGTTAAAGACGATACCGGAATGCTTGCGACGGAATCCCAGGGCGTGGGATTCTCGTCTCCCGAATAGTACACATTTATTTTGTAGTCGAGAGGACCGTTGCCGGAATTGATGATATAGAAGACGGTGTCGCGGAGCGCGCTGTCAATTTCAGCCTGAATGAAATCGGTGGAAAGCGCGATTTCGGGATGGGTGATGCTGAAATTAACCGTGACGGTGCTGTCCAGTTCGACGATGATGTTCGGAACGATGGCCGGATTAAAGCGGTACTTGGATGCGCGGAGGCTGTAGGTTCCGATCAGAACGTTTTCGATGTGGTATTGGCCGGCATTGTCCGTGGTGTCGCGGTAGCTGTGGCCGTCTATCGTGACTTCCGCACCGATTAAAGGTTGATCCGTAGCGGAATCGCGAACCGTACCCGTAACGGTTCCGTAGAGCATGCGGGCAAGAGTCGTGAAAACAATTGCGCGGCCGTTGGTGATGGTGGCGGCTCCCGGCGCATACGACGACTGATTCACATACTGCAAACCGACGACGCAGCCCGCGGCCTGAATACCGATGGTGGAGCCGGGCACTTCGCGGGAAATACCGGGCAGATTCATACCAATCGCCTGATATTGCACGACCACCTGGCCGTTGCCGTCAAACGTCGGGTAGCGCGATGTATCCAAGAGGATGATTTCAAAGTCAAGCGCCGTTGTCGGCGTCCCGACGTTTTCGGCTTTCCATTGAATGATATAGCGGCGGTTGGTTTCGTCAAAATAGTGCCACACGCCTTTGCCCGAGCTGGATGTTCTTAAATCATCCCAATAGGCGGCGATCATGGCATCCGGCGCAATGATTCCCGGAATCTGATAGTTGCGGAAAGTGGGGAACCAGCTTTGATTGCCGAAGGCGGCCCAGCCGTTAGAGCAGATCGTAATGCTGTCGTACACCTGGCCATAGAACTTGAACGGGAACGGCAGGCGGCGGACAGCCGTCCAGATGGGCGTAATAGTATTCTGCTCGCCGGTGTCGTTGATGTTCAGGTTCTGACCCAATCCGCCCGAGATGTTTACATACTCGAAATTCGGATGCATTTCATAGGTCGTGTCTGTGTTATCGTAGGCATAGTAGCCGTAGGCATCGGGTCCGGTCGGATCGGTAGATAATGCCGAACCGACATAGACTACGAATTGGGTCGTGTCCAATGTGCCGGAGGCGGTGGTCAACAGCAGGAGCATAGGCGCTTGATGCCCACGGAATGTCAGGCTATTGGAACTGAGCTGGAATAAATCCGTGGGATTGGAGGCGGATGCATTGGGAGCGATGTTTCCGAAGGAACCTGAATTATCATCCACCTGTACAAAGGGGCTTAAAGAGATTAACCGTCCGGTAACGCCATTCATCGTGACCGTGGATTTATTCTGAATCGTAACACGAAGATGTCGAGTGGTTCCGGGATTGAATGCGCCGTCGGTGAATTGCTGCGAGACGTAGTCCGCGGCTCCGGAAACACACTTCAGTTCAAAGGAACCGGTGGCCTGTCCCGCCGCCGTGGTGACGGTCATGGAGATGAGCGCCGTTTCCCGATTCTGCATGGTCGGGGCAATGTAGAGGCGATAGGCAACGCTGCCTAAGGCCGAGTCGCCGGGCAACAGATTGACGAAAGACGAAGAATCCCGCAGCACGGTGACGCGCGGATTGCCGCTGGAAATTTTGGCGCTCACACTGGTAGCCGTCTGCAGCGTGCCGAAGTTTTTCAGATAGACCGGAAGGTCAATAGTTTCTCCCGGATTCATCAAGCCGTCGCCGTTGCCGCCCGACCCTCCCGAATTGTCGTCATCGAGAGAATAATGGCAGAACATCGGCATCTGCTCAACGGTTGTGCAGGGCAGGGAGACCAAATAGGGTTTGTGGTTCCGCTTGGTTACGGTCAGCGACATTTCTCCAATGGCATTGACGCGCACCGGCAGTGTGATGCTGCCTTCAGAATCGGTCAAGCCTTTCACGTAGGTCGAATCCACACCGCGCTTCCACAACACGACTAAGGCATCTTTGACCGGAGTATTGTCCGCCTGACGGCGAACTTGAACTGCAACCTGACGCGATCCGACATTCAGGCCGGTCGGGTGAGTAACCTGCATAATCGCGGGCACGTCCGTCCAGACGGACAATCCCGGATCACCCATCAGGTTATTGTATCGGGAGAAATTCAATGCCTCCTGATTGCCGAAACCATACGCTAAACTGAGCCAATATTTAGCGGCCGCCAGTACCGGACCCATATGCTCCACGCCAAGGTTGCAAATATTATAAATGACGCCGCCGGTAACAGTGATGTTTTGCGGAGCGTGGGTAGCGGCGGATGCCGAGCCGATAGCGCAAATTCCGCCACGGGGCGACGTTGCGGTCCCGGCCACCAGATAGGATTCGGATGTGCCGAGCCCGGTGTCGTAATTACCGGCTCCGCACGTAATGGTTAAGCAGGCAGGCAGTTTCCAGCCGGGATTGGTGCTACCGGCCAGCGTATTTTCCATTTCACTCAGCCAACTTCCGCGCCAGAAGAAAAACGAGATGCCACGGTTGAAATAGTTGATGATCTCCTGAGTGTTCACACTACCGCTAACATGATTGACGTAGCAGCAATCCACGCCGGTGAAGTTGCGGAAGGATTGTGCGCCCCATTGCATGAGGGCATAGTTGGAAGCGACTTCGTGCGCGACACCCGCATAGAAAAAGCCGCGGTGATACCACATCGTGTCGGCCATGTACGGATTCCGCTCGTAGCCCATAATCTTGGCATTAATAACGGCCAACTCGGAGGAATTGCCGCTCAAGCGACCCACACCGACATCTTCGATATCATCGCCGGTATTGCCCAAAGCGTATCCGTGATCGTAATCGCCGGAGCCACTGACGGGTAAGCCGTAGGTGGACCATTGCGGATCCCCGATCAGGCACACGAATTCCAGCGGGGGATCCCAAGTAGAATAAGCCGTGCGGATGGCGCTCATCATGGAACCGGCATTCCAGTTAGAGCGGGCGTCTATGACCACGTTGAAACCCTTGCGCGTCTTCCATTCGAACAGACTGTCCGCCCAGCGGCGAGCCTGAAAATCCGAATGGCAGATTACCATATAGGTTCCGGGAGAAGTCGTGGCTTCATCCAGCGCGGTCTCATCGAGGTTGGCGATCATTGAGCGATATATGGGAGCCCATTGTCCGGAGGGGCGGCGCGGATTCAGGAGTTCGTTGGCACCCGGAGTGTCGTTGGCAACCAGATCCACGTTGAGACGGCGATAGATGCGGGCTTGACGAGTGACCGGATTGACCTGTACCGGATGGAGGGTCACACCGACCACGCGGAAATCACGCATGATTGCCGGTGCGGATAATTCCACGATACTGACCGGGTACCACGCGTTTTGCGAATAAACCGACTGATTCCGGGCCATTTGATCGCCGCCTTCCACTTGAAGCGGAAGCGCATTGATGTTTTCGATCACTTCGTAATCCGCATCGCGGATCACGATTTCCACACTGCCGGTATTGGGAATGCGGTAAAAACGGCTGATTTGTGGAACGGAGGGTTCGCCCTCGGCGTATTTTTGCGGTTCGCCCTCGATGGTGAACTGCTGATATCTCTCGTAGCCAATGGTCGTATTCTTGACCACCACATTGGGTTCGGTGAGAGAGATCGTCGTCCATTCCGGAGAGACACGGGACACTTCGAGGTTAGATTGCGAACGGGCGAAATCCTCCGGCGTCAGCGAGACATACGGGGATTCGGCAGCCAAACCGATAGAGAACAACATCAGTAAGCTGATCCCGAGAAGCAGGGCAGTAAACCGCGCCATGAAATCCTCCTGGCTCATCATCCATTCCAACATAGTGGCGGAAACAATGGTTAAAACGCAACCTGTAAAGTTACGCATTGTTTGCGGCCTGTGCAAGAAAAACCTCGTCCTTAAAATCGAAAAACACTGTTTATACGGACTAAATACTGCGTTCAAACTTCGTTTGTATGTTACTATGCAAATAAATATTTAATAATAAGAAAAAAGGCAATTTTGAGTAAAATAAGACTTTTTTTAGAAACTTTAAATTTCATTGAATGCGTGATTTAAATCAATTCTCTGATGGTACGATTAATAGCTGCCTATGCCTCTTCTGTGTTGCGGTCTTGAAACGGCTGTAGGATGCCGGGATTGGCCGGAGCGTGCCGAGGCATGTGAATGAGAATTATTCGGACCCGCGACGGATTCGTTCGGGGATATGGATACGTCAGGCGAGATCGTTTTCATTATACTGTTATATAATTATTTACAGCATGATTGGAAGGGTGCGGAAATAAATAAGGTTTGGGAAGATGAGCGATTATAGCAAAATCGAATTACCGGTTTCACGGCGAGAACGTCGGTTCAAGGTTGATTTACTGAAAAAAAGTGGCTTTATTACAAGGACGTTAGGCAAGTTAAGCACCCAGAAGAGGAGAGTATGATCGTGGAAAGACGCTTTCTTGTTATCATGGTGGCGCTGTTGCTGTTGGCGCTGGGAGGAATTGTGTATGCCGCTCCCGTCACCGAAGCCGACATCGCCTACATCAAGGCCAAATTGGAAACCGGCCGGATGTTGACGGATTCCGATGTCGCGCTGATCGAGCAGATCAATAGCACCACATCCAATTATTATGACGTTAACGAAGCTCAAGAGCGGGCGAAAGCGATTGCCGAGGGCGAGCGGCAGGAGTCGCAGCCGATACGCGCTCCCCGCACACGCGGCACGCTGGATGAATACGCGTGGGCGCCGGCTGACTACGACTGGATTGACATTTCGGAAACCGGAACGGCGGTCACACCGGGCGACGACAGCAGCTACGGACCGTTCGATTTAGGCTTCACGTTCACGTTTTACGATCAACCGTTTACTCAGGTGCGGTTCTGTTCGAATGGTTTCTTGAATTTCGGGGCCTCCGCGACGACGCTGTCGAATACAGCGATACCCAATACGTTGACTCCGAACAACGCGATTTATCCGTTTTGGGATGACTTGGATGCCGGAACGACCACTTTGCCGACCGGACAGATCAAGTATTATGCGGATGCAGACAATCAGCGTTTCGTCGTGAGCTGGCTGGCCGTTCCGCATTACTATATCAACGGAAGCAACACCTACAACTATACGTTCCAGTGCGTTCTGTATGCAAACGGAAATATTCTTTTCCAGTACCAGAACGTACAGATGGATACGATTCCCGGCGATACGAGTTGCACGGTGGGAATTGAGAACGGAACCGGAACGCAAGCGCTTCAGATATGCTTTAACGGTACGGGAACCCTGCCTGTATCCAATTCGGCGATTTTGATTAATCAGCCGAGCGGCATTCCGACGAACGTCACGAATCTGCAGGGACAGGCTTCGGATTTGAATGTCACTCTCACGTGGCAGGATCCGACGGTGGATACGTACGGCAATCCGCTGACTCCGGACAATATTGAAGTGTGGCTGAGCGCGATCGGAGCGCCCGGGACTTTGTTAGGTACCGTGGGGCCGGGTACGCAATCTTATACGTATACCGCTCCCTCAGCGGGTAATTATGTGTTCTGGGTTCGTGCGGAAAATGACGGGTATTATTCTCCCGGTGTTTCCGTATCGGTGATCGTAGAAACACCCAGTTATAATGAGGATTTCGAAGCGGACAACGGCGGCTGGACGCCTACAGGACCGCTATGGCAATGGGGAGCACCGGTTGTGACGACTGGCGGCCACGCACCGCACAGCGGAACGAATTGCTGGGGTACGAATCTCGCGGGTAATTATCCGGCGAGTTCGTGCGACCATCTGGAACTCAGTCCGAATTTGACCGTAGCGAGTCCGACCGCCACGATCGAGTTCTGGTACTGGGTAGATACAGAACTCACCTACGACGGAGCGAACTTAAAAGTCAGCGTGGACAATGGAGCCACGTGGACTTTAGTTACACCGAATGGTGGATATCCGCGAGCGTCGCTAAGTACGCTGAATGCCTGCATTCCGAGTCAACCGGCTTGGGCGGGTCGCGATTCCACATGGCGGTATACGGTGCTTCCGATCGGCGATTTTATCGGTCAGACTCCGATCTTTCGCATCTCGTTCGGAAGCGACCCATCCGTTCACTATCGCGGTTTCATGTTAGACGACATGCTGATTTGGGGACTACAGTCTCCCGCGGGCGTACCGGCTGCTCCGACGAATCTGGCGGGCAACTATGCTGCTCCCAATGTAAATTTGACATGGACGGATCCGACAGTTGACCTTCTGGGAAGCCCCGTCATTTTAACCAACCTCGAAGTTTGGCTCGGACCGGCAGTCACCGGGCAGCTTTTAGGCACAGTGATGCCGGGTACGCAATCGTATACCCATATGAATCCTCCGTTTGGTCATCTGAACTATTCGGTACGGGCGTATGCCAATTCGATGTACGGTCCGTCTGTGACGATTCCGATCACCGCTGGCGCACCGACATACGCGGAAGATTTTGAAACTACGAATGGTCTGTGGGTGCCTTCGCCGGAAACCGGCGGTTGGGAATGGGGCGCTCCCGTTGTTCCGACCGGCGGTCATGCTCCACACAGTGGAACCAATTGCTGGGGCACGGTGCTGGCCGGTCCTTATACAGCAAGCGCGTGCTGGTATTTGGAACTCAATCCCGGCTTAATGGTGAATTCCCCGTTAGCCACCATGGAATTCTGGTACTGGGTTGATTCTGAGCTTAGCTATGACGGTGCTAACCTTAAAGTCAGCGTTGACAATGGAACGACATGGACGCTTGTGACTCCGGACGGCGGATATCCCCGTGCATCTCTGAGTACAGCCAATACATGCATGGCAAGTCAACCGGCTTGGGCAGGCCGTGATTCCACGTGGCGGCACACAGTGCTTCCTATCGGCCAATTTATTGGTCAGTCCCCTATTTTCCGCCTCACATTTGGAAGCGATCCGTCTGTTCATTATCGCGGATTCATGTTTGACGACGTGGAGATTTGGGGACTCCAGTCTCCAGCCGGTGTACCGGATGCTCCGACCAATCTGGCGGGCAACTATATTTCGCCGAATACGGTTTTAACCTGGACTGATCCGACGGTTGATCTTCTTGGAAGCCCCGTCATTTTAACGAATCTTGAAGTGTGGCTGGGACCGGTGGTTACCGGAACGCTTTTAGGCACGGTGATGCCGGGTGTTCAGACGTTTTCACATACGAATCCTCCGTTTGGTCATCTGAACTACTCCGTGCGTGCCGTGGCCAATACGTTTTCGGGACGCCCGGCTTCGGTTCCGGTGACTGCGGGTACACCGACCTACGCGGAAGGTTTTGAGACATCGAATGGCTTGTGGGTGCCTTCGCCGGAGACCGGTGGTTTTGAGTGGGGCGCTCCTGTTTTTCCAGTCGGTGGTCCTGTTCCGCATGGCGGCAACAACTGCTGGGGTACGGTGCTATCCGGAACTTATCCGGCGAGTTGCTGCTTTACCATGGACCTTAATCTCGGCTTACAGGTGAATTCGCCGTCGGCCACGATGGAATTCTGGTACTGGTACGACGTGGAGACTACCTGGGACGGCTGCAACCTAAAAGCCAGTATTGACAACGGTGCCACGTGGACAACGTTGACGCCCAACGGTGGATACCCTGTGGCATCTCTTCAAACGGCTAATGCCTGTATCCCGTCGCAACCAGCTTGGGCCGGCGGGCGTGATTCGACCTGGCGATACGCCGTGGTGCCGATTAGTCAGTTTATAGGTCAGGCTCCCATTTTCCGATTCTCCTTCGGTTCGGATGGCTCCGGTCAATATCGCGGATTCTTCTTTGACGACGTGGAGATTTGGGGACTGGCTCTGCCGGTGTTGACTCCGGTCTCCGGCCGGGTTGACCTGGACGGCCAGGGCGGCAACGTCGCCAATGCTATCGTTCGTTCCAACGGAATCGGCAATCCGGAAGCACATCCGCTGGCTGACAGCACATACAGTGTAAGTGTGCAAACAGGCAACCGGACGATCATTGCCTCACTGGCAGGTTTCCATAACGACACGGTATGGGTTACTGTTGGCGACACTCCGGTAACCAATCAGAATTTTGTTCTGCGCCGTTTGAATCCGGTGGCTCCCACCGGCTTTACGGCTTCGGTGAATACGGCGACGGGCATCGTCACTTTAAACTGGGACGACTCCCCGGATTTGCAGATAGATCGCTATAAGGTTTATCGCAAACTCCGCAACGATGCGGATTGGGTTTTCCGCAAGGAAGTTATCGGCCGTACGAATTCGGGAACAACGGACACGTTAACCGTTGGCGGCATCTACCAGTATCGGGTAACGGCTTTGGACTATGACGTCGTTCCTCCGGCGGTGGAATCCGATCCGTCCGCGACGGTTGAACTGGCGTATGGCGCGCTGCCGCCGCACAGTTTAGCGGCGGATACAGCCTATGACAACCGCATCGTACTTTCGTGGCTGGATCCTTTAGCCCTGCCGGAAGCGGAATTGTTCTATGACGGCGGGGAGAATCAGGTACAAGGCATTGGTTTCTGGAATGCCACGACTCCGCTGCAGTTCGGCTGGTTGGTCACGAAGTACACGCGTCCCACTTCGACAACCGTTACGCGCATTAAACACTACTTTACGGATGATGCGCGGGCCGGCGATATTTATCAAGTCGGTGTTTTTGCGGACAGCACGAACGGCAGACCCAGTCTGATCGTTCAAGGCATGGTGGAAACGAATATCCCCGGTCCGGGACAATGGCACATTGTGACGTTGACCACTCCGGTGACGATTCCCAGCGGCGTGTTCTATATCGGTGCGCGCCAGATGGCGGCGGCTCCTCCGTCTATTTGTATCGGCGGCGATACGTTGACCCCGTTCCAGAACAGTACATTCTACTACTGCGGAACAAGCACGAGCGGCTGGACCTCTTATGAGCCGAATCTGATGGCGATTCCGATGCAGCGCTGCATCGTGCGCACGGCAGCGGGTCAGGAACTCGAGTTGAGTCCGGAAGGACCGCTTGCTCCCATGACGATTGGCCGTTCGGTACCGATGAATTGGAAGACGGGCGAGAAATTCGAACGCCGTCTGGTCACTGATGAAACGGAGATGAAATCGGAAACGATTTTACCCGTAGACATGCCGTCGGTAAAGCAGGTCCATACCCGTGCCGATATGCCGCCGCGCCGCTATCTGCCTTACGCGGTTGCGCATATGCCGAAGCAAATGCCGTTTGCCATTAATGAACGCGGCAACCGTACATTGGATGACGTGATTCGCTACATTATTTACCGCGGCGGAACGCGCAGAGACTCCGTAGCCGGAACGGTGACGACGTATTCGGATGTGGTCGGCAGCAACAATGAAAACGTGGCCTACACGTATACTGTAACGGCACGCTATGACAACAATCAGGAATCTCCCGTTTCGAACAGCATCACCGCGCGCTGCGGCATGCCGCCGGCGCAGCCGACGAACGGTTCGTTGACGCGTGTCGGCGAAACGTCCGTTCGCATCCAATGGACTGATCCAACGGTCAACGCCGACGGTACTCCGTGCGTGGATTTAGCGGGTGTTCGCGTTTATCGTGACGGTGTTTTCCTCACAACCGTCGGCACAGGTGTCGGGCAGTATCTCGATCAAGGCCTTACTCCCGCCACCCGCTATGAATGGATGCTGATTACGGTTGACGAAGTGCCGCTTCTGGGCGAACCGTATATTCTGAACGGAGTGGCGGGCAATCCTTCCTATGACGCCAGCTTTGAAACCGACAACGGCGGCTGGGTGGCTACACCCGCCACCACCGGTTGGGAGTGGGGTCCTCCGACGGCGGCCGACGGCCCGACGCCGCATAGCGGCAATAATGTCTGGGGCACGGTACTCGGCGGAGACTACATAGACGGTGCCTGCTGGTATCTGGATCTCAATCTCGGTTTGGAAGTACAAAGTCCCTCCGCCCGAGTGGAATTCTTCGCATGGTACTGGACGGAACGCACTTATGACGGTGTGAATTTCAAGGTTAGCGTGGACAACGGCCAAACCTGGACCGTGGTCGCTCCGGATCAAGGTTATCCTCTTGCGTCTCTATCCGCAACTTGGAACCGCTGCGGAACCGGAACGCAACCCGCATGGTCGGGTGATTCTTCGGAAGCCTGGTCACTATGGACAATCCCCCTGAATCTGTTCCAAGGTCAGACTCCGATCTTCCGGTTTGATTTCACGTCGGACAGCCTTTCCGTGGAATACCCCGGCTTCTACATTGACGATCTGACTATTTGGGGCTTGTCTCCCGCCAGCGGCGTGACGGGTGTTGTTCGTAAATTCGGAACCAACACGCCGCTTGAGAATGCCACGGTTGCGGTGCCGGGCGTCGGGAACGCCACGACCGATGCGCAAGGCAATTATCGCTTAGGACTCGAACCGGGCACGTATGCGGTAACCTACAGCCATCCGCACCATTGCGACTCCACCATTACCGGAGTTGTGGTGGCGGACGGACAGGTGACCGTACGGGATATGTGGCTGAAGGCTCCGACAGCTTCGTTCAGCAGGACTTCGCTTCAGTTTATCGCGGGACAGAATTCCACGCGCATTGATTCGTTCAGCATCACGAACAATGGTCAATGTCCGCTGCAATTCACGATTACGGATACATCGGCATGGCTGTCGGCTCAACCGACAACCGGCACGGTTCAGGTCGGTTCTCCGGTCTGGATCACGGTGCGCGCCACGACGGGAACCCGGCCGGCGGGAGATTACGAATCCCGTCTGTTTATTGCGTACAATGCGATCGGGACTCCCTACAGCATGCGCATTGACCTGGACATTGATCTGGCGGTGGATCCCTTGGCATCGCTGCCGACGGAATTCGCATATCATCAGAACTACCCGAATCCGTTCAACGCGGTGACCGCGCTTCGCTTCGATGTCCCGCAGCAGAGCCGGGTGCAAATCGCGATCTTCAATGTGATGGGTCAGGAAGTGGCTCGTCCCGTGGACGACGTGTACGTCGCCGGACGTCATCAGATTCTATTCGACGCGGGCGACCTGCCGTCGGGTATGTATCTGGTAAAAATGACGGCAGGCGATTTCACGAAGAACGGCAAGATGCTGCTGCTGAAGTAACACAGCCATGGGCTGATTCCGGCAGGGTCAGCGACCCTGCTCGGCGAAGAGATATTCGCCGCATGCGCGGCGGAAAATTAAAAGCGGCGGTCCGAAAGGACCGCCGCTTTATTTATATGGTCTATAATCCGGCATGACAGAGCATGCCGGCTAATCCAATGGGCGTGATTTCATCTTACCCATCTTGCGTTCCAGCCGGAAGGATCATTCTTTAAATACTTGTCGAACCACTCGCGAAGAATCTCGCGCTCCGCCACGCGGTTGGAAAGCTTGGCGAAGGAATGATCTTCATTCTTGAAACGAACCAGAGCCGTATTCTTGCCGAGTAGTTTCAAGGCGGTGAACATTTGCTCGGATTCACCTTTCGGGACGTTGACATCGCCGGTTCCGTGCATGAGCAGAAGCGGCGTATGAATTTGATCGGCGTGATAGATAGGAGATTTGTCCACGAAAACATCTCTGCGGTTCCACGGATAGCTGCCGGGAAGCGCCAAATCGCCGTAGGTGAAGCCCCATTCGCCTTCGCCGAAATAGCTGCCGATGTTGCTGAGGCCACTCATGGAACATAGCGCGGCGAAGAGATTTGTTTTGGTCGCCAGATCCATCGTGATGAATCCGCCGTAGCTGCCGCCGTATGCTCCCACGCGATTTTTATCAAGATAGGGTGTCGCCGCCAGCAATTTCTGTGTTCCTTCGATGATATCCTGCGATGCCAGTGTGCCCCAATCGTTGGTGTGTTGCGCGGCGAATTTTTCTCCATAGCCGATACAGCCGCGCGGATTAATAACGTAGACAAAGTAGCCGTTGGCGGTCCACCAATGGTAGGTGTAAGTGAAGCGCAGATCGCGCGGCGAGGTGCCGCCGTAAAAATATACCACCAGCGGCCAGTTGTGCGAGAAGACTTCATAGCCTGCCGGAAAATAGAGCGCGCCGTCAATCGTATCGCCGGAAGAATTGACGAAATTGTAAGGCGAATATCCAGCGAAATCCGCGTTTCCGATGAGTCGTTTATTCGGATCGGACAATGTAAAGTGCTGCTTGCCGTCCACCAGATGAAGCGCAACGGGATTCGATGGTCCCGACGCGACGAAAATTCGGCGGCCGTTGTCGGCGATGTCGAAATCCGTGGTAACCGGAACGTAGAAATTATGATGTTCGGCTTTCGCGCCCGGCTGGTTGTAAGGAATGCTCATGAGTTGAATCCGGCTGTCCATCACGGCCCGGAACCAGAGTCGCCCGTCACTTTTGTTGAAGCGAACCGCGCCGCGTTCGTCGTCTTCTTCGATGGAATAGCGGCTGCCTGCAGTAAGGTTGCGGATTTTGCCGGATTCGGTGTTCAAAATGTAGAGCGCGGTTTGCGAGTAGGAAGGATAATTCGCCGCATCATTACCGATTTCGTGCGCGGCGGTGACGAAGGCGATTTCCTGACCGCCCGGCAGCCAAGTGAACGAAAGCGGGCGCGTCTCGAACGGTACGGACATAGACGCGACTTGCTTCGATGCGCCGGTTTGCGTATTCATCAACCAGAATTGCGTGTCGTAGTAAGGCCGTCCCGGCTTCGGAACGCGGCGGGTGAACAGAATGCGGTCGTCGTCCATGCACGGCGCGAACTCGTCAATGGCAAACGAATCGGCGGCGGAGATCAGGCGGGTGATCGAGCCGCCGTTTGCGGAGAGCGAGAATAATTCGCGTGTTCGCGTCCAATCGGAGAGACGGTCTTCGAGATCGTCCAACAGATAATAGTCCGTTTCGCTTTTGTCTGCGTCTGCGTCGGCCGTGAAGTAGACCAAACTGAAGCCCATACCAAATCCGAGCTTCACCAGACCTTTGATGCCGCGCGCGATTTCTTGCGGCTCGAAATACGGAGACCTTAGTTGCCAGATTGTCGAACCATTATCCCCCGACGTCGTGTACACGAGCGTAGGTTCGTAGTTCACGGGAATAAATGTGACGTTCCCCAGTCCTTTCAGCGGCGGCGTGGAATAGACGATGTCGCGCGTTGCGAGATCCATGATCTGCAACTGATTTTCTTTTTTACGCTCGGCATTATAGTGAGAATCGATCCATGCCGCATATTTTCCGTCGCGCGAAATCGTGGGAGAAGAGACGTCGTCGAACAGGGTGAAATCTTCGAAGCGCTCAAATGTGTAGGCGGCGTCGGTGGTGACGGAGATCGTTCCCACTTGTTCGGGTTTCAGATCGAAATTAAATTCGAGTCGGTCAAACGGTTGCTGAGTGTAAAGGCGGGGTGTGGAATCCGGCAGCAGAATCGTTTTGACGAGCAACAGACTGCGGCCGTGTTTGAACTTGGCTGTGATATCGAGGCTGCCCGTTGTACTGCGATCTTTTTCTTTGCCGTCAATGAAAACCGCAACCGCGCAGGGAGTTTCTGCGTGAATTTTCACGGATTGCTCGTGCGAAGAGGTGACATAGATCGCGGCGTAGCCGATGCGCACGGGCTGCTGATATGTGCCGTGCGGCCAGAGTCCGACGCCCGTGTTCTTCATCCACAAATTGCGCGGCAGAGTTGCGCCGGGAGCGAAATCGTTTTCGCGCGGATGCAGATTGACAAAGTCGAGTTGGTCGGCATCGAGCAGGACGTTGAGATCGGTTTGATCCGCGAATGCGGGCCAGGCGATAGGCCGCTCGGCAATCAGCCACTCGCTTACGGACAATGTGTCGGCGAATGCGCAGAGCGGCAGAAGCAAGAGCGCGAAGAAAATTAATGTTCCGCCGAGCGGTGGTCGCTGACCCCGCCGGAATTTGTTTTCGTTTTGTGATCTCATGTTGATGAGCCTATGTGAAGATGAAAGATATTTCGGATGACAAAGAAGCCCCCCTTTTATCCCCCCGTGAACGGAGGGAGATAATTTATCCAAACACCAAATTGCAGATGAAAACGGCCGTAACGAGTCCGGCGAGGTCACCCATCAGAGCGGCGGGCAGGGCATGGCGCGTGCGGCGCACGGCCACGCTGCCGAAATACACAGCCAACACATAGAACGTGGTTTCGGTGGAACCCATCATCGTGGAGAGCATGTTGCCGATGAGGCTGTCCGGCCCGTAGGTTTTCAAGCCTTCACTCATAATGCCCAGCGAACCCGATCCCGACAGCGGCCGCACCAAAGCCATCGGCAGAACCTCCGGCGGCACGCCGAGCGGAGAGAGCACGGGCGAAAGGCCAGCAATCATGATGTCCATCGCTCCCGAAGCACGGAAGACGGCGATGGCCACTAAGATCGCGACCAGATATGGAATGATCTTCACCGCCGTGGTAAAACCTTCTTTCGCGCCGTCCACGAACACTTCATACACGCGCACACGCTTGATCGCGCCGAAGCCGAGAATCAGCAGAAAGATAATCGGAATCGCCCAGTTGGAGAGTTCCGTTCCTAAAAGCTGGAGCGTGTCACTCATGGCGCGGCTCCTCGCGATAGAATTTCGTGCGCTGCAGAAGTTTCGCGGTGGTGACGGCTACAACCGTGGCCGTGCAGCATGAAACGAGCGTAGTGCCGATAATGGAGGTGGGACTAATAGATCCCGCCGCCACGCGGAGGCCGATGACCGTAGCCGGAATGATGGTGATGGCGGTGGTGTTGATGGCCATAAAGATCACCATCGCGTTCGAGGCGGTTTCCTTGCTGGGATTCAGGCTTTGCAGATCCTGCATGGCTTTCAAACCGAGAGCCGTGGCGGAGTTGCCGAGGCCAAGCATGTTGGCGGCGATGTTGGCGATCATCGAACCCATTGCGGGATGATCGGCGGGCACGCCGGGAAACAATCTTCGCATGACGGGCCGCACGGCGCGCGCTAAAACCTGCACAAGACCCGCTGCTTCGGCCACCTTCATCATGCCCAGCCACAAGGCCATGATGCCGATGAGTCCGATGCACAATTCGACGGCGGTTTTCGCGGCATCGAAGGCGGCTTTGGTGACGGCTTCCATCCGCCCGGTGAAGGCCGCGGTGATCACTCCGATCACCACCAATCCCAACCAGATCCAGTTCATCATAGAATACTTCCTAAAAGCTGAAACGCTGAATATCTGAAATGCTGAAAGCCGAAAATCCGCCGAGCGGGATCTGCGATCCCGCCGGAATCAACACGGTCGCGAGGGGTGAGGGCACCCGCTCGCGGCGCACCTGTCGGTGTTTGCATCGCCGAGGCGGATCCCCTGATCCGCCCGGAATCTTTCTTGTCGGGGCACGATATATCGTGCCCGTTTTTATTTCTTGCCTTTGGCTGAACGATTTCGCTGCTCGACCCATCTGCGAACTTCTTGCGAGAATTTGGAAACACCCACGCTGTCGGCAAATTCCTGCATCGCTTGATTCATTCGCGATTGATCATCTGGCTGGAAGAGGTTGAGAAATATTGTGCCTTGTGCCCGAACGACCAAACCAGTATAAAGAACGTCTCGTTCACGAATTACCTCGGTTAAAGCAACTGCGCATAGTGTGCTATCTTGAGTTGTCCAGTAATCACGCTCAAGACTGAAAACTAATAATGCTGCATCCAACTCCTCTGGCCGAAAGATCGCATTTCGTGGTCGAGCTAAAATCGTGGGTAATAACTCAGAAACCCGCTCTAACGCTTCGCGTTTGGAGATTGGGGAAGGACTCGAACCTAAGGGGGCAATATTACTTAACTCACGCAAAATATGCCACTCGGTAACTAAGGAATCTGGAATAGGATCAATTGTAAATGTAAAGTCAGGTGACACAACCCCAGAATCGAAATAGCCTGTATATCTGCCTGGAAGAAGATGCCTGAAGCCGTATTCTTCCTCTGAACGCTGATTACCCCATCTAAACATCTTAAAGCTGCCTTCAAAGACAGTCCCCGAATCCTCAATAGTTGAGCCATCACCTAATTTGAGTATTAAATGATTTATTCGTTCTCCCGTATCGTTCTGAAGAATAGTGCAATTTTTTATATCTTGCTCTGTCCACGGACAAGCCCGACGTGAATGCGATTTGATCTGGTAATCCAAGATGACAGTTTCTCCTTGAAAATATCGGTCCCTTCGCGGCGTAATAGTCACGGAGACATCATGGTACTTTGATAAAGCACGATCACGCGCCTCACCTTGCACGGCAGTTGCGCGTTGGGCAAGTAAGCTGGACGGCAAACCAACAGCGCAGATGATAATGACAAGAGAAATGCTGTTACGGTGCCATTGACCACATCCACGCGCCAATATGACCATCACAGAAGTGAGGATTGCTCG
>Ga0105104_10001340_pt1 | contig 18461 bp, 15 predicted proteins | sample PPLLaktember2015_3_FD_87034 | JGI IMG/M metagenome (GOLD analysis project Ga0105104, IMG submission 87034) | Freshwater sediment microbial communities from Prairie Pothole Lake near Jamestown, North Dakota, USA - PPLs Lake P7 Core (6) Depth... | ecosystem: Environmental > Aquatic > Freshwater >... | reverse complement strand
CTTCCGACACAGGGTTGTAGTCCTCTTAGGCCGGCGGACAGGCCAGAGCACCGAAAGGTCCCATCCCAGGTGCGTCGGTTTTTCCATTTATTGCGGAACGAAGTTGAAGAGCTGGCGGGGGAGACCAGCTCTTTACACGCTTGTTTCGGTTCGACTGAGGTATTCACCCCCTGAAGAGATGATAAGAGAGCGGGCGTACGCACTCAAGAGCGTTTGACTTTGTCCATCCCAGTTCGGCGCGTTAAGCCTGGACGCCTCCGGGTAACGAAACACCACGCCAAGTTCTTGCAGGAGTTACAGCGGCAACGCCGCTCCGCTTTCGACTTAACTCCACCGTATTTGGAAACGCCGCTGTGAATCCCAAACGGGAACTGTTCCTTCTTTCGAAGCGATCACTTACTATTGCGGAAGGCATCCCGGTTTCTCTCCAAAAGTCTTCTGATTGTTATGAGCAAGAATTCGACCGAAGACAAGCGGCTGCACCCGCGCTGTGCCTGCTGCTCAGCACAAACTCAGTGCCTGCTGTTTTCCCAAATCCCCGTCCATGCCCTTTCCTGCATTCAGGCAGTCGTCCAAGTGACGCGGCGCCCCAGGGCAGACACGATTTTCCGTGAGGGCGAGCCGGCCAGAGGTTTCTTTATCGTGAGGTCGGGATGGGCCAAGGTTTTCACTAGCCGCCCTGACGGCAGAAAGGCCGTCCAGGCAATTGCCGGACCAGGTCATATTTTGGGGTTAATCGAGGTCCTCACCGGTTCTCGGCTTCAGTCAAGCGCTCAGGCTCTCGAGGAGTGTGAAGTCGAATATGTGAACGCCGCCGAATTTTCACAGATTCTGGCTACGAACCCGGACTTGCGAATTCAGCTTCTAGAGGCCGCACACCGGCAGATTCAGAATGCGCGAAAGGAGCTCGTTGATCTTGCCGCCGCTCCCGCACCCGCACCTTGAGACTCAACCCTCAGAAAGACTCTTGGCCCGTACTTTTGAGGTGTTTGACAATGTTGACATCACACATAATGCGTGGCCGGCTGGCTGTTGCGTTGCTGGCTATCGTTTTCGTGGTTTGTTCAGCCGACGTCTTCGCCCAAGGCAGCAAGGTCCGAGCACATCCGAGTACGAACGTGAATGAAGAACGCGAGGCAGAAACGAGCGTCAGGCGACAGCCGAAGGCCCCAAGCGGCGCATAGCCTCTTCCACATCCTGGGTGGCCTTCTTGAAATCGACGTTCGGGGCAAACGTCAGAGGTTGACCGATCCAGACACGGACTGAGCCGCGCCGTGGCCAGCGTGCGTGGAGAGGCATGATCTCGAAGAGCCCTTCCAGACGGATCGGAATGACCGGAACCTGCAGACGCACCGCCATGAGCCCTATCCCGGGCTGGAAGGGGAGCATGCGACCGTCCGGAGTTCGCCGGCCTTCAGGGAAGACCAGGGAACAATAACCCTGATCGAGGAGTTCCCCGGTGTATTGAAGCGACCGGCCCACTCCACCCATGTGCTGAGGGATCGGGTAGACGTTGAAGAGCGAGGAGGCGAAGAAGTATTCCAGCCCGGTCCAAAGCTTGCTTGTCAGCCGGTGTCCTTCGTTAAACCAGGCGGCAAAGTACTCCTGTCGAATCGCAGGCGCCAGGCGGGCCCGCCAATCAGGGGGGAGGATCGCGAAAACAGCGATCGTATCGAGATGGCTTTGATGATTGGCGGCAAAAATGACAGGCGTATCAATATGAGCCAGGATATCCCTGCCTTCGACGACTTTGACCGGGATGTAATGCCGGAAAACCGGGAGGATCAGTAATCGATGGGCGAGCCCTCGGAAGGTGCGCACGGGTAGCGTTCGGGTCCAGCGGGGAGAGGGCGCGTGGGAGGAAGCCGGTCTTAAAGCTTCTGATCTTACCGGGCCCACTCTTCTTTCGGCATTAGTGCCTGTTGCTGCTAAGCGCTGTCCTGCCCGGTCGATATCTACCGGCGCCAGGAGACGGCGCAGTTCCCCGACCGTCGACAGCTCAGTAAATGTAACCTCGTCAAGTTCCAGCCGGTACTCTTCCTCGAGCTGAGAAAGGAGCCCGACCCGGTCGAGGGAAGAAAGACCGAGATCTTCTCCCAACCGAGTGGCGTCCTCAATTCCTTCGGGCCGGATACCAGAGAGCCTCGACAGCATTCGCTCCAGCCTGCCTCCTGCCAAGCGGCCAGCCTCGTCGTCTGGTCCCCGATCGGAGATCCTTCTTGCTACCTCCGACCGCCGGATTTTTAATGTCGACGTGGTCCGGGGGAAATCGTCTTCGGACCAGATCGACCAGCTGCGGACGCGTTGGTCGGGTTCCAGTTGTCTGTTGGTTTCCCGAATGATCCCGTTAGGATCCGCCCGGGCGTCATGCAACAAGAGAACAGCGTGGACTGCTTCCTGACCGTCTCTCCTCAATGCGACAACCGCGCTGTCCCGGACAGCAGGATGCCGATTGATAACCTCTTCGACATCCTCGGGAAAGACGTTCAAGCCTTCCGAGGTAACGATCAGATCTTTCTTTCGTCCCCTGTAATAGAGCCTGCCCTCTTCATCAAGCTCCCCGATGTCCCCCGTGCGGAGCCACTCGCTTTCCTCTTTCTCGACCCCGGCACTGAAATAACTTGAGGCCACATTTTCGCCTCGAACGAGGATTTCACCGTCCGGCGCTATTCTCACCTCCTGGCCCTTGAGCGGCTTGCCCAAAGATCCCTTCCTGGCCGCGAACGGATGATTGACTGAAACGACCGGGCTGGCCTCCGTGAGTCCGTAACCCTGAATCAGGGCTATGCCCGGTTGCGACCAGAACTCCTCGAGCTCCCTCCCCACTTCGGCACCCCCAACGACAATCGCCCAGAATTTCCAGCCCAAGCGGGAATGAATTCGCCGATACTTCCACCATTTCTCCAAGACGCCAATCGTTCCCCGATACCTGATTGGAAGGTCGATCTTGTAATTCAGTGCCAGGAACTCCCGAAGCTGCTCGACCAGCCGAGGCACCGCAACGAGGACAGAGATTCGATTGCGCCGGATCGTATCGATAATCGCTCCGGGCCGCATCTCGGGACTCAGGCACAGCGCCCCCTCGAGTAAAATCGGGAGGTAAAGGCCAAGCGCTTGCCCGAACATATGGCTAAGCGGCAACATGTCCAGGATCCGGATAGGCTGAAAAACAGCCGCGAATTTCCGGTATTTTCTTATCTCGGTTTCAAACGGCCCGAGGTTGGCACAAAGATTTCGATGGCGGCTAACGACTGCCTTCGGCGACCCGGTCGTGCCCGACGTATACACGATCTCGACAATGTCGTCCGGCGTTGCTTCCACCGTTTCCAACGTCAATACAGAGCGATCGGACTTTCTAATCTCGCTGAAGGAAATAGAGGAGATCTTGTCACGCAGCGGGGCGATGTCGACTTTCCCATCATGGATCAGGATCGCCGCCTTGGCGTCACTGATCACCTTCTCGACAAAACCCGCCGATAAGCGGGCGTCCACAGGGACCACCTGGACGCCTTTAGACACACAAGCCCAGAAACAGACAACCCACTGCGGGGCATTCTCTCCCCAGAGCAGCAAGCGGTCCCCCTTCTGAAGTTTTCGCTGTGTAAGCTGCGAAGAAAAAGCAAGAATCTGCTGGTAAAGCTGCCGGTAGGTCAGCCCGCTGGTCCGGTATCCATCATCCAGCCGTAAAGCCTCTCTGTGGCCCAAGGCGCGCATCCGGGGGAGGATTTCCAGGAGCGTCCTCATAGTGCAATCTTAACAGTCGCCCGGCAGGCCAGGCGCCATGCCCGGGTGGTAAGGCTGGCTTTCAGAGGTTGCGGTCAGACATGCTAGTTCGGATCCTCTTCCAATCGTTGCTCGTGTGGGGGCTACTGCCGATCCCCGGGTTCCTCACCCTGCGGGCCATGTGCCCATTCGAGAATCAGCTCTCCCTGTCATCGCCGATGGCATTCACCGGACAACCAGCCAGTGCTTCCCGGACCTCGACTTCTTCCTCGGCTGAACCGGGCTGTTGAATGACCACCGCGTGGTCGCCCACCATCACGAAATTGCGTGCGGCGGTAGCGACACAGAATTTGGACGCGATACACGACTCATCCACGTAATACCTGCCAGGCTGATTTTCAGGATGCTTTCGATGTCGATTCGCCATCGTTCTCACAACAGTTTACTCCCGTCAATTTCCGATCGAAGAGCTTCAACGGGATCCAGGCGGGCGGCGCGGCGTGTCGGAATCCAGCAGGATCAAACTTGCGGGCATCATCTGTTTACGCGGCTGCCGAGCTGGGGACGGACATGTCAGTTGATCACACGAAGGCCGCAAGTTTCGCGCTAAGTTGAAGCTGACTTGGGGCTCTTATATGATTAGCCGCTGAGCGGCTTGAACAGGCCATTGCCCGTTTTCGCGTTCGCCGCCGACCCTCTTTCCCGGTACACCTCATCATGCGAATCAAGGTTTCGGAGCGACTGGCTTGGTCCTACCTATCCCCTTATTTGACGAACCGCCCGATTGTCGTTTGGTTTGCAGTTGCCATCATCTTGCTGTCCGGCTTGAGTGGAGCGGGCGTGTGGTACTACCGGCATCAGAGGGAGACTCTCAAGAAAGATGTTTGGAGCGACCTCAACGCGATCGCGGACCTGAAGGTCAGTCAGATCTCCGAGTGGCGCAGGTCAAGGGTGGCGGAAGCGACGATTCTTGCGGATATCGCGAGCCGTGAGGCAGCTCTTGGCCGGTTGGTCTTAACATCGCGTCGGCCCGGCGGATTGGACCCAGAGTTGCTCAGAACTTTCCGAGACAACACCCAGGCCGAGAGAATCTTCCTCGTTTCCAGGGAAGGACGAGTGGTAGAGTCTGCGCCGCCGGGCGTCAGTCAAGCCCCGCAAAGCGATCTCCAGCTACTCGAACGTTGCTTCACAGAGCGCAAGGTTCTCTTCTCCGATTTCAACAAGGACCCGAGCGAGGACATCCATTTGGATCTGTTTGTGCCCGTCACCGATCCAGCGAAACGGGATCAAGCACTAGCTGTCCTCGTACTCCGGCTCGACCCTGATGATTATCTCTATCCTCTTATTCAGACTTGGCCAACCCCAAGTCGGACAGCTGAGACTTTGCTTATCCGCCGCCAGGGTGATTCGGTCGTCTACCTGAACGAGTTGCGCCACCGGAAGGGCACCGCGTTGCGCCTCTCCTTCCCGCTCACGCAGCAGTCTTTGCCTGCCGCGCATGCGACAGTTGGTGCTGAAACGACGATGGAAGGCACCGACTACCGGGGAGTTCCGGTACTTGCCGTGACTCGCCAGATACCGAATTCCCCTTGGGCGTTGGTCGCCAAAATGGATCAGGCAGAGAGTTACGCCATCGCAAAACAAATGGCCAAGGTGACCGGCTTTCAGGTCTTTCTGCTCGTCTCCACTCTCTCCCTGGCGTTTGCCTTGCTCCTTGGCCAAAAGGCAATTCAAATAAGAAACCGCGAGCGCCAGGCGAAAATCGAGTACCGGGAACTGGCAAAACACTCGGACGAGCTGCAGCGGCTCGCTGCTCATCTCGACATCCGCGAGGAGGAAAGCCGCAGGATTTCGCGAGAGATCCACGAAGAGTTCGGCAACGCCTTGGTTGGTGCGCGCTTCAGGCTGCTCGATGTTCACGGCCGAGTTCCAGACGATCATCCGGAGCTGGCAGAACGGATCAAGGCGGTACTCGCGGAGCAAAAGTCACTTATCGATCAAGTCCGGAGTATCTCACAGCACCTTCGGCCTCCCATTCTTGATCAGCTTGGCCTCATTCCGGCGATCAAATGGCTGGCAGATGATTTCGAGCTCAGAACCGGTACAAAATGCCTCGTTTCGATACAGGTTCCAGACCGAACCAAGCGGAAACGGCCTTACGCCTCCGCGATTTACCGTATCTGCCAGGAAGCTCTGTCAAACGTTGCCCGCCATTCCGGCTCGGACGGTGCGCAGGTGCTGTTTTCAGAAAACGACGCAGAAGCCGTTCTCGAGGTCAGAGACAACGGCAAAGGTTTCGTTTTTTCGGAAGGCAATGATTCCTCGATCGGAATCATCAACATGCGCGAGCGAGCCCGCCAATGCGGGGGCACTTTGGATATCATCACCGCCCCAGGGCAAGGCACTAAGGTAACGGCGAGAATACCGCTTGAGAAAAGGGCCTGAACCGTGGTCCTCGAACCTTACCGACTCGGCTGGTACAATGACCCGCTATGAACCTTCAGAGTCTCGGCACGCATCTGACGACTGGCACAAGCTTCCCGGGTCGGGCCGTTGACCCCGAACTCGCGGAAGAGTTGAAGACCAGTCGGCGGGTTCGGGTCGTGCTCGTCGATGATCACCGGATCGTGCTTGATGGCCTCAGGGAGTTATTGTCACAGGACCGCAGAATAAGGATCGTGGGCGAGGCGACGAACGGCCGAGAGGCAGTGCAATTGGTCAGGGACCAGCTTCCCGATGTGGTTCTGATGGACGTCGTCATGCCCGATATAGACGGTATACAAGCGACGCAGATGATCAAAGCAGAGTTCCCGCGGATCGCGATCGTCGGGCTTTCGATGTTTGCCGACGAGGACACGAGACAGGAGATGTTGCGAGCCGGTGCCTGCGCACACCTGGGCAAAGACGTGGAACTGGCCGTTCTGGTGGCGACTCTCTTCGGGTGTGCGTGATAGGACGGCTTCGTCAAGCGAATTTCGTCGAGAGCGGGATCCGGACAAACGGGACGTAACGTCAATATAACGTCCGTCGGCTTACAGTCCCAGCTTGTTTCGCAGCTGCTTGTCCACGGCTTTGAGCTGGGATAGGCAGAGAGGGCAACTGGAAGACCTCCTCACGATCCGGGAGCTAATGACTCGCCTCCGACACAGAGTGGTAGTCCTCTTAGGCCGGCGGACAGGCCACAATACCGAAAGGTCCCATCCCAAGTGAGTCGGCTTTTCCATGTTCTGACGGAAGTTGAAGAGCTGGCGGGGGAGGCCAGCTCTTTAAACGCTTGTTTCGGTTCGACTGAGGTTTATTCAGCCCTGGAGACATGATAAGGGAGTGGGCGTACTCACTCAAGAGCGTTTCACTAAGTCGACTGTCTGCTCCACTTTCGACTCAACTGAACCGTGTTCGAAACATTCGCCTTCGAATCCAGAACCGACTGTTCCTTCTTGGGAAGCGATCCCTTACTATGGGGGCAAGGCATCCCGGTCTCACTCCAAGAAGTTTTCTGATTGTTATGCGCAACAATTCGACCGCAGACAAGCAGCTGCACCCGCGTTGTGCTTCCTGCCTTGCACAGACTCAGTGTCTGCTGTTTTCCCAAGTCCCCGTCCATGCCCTTTCTCGCATTCAGGCGGTAGTCGAGGTGATCCGGTGTCCCGCGCCCACACGATTTTTCGTGAGGGCGATCGGGCCAGTGGTTTCTTTATCGTGAGGTCGGGATTGGCCAAGGTTTTCCGTAAGCACCCTGACGGCAGAAAGACTGTCCAGGGAATCGCCGGACCAGGGCAAGTTTTGGGGTTAGTCGAAGTCCTCACCGGAGCTCGACTTCAGTCAAGCGCACAGGCCCTCGATGATTGTGAAATTGAGTATGTCGACCCGACCAATTTCGCGCAGATCCTTGAGACTAACCGGGATTTGCGAACTGGCCTCCTGGAGGTGACGAGTCAGATCGAGAATTCGCGCGAGGAGCTTCTTGAATTCGCCGGCGTTCCTACGACCCCGCGGTAGGACGCCACGCTCAGAACAGTCCTGGCCCTTATGTGAGGTGTTTGACGATGTTCACATCACAAACAATGCGTGGCCGGCTGGCTGTTCCCTTGCTGGCTCTCATTTTCGTGGTTTGCTCGGCCGACGTCTGGGCGCAAGGCAGGCGCGGTCACTCCGGTTTTGGCGGCCCCCGGGGCCACTTCGGTTTTGGTCATAGGGGATTTGGGTTCAACCCGTTTTTTGCCCCACGGGGTTTTCACGGCTTCGTCCCCCACCGCTTCGGCCCCGGCTTTGGCTTCGGCCATAGCGGGTTCGGGTTCCAGCCATTCTTCGGTCCTCGGAAGTTCCACGGCGCCTTCTTTCACTTCGGCCACCCCGGCGGTTTTGGTTTTGGCCTGGGAAGCGGCATACCTTGGCTGGCTCCGGTCTTTCCGGGCTTCGCTCCTTTTGCGCACCCGTTCCACCAACCGCATTTCGGCTTCTTCAAGCCACATGGACCCTTTCCTTTCTTCTTTCACCGCCCGCGCTACCTGCCCGCCGGCTTCATTACTGTCTGGGTGCGTCCAGCCTGGGTAAGCACAGAGCAGGGTGAAATGCATTTTCCAGGAGCATGGGCGGTGTCTGAATCGGACCGGCAGACGTCGGCGAAACCTGCCTGGGTGTCGGCTCATTGGGAAAAGACGGAGAACGGGTCAGTGTACGTGCCCGGTCAGTGGGCCGTCGAGTGGTCGGAGGGGGAGTGAGGCCGTGTCGTAGCGAGAGGTCTTGCTGATGTGTATCGGCCGCATCAAGCGTGGTTTTACCGAGGTCCAGATACTTCAAGAGCGCCCGCTCTGCCGGGTACGCGCGCCGTCACGAGCACGGCTACCACGAAAGACTGAAGGCCAGCCCGAGTCTCACAAGAAACTAAATCACCCGCGAGGGAAAATTTGGATCGAGTACTTTTCGGGCACTTTCGGAACCGCTTACTGGCAAACCACGCTCGGCGTCGAGCAGGCCGAGCTGTGTAAGCACCGACGCTTGATCCCAGTAGATGCGCTCGTAGGCGATTTTGCCGTCGGCGAAACCAACCACCACCACTACGGCAATCTCAACCCTTTTACCGGAGGGCTGAAGGCCAGGCAGCATCCAATCAACCCGAGTGGTGTGCGTGAACCGGACGACCAACTCCTCGATTACTCTGTCCTCCCCAACGGTCCGAGACACGGGTGTCATCTGGACATCCGGCGGGAAGAACTTGCCTACCAAGTGGTCTCTGTAGAAACGACGTACACCTTCCCGACCTGTTCCGCCGGTCATCACCGGCACGTGATTGACGTAGGGATCGTCGGTCATCGTTGCCATCGTGCCTTCGATATCCCCGTTCATCTCCGCGGACATATGCTCGCGGAAGGTTTCTAGCATTGCCTCTTGCTTGGAAGTAACGCCAGCCATGCTTTCTCCTGTTCAGTTCACGTACAGCACACCCCACTTCGCTTGACGTGCTGACCCGGCCATTTGAAGCAGGAGACGACGAGCGCAAATCAAAAGTTTCGCTGCTGGTTGCCGCCAGGACTCTTCTCACGGTCTGGGGGCCAAACTACGTGTTTGCGTCCCGATTCCCATTGAACCAGTAACGGTTGGTGACCGCTCTGGGCGCCGCTCGGATCTAAGTGAAAACGACCATAGAACGTCTGGCAATCCAGACGAAGGGCAGCAGCCCGTAGAGCTCGTGCCGCCGGGTCCGAAGCCGCACCCAGGCATTTCTGCATGATCAAGCCGCATGCAAAGGCCTGGCCGGCCGTATAGTCGGGAGTCTTTCGAAAATGCCGGTAATACTGCTGACAAAACCACCCATCGTCAGGACCCAAGTCAGGGCGGAGACAAGAACCAGGTTCCCATTGGGAAGGGCCGACGATTCCTTCAGCCATTCGGCTCAGGTCTCTATAGAAAGCCGAGACCCCGGCCGCGACGCAGACCGCCAAGTCGATCTTGTGAAAGACCGCTCGGTGCTCGAAAACCTTGATCTCTTCGTCGTACTGGCCGATCGTGACCAGGCATCCCGGATCCTGATCCAAGGCAGTCTGAATGAGTTGGATAGGCTCGAATTTCCGGCGAGAGATCTCAACCTGGCAAATTTCCAGGCCGTGACGACGGCAGGAATCAGCCAGGCCGGAAGCGACTTCAGACGGAAACTTCCGCTGTGAAGCGACCAAGACCACCAGCTTGTTGACGGGAAGTTTGCGATGCGCGATCAGGTCCGGCAAATTCCAGAGATAAGTGCGGGCTGGTGAAAGCACAGAGATAACGGACGAGGCATGCGCGCTATAGGCGGATTCGCACGCTCCGCCATGATTCCAGAGGATCTTGCCCTCGGCAGCAGCAGCCGCGGCCGCTGCCCCGGTTAATCCGCTCGAGTAGGGGCCAAAAAGCAGCTGGATGCCGTCTCGGATCAGCCGTTCGATATTCTTCGGGCACTGTTCCACCTTGCTTTCGTCGTCCAGGTAGCGGAGCGTTATTGCCTCGCGTCCCGCGGTATTCCCCAATGCAAGTCCACCCGTGGAATTAACGTAATCCTCCCAGAGTCTGAGCCCGTTCAGGGCATTTTCGCCTTGCTCGCGGTATTTCCCAGTGAGGGATATGGAAATGCCAACCGGAAACAAGCTGTTACCTCACTCTTCAAGCGAATACACCCCGGGGTCGCGCTGCGAAGGTTGATGTTCGATTACGGTTTTCTCGCACGTGCGAAGATTCCAAATCCACCAAGACTCTCCTCCGTAGTCGGCTGCCTGAATCCCGCGAGACTGAGCAGCGTGGAGAGTTTCTCCGGCGAGTACCTCTGATGAATTCCGCTGTACCAACGCCACAAACAGGCTGAGATGAAAAAGCGGATCGACCTCTGCCGCCAAACCCAGGACCAGCGAACTTTTCCGCCAGACGGCTCTAGAAAGGAGGCAAAGCCTCCGGGTCGGAGTACCCGCAACGCTTCGCCTAATGCCTGAAGCGGGTCCTCAAGCAAATAGAGAAGGCTGTGTCCTGTTACCACATCTACCGACTCGTTCAGCAGAGGCAGGCGAAGGACGTCCGCACGCAACAGAAAGAGGCGATTTGTTGCCCAGCCTTCGTAATGCCGATTTTCGGCAGCAAGTTCCAGCATACGCTGGACGATGTCGATGCCGACAAACTGCAGATTAGGATATCGACGTCCCATCGCCAACGCCGAGACACCCGGACCAACACCGAGGTCGAGGACTCGAAGTTTAGACGTTCCAACCGGGACTCCATCCAACAATCGGCTGCAGTTTGTTTGCCAGGCGATATTATTTGTCAAAAGGCGGTACGGCCAAGCACCAAGATCGAACACCCGTCTGCTGCTAAAAAGCCGTCGAACCACGTGAAGCAGGGACCCTGTCTGCAGCATAGGATCAAACGCTCACATTGCTCACGTTGTCCCACTGAAAGTCTCGCCAGCATCGTCCTGGTGCCCCGCAACTTTCCGAATTGCCGCCAGGAGCTCCTCCCCGGCGCCGCCCTTGTGTAAAAAGGCATCGGCACCCGCCTGGCGCATCGCAGCCCCGTGCTCTCTCTCACCGTGCATAGACAGGCCAATGATACGCACATGGGGAAACTCGTTCTTGATTCGTTGAGTTGCACGTATCCCGTTCATCCGCGGCATGCTGATGTCCATCATAACAACGTCCGGTTTCAGCTCACGGGTCAGTTCGACCGCCTCGTGGCCGTCATTCGCCTGGCCGACGATGAGCACGCTCTCGTCCTGCTCGAGAAGTCCGGCAAGGCCTTCGCGAACCATGCGGTGATCGTCGACCAGCAGGACACGGATCGCGGAGCTTGCTTCTGTGTTTTCGGCCGAAGGCTGACCTACAACACTGCTCGTCTTGGAGGATTCCACTTCAGCCTGTGCTCCCCCCGGAAGGGATCTTTCCGGGCCTTTCGGGGCGAGCAAGGTGATACGCGTCCCTCGTCCGGGCGCGCTTTGGATCTGCATCTCACCTCCGATGAAATGGAGGCGTTCGCGCAGGTTCAGCAGCCCGAATCCAGCCCTGGAGCTTTCGGCCAGCCGCGCGGAGTCGAAACCCGCCCCCTGATCCTCAACACTCAGCTGAACTCTCCCGTCCGTTTCACTCAAAATCACGCGCGCCTGGTCCACACCCGCATGTTTGACGACATTAAACAGGAGCTCACGAGCGGCGTTGAAGAGAACGACGGCCGCCTCCTGATTCTCGGGCTTCAGATCCGATCTCGGCTCAACCGTAACACGCAAATGATGCTTCTCGGCAAACCAGTGAGCGAGTTGCTCGAGGCCCGATACCAGCCCGCTGTGATAAAGGATCGGCGGAGTAAGGTCAGCCGTCAGCGATCTGGATTGTCCGATAGACTCATCGACGAGGTGACACGCCTTTTCGAGCAGTTCCCGCAGCCCCGGCTCTTTAACGGCGGAATGGGTCAGCTGAATCTGCATCTTAGCCGCTACCAGAACCTGTTGCAGTTCATCGTGCAGCCATTCGGCCAGCCGGCGCTGCTCGCGCTCTTCGGTCCGAGCCAGCTCGGCCGCCAAAGCACGAAGTTCCTCGGCGCGCCGCTCGGCTTCAGCCGTGCGTTCGGCGACGCGCTGTTCAAGCGACCGGTTCAGTCCCCGTAGCTCTTCCTCAGCTTGTTTGCGCTCGGTTATGTCAGGACTAATACCGACGTGCCCCAAGAACTGGCCGCTGGTCGTGGACCGCGGGTCACCATATGAGGTGACCCAGCGCCAGGCGCCATCGTGCCGCTTGACTCGGGCTTCTGATCGAAAGGGTGCACGTTCTCTTACTGCTTTCTGAAACGCTGCCACATAGTGAGGAGCGTCGTCAGGATGAACGAGAGGCTGCCAGCGGCCCCCTTTCACGTCCTCCAGACTCGCGCCAAAGAACTCCCGGTAAGTTCGGTTGACGAAGTGAAGACCGCCTTCCGGGTTCGTCATCCACAGAATCACCGGCGAATTGTCTGCCAAGATGCGGAAGCGTTCTTCGCTTTCGCGCAAAGCCTCCTCGTCTCGCTTTCGCCGACGGATGTCGATACCGATACCGACCGACGTCTGGTCAGAAAGTCGAATATTGGCCCACGAAGAGACAATCTTGCTCCCATCTTTCGCCGTCACCTCTAAATCCCGCCAGCCGGGCTCCAGGGACTGCATAAAGGCTGTCACCATCTCCCGGTAGTCGGGATCCGGGTAAACCTTGCTCATGAAATCGCCCTGAATGACGTCATTCTCGGTCCAGCCCAGCACTTTTCGCAGCTCGCGATTAAATCGAAAGGTCTCCAGGCGGGGGTCGTAAATGGCAATCATCACCGGGATATTGTCGATGATCGACTGCAGCAGCTCCCGCTGGCGATCGATCTCCTCCTCGGCTTGCTTGCGTCTTGTAATATCTACTGTCGCCCCGATAAAGCGCATCGGCTTACCCTCGTGATCGAACAACACCCGCCCACGAGCTTCAATCCAGCGCTCCTTGCCATCCTCGAGCCCAATCGTCCGATACTCGGTCATGTATTCGCCGCTGCTCCCCGGAAGCATGACATCTCTTACCAGCTGATTTACCCGGACACGATCCTCAGGGTGGAGACCGCGCAGGAAGACGTGGTAATCCACCTGAGCGTCCGGAGGCAGTCCGAAGTGCCGCTTGGCCTGCGCTGACCAGATCAACTCCCCGCTAAGCGGATAGAAGTCAAAAGCCCCGAAATCGGTCGTTTCGGCTGCGAGGCGAAGGCGGGCTTCAGCATCTCGTAGCGCTTCTTCGGCCCGCTTGCGCTCGGTAATGTCCGAAAAGGTGCGGAGGACGCCGGTCAGGCGGCCTTGGTCATCGAGAAGAACCGTCGTGTTCACCTCGGCGCACAAGACAGACTCGTCTTTGCGCTGCAGGCGATACTCGGCCTGCCGCCCGCCAGCAGCCGCTCGCTTCAACTCGCGCTCCTCCTCTCGAAAGGCCGGAAGATCTCGCGCGCTGAGAAAGTTCGAGATATTCCGTTCGCGAAGCTCCCCCAATTGATAACCAAGCATGGCGGCCATCTGAGGATTGACGTAGGTGGTGACCGAGTCGGGATCTGTGATCCAGATTCCCTCATGCGTGGTTTCCACTATCTGGCGGTATTTGGCTTCGCTAGCGACCAGCTCCGCGCGCGCCCGTATTCGTTCTTCCGTCCGTGTGTGCGCCTGTCCGAGGGCACTCCCAATCTGACTGGCCGTCAGCTTAAGGAAAGCACGGTATTCCTCGTCCAAGGCTCGGCCATTTGAAATCCCGAGAACCACGAGTCCGACATCGGGTGACTCGGAGGTCGGGCGAAGAGCGAACGCCAACGCCGAACGGGCTGGACCGGCCCAGCCACCAGGGAGCAGGCCGAATCGGTCCCGAAGATCGTTCATCTCTAGCAGGCCGCGGGAAAGCGTTTCCGAAACTGGCCACTGCTGTCCCTGTTCTGGCTCCCGCAGAAGCAATCGGTCGATAGCTGCCGGTGAGTTCTGCTCAATCCCAAGTAATCCCGCAAGCCGGAGCTCGGTTCCGTCGTCGTCCATCAGGTAGAGCAGGCCAAAAGGAACATCGGCGAGATTCCCTTCCAGCACCCGGACCACAGCCTGGCAGGCGGAATCTACCTCGGAAACGTCTGAAGTCTGGGACGCCAGGTCTCGGAGAGTGCGCATGCGCCGGTCGCTCAATACGGCTGAAGTGGTTTCAAGAAGAGTGACAAAAGCGCCGCCGACTGTCCCGTCTTCGGTCCAGATCGGGCTATAGGAAAGCGTGAAGTAGGACTCCTCCAAATAGCCGTGGCGGGTGACTGGAAAGAGTTGATTCTCAAGGTAAGTCACTTCGCCACGACGCATCACCCCTTCCAAAATAGGCTTGTTAATGTGCCAAACCTCAGGCCAACAGTCACGGGTCGACTGGCCGAGGGCTGCCGGGTGTTTGCCGGCCGCGATGACTCGATAGGCATCGTTATAAATAAGGAGAAGTTCTCTGCCCCAGAGAACGACCATTGGAAAGGCACTGGATAGGATGATGTTGATCGAGGCGCGCAGGACGGGCGGCCAGGAATGTCGCGGACCGAGGGGAGTGGCTGACCAGTCCCTCAAGCGGATAAGCTCGCCCATATCGCCACCGCCGATGAGCCACTCGGGCCTGGTGCTCTTTTTCCTTTGATGCATAGAATAAAAAGGCCCGGTCGACTGAAAACCTACCGTTCACCGCGACGCGACGGAAAGGTTAGTCTTCCGGGCCAACCGTACACATTCTTCGTTCGAAGCCGTCTTGTGCCTCCTTTCCTGTCGCGTCGCGGCAATAAGACTACTAAAACCGAGCGAGTTGACGCAAGAGGAGACTCACAGAACCTATTGACTAGTTTGTCAATCAGGGCAGTGCTCGGCTTCGTCAACAACATTCCTCGCGAGTTCGTCATTGAGCACCATTGGCTGAGGGAGGCCGGCAGACCATGGTGCAAGGCGGGCCGACGACACTGCTCTCAGGTTCGTTACATCGTTCGAACCCCGGCCGGTCGTCGGCATTCAGCCATGGCACAGACGTGTCACCTGATTCTGAAGATCTCCGGGTTTTCGAGGGCCAGTTTCTTCAGCCGAGCCGCAAGCAGGCAGAGGGCGTGGTGATAATCATCAGAAAGATGGTTAGCAGCCCAGTCATGAGCCAGTTCATGGATAAGGAGAGCGTCGACTTCCTCGACGTCTGCGTCGTTGAAGTCTTGGTACCGGCCTGCGCCGGCGCTCGCCACGTTCAACGTGAGGCGTCCGGGCGAGTACGAGGCTCCGAAACTCTTGTTTGGCCCGCTGGCTCTCGCAAAAAAGTCGACTTGGAGCTGCTTCTCGATGAGTGCTTCTCCCACCCGCTTCAGGTAGCCGGCCAAGACTCGCATTGCCGGCGTCCAGTCGGAAATGGGGACGAAACAGGATTCACCGTCGGGCGAGAACTCGGGTCGAGCGGTCGGGAACAGCTGGCCGGCAGGACAAGCGGCGCCGGCTTTGCGGACGTCCTCCCACTGGCCGGAACTGAGGCTGCCGCCGTAGATCACAACGTGACCTTCGGCTGCAGCCCGGTTGTTGGCTTCGGAGTCGGAGACATCGAAAACCACTCGCTTCGGACCGTACTTCAGATCGAGCAGCGCGGTTATCGCTTCGTTTGAGCAGTCCTTTTCGGCGGATGCCTGCTGGATCCAATCGGCTTTCGCTGTTGTTTGATCGAGGAGGCTGTACGCCTGATTCAGAAGGCCAATCCGAAGTTTGCGAAGGAAGCTCGGAGTCACGTTCGATCGGTCAAGAGTGAGGGGTACTTTCTGCTGGACATCCAGGTGCCACGGTTCCCCGGCGTCCAGTTCCACTATCGGAATCCCAAGCTCGAACAGGTGAGACTCTTCGCCGTCTCGTTTCTCGTAGAGCTTCACTTCGGTTTTGCGCTGGGTGGGCCGGAGGGTGCCGTCCCGGCCGGCTATCTCTGTGGGTAACGTTTCAGAGAACGATGTGAGCGGCTCGTGATGAACGAGAATCTCGCCGTTTACGGTCGTCTGGACTGCACGAGGCGGAGCCAGCATCTTCACAACGGACAGAGCTTCGACGACCTCGGCACGGGTCACCCTGATGATACCCTCAAAGAGCGACCCTCGCTCGCGGCGGGAACGGCTGGCTCGTCGTTCGCTGTCCTCGAAGTGAATCGTGCCTTTCGTGGTCGTAATTGTCGCCTGATTACAGATCGCCAGGACGAGCTTCTCACCTAGGTTAAAGCGTCCACGCTTCCCGGGATCCGCTTTCTTGTTGCTGTCCGCAAAGAGAGTGAACGCATGAGAGAGGTCCTTGAAGCCCGCTGGGTCGTCATCTTCGACCTGCAGCCAGGCTCGCGGCCGCCCGTCAATCGGCTCGAGCCTCTCATTCACTTGTGTCACACTCTGATCCCAGGCGTTCTGGAGCAGTTCGAGGACCGCGAAGTGCTTGCCTCGCCGCTCGAGCAGCCGCGCCAAACCTTCTTTGTCGACTTCAAACCAGTTGTTCATAGTCTTCCCCCAGTGTCTCGCATCCGTCTGTCCTGCCGTGATTGCTGTAACCTCTGCCCTTGTTCAAGTTCGCCAGCCTGTCATTCGGTGAGCACGTACGAGCGAAGCCGAGGCGGAGGAGGGCCGAACTGCCCATCCTCCGCCGCACAACCGCCGCTACTTCCGTGTTGGCGCCTTGCGGCCCTTCCAAGCTCCGTCCATCAGGTGCCGCCTGACCGCTTCCTGGTGTGGGCACTTCTCAAAGGGCGGTCGGAGAGCGGCGCCGCAGCTGCAGGGCCCCGCGTACCGGCCGTGGTTCACCTTCACTTCGTGCACTTCACCGGTCAGCCGGTTCGCGACCACATAGACGCCCTGGCCGGCACTGCTGATCGCGTAGATCGAGGCGGGCTCAGTCAGGTGCCCTCCTTGGCTTCTTCGGCCGGCTGCGTGGCCGCCGGCGCCTTGGCCGGCCTGAGGCGAAAGGAGCGGTAGGAGCCGTCCTTCGAGTAGAGGTGCAGCCCCACGCCGAGCTGGTGGGCGCAGCGTTTGATGCAGTCGGTGGCCGCGGACTTCAGCGTGTCGCTGCGGGAGATAATCTCGTTGTTGGACTTCTTGCGCGCGAAGTCATGCGCGCCGAAGTCTTCCTTGACCACCTTCCGGTTGCCGATCCAGGCGGTCAGCCGGCCGCGGATGATCACTTCCTTCTCGAGCTGGACCGGGTCGCCCAGGATCCGGAAAGACCAGTTGGCGGTCCCGAGCACGTCGTTCAGGCGTTGAATCACGGAGGCGCCGTCGACGTACTGGACACCGTCCTTGAGCTTGATCTGGTCGGGTCGGAAGGGGTGCTCGAGATGCCAGGCGACCAGGTCCTTCTGGAGCTCGGGGATCGCCTGGCTGGCCTCGGTTGCCCCGACCTGTCCGTCGGCCGGCCGGCGTTCCAACGTGGCGCCGTTGCCGGCAGGAGTCGGCCGATCAGCCGGGGTCGGTTTACGGAAGCGGTCAATGATGGAGGCGATGTGATCGCAGGTGCCCTTCGGCGCGTTCCGGTAGTCCGGGCAGTCGCAATACATTTTCCCGTTGGGCTTTGTTACTTTAAAGCGTGAGCCGGGGACCGTCGGGTCGACCACTTCGTAACCGCCTTCGACCTTGGTGATCTGATAGTTGTTCATAGGAGCTCCTTCCGGTTCAAGGCCGATCGAGGTTCGGGGCACCAGACCCAAAAACCGTTTTTCGGGTTTTGGTTTCGCCCCCGCCGGCCTTTCACTTCCAGCTGAAGGCCGCGGGGGCGAAACAAAGAAAAAAGCGTCTTCTCGATGGCGCCCGCCGCGCTTTTCGCAAACGGCGCACCAGGCGCTTTTATGCTTTATGCCTGGTGCGGCGCCGCAGGCGCGTACCGTTTGCGGGCGGGCGCCGGGTGACCATTCCTTCAGTGATCGCGGAGTGTGAGGAGCGAGGAGCGGGAGGGCCCGCGTTTTAGGTCGGGGCGGGTGAATGCCGTACGGAAGACCGGCGTTTTTCGCTTTATCGCTTTGGCCGGGCTGGAGCCGGCAGATCCCGCCCCGACCGTTTTAGCGGACCCGGGGTGTCAGCGGACACCCGCGACGAGCGACGAACCGGAGCGACAGGCAAAAGTGCCCTGTAGGTTGACAGAGTAGTTGAAAAAGGCCGTGTTGATTCCAGATGGCCAGGAGCGGCTCCTCGACGCAGAATGTGAAAAGCCTCGCCAGAGTTCGTAAAAAGATCCTACTTGCTCGCCACTG
>Ga0105104_10001339_pt1 | contig 18465 bp, 17 predicted proteins | sample PPLLaktember2015_3_FD_87034 | JGI IMG/M metagenome (GOLD analysis project Ga0105104, IMG submission 87034) | Freshwater sediment microbial communities from Prairie Pothole Lake near Jamestown, North Dakota, USA - PPLs Lake P7 Core (6) Depth... | ecosystem: Environmental > Aquatic > Freshwater >... | reverse complement strand
GGTGTTATCGGATCCGTGAGTTATGCCATAATAACAGATCTCTTCAGAATGGAACTCAGGGGCCGGGTAATGGGTTTCGTGCAAATGGCCTTTTCGACAAGCCAGGTGCTGGGGATCCCGGTGGGCTTGTACCTTGCCAACAAGCTGGGATGGCATTCTCCCTTTATTATGATCTCTGCCGTCAGCGTTGCAGCGGCCATCATAATCATGCTCAGAATGAAACCCATCAATGCCCATTTAAATATTCAGTCTGACAGGAATGCTTTCCAGCATTTGATCAGGACCGTGTTTCAGATAAGATATTTCGGGGCTTTTTCGGTTAATATCCTGCTGGTCACCGGAGGTTACATGCTCATGCCATTTGGCAGCGCTTTCGGGGTATATAACCTGGGCCTTTCACTCGATCAGTTGCCCATACTGTACCTCGTTACCGGCGTTTTTTCAATGATGGGAGGGCCTGTCATCGGAAAGTTAAGCGACAATATTGGGAAATTCAGAATATTTCTGATCGGCTCCCTGATCACCATTTTCTCACTTATGATCTATTGCAACCTCGGAGTTACCCCTTTGTGGATTGTGATTGCCCTGAATATCATACTTACGATAGGCGTACTTGCGAGGTTGATTTCCTCTTCGGCATTGATGACGGCCATCCCTGAAAAAAGTGACAGGGGTGCTTTCATGAGCGTTAACTCTTCCGTTCAGCAGGTTTCGGGAGGCATTGCCGCTGTAATCGCGGGTTCCATTGTGAAACAATCAGGGAGTGGTAAACTGCTTCATTATGATACCCTCGGATATGTAGTTATAACTGCTGTAATCATTACAATCATTACAATGTATTTCATCAATAAGATCCTCGAACAGAAAGACAGGATCGCTGGCAAGGCTGAGACTTCGTTAGATGAAGGCATCCTTGCATAATCCTGGTCTATTTCCCCTAATGCCTGTCCCAAATAATTGCCACGCCTTGGCAAGGTTAATTTATTTTCATTAACGAATCACGGATATCACTCAAATAAGGCACTCATTAATATACCAAAATTCAAATATTAAAATTAATGAGGTTTACCGGGATTCTTTTCATTGTTGCTTTTCAATTCTTAAGATGTGCTGCACAGTTTGAGATCAATGTTGTTAAATCTGATGCAACCTCAGTCATATTAAGCTGGACTCCTTTACCGGGAGTCAATAGGTATGAAGTATACAGAGACACCAACTATATCGGGTATACTGTTGCTAAAACAGGAAATTTCAGCGATTTTAACCTGGATCCGGAACACATTTATAATTACAGGGTAGTGGCCGTCAATGAAAACAATCTTAAATCAGCATCGTCACCGGTTGTTTCCGTAAAAACCAAATCTACCGTTGAGATAAGGACCCGGTACACTGTTCTGGCGCTGGCTTTTTATCCGGGGGCCATTGATAGTAATGAACTGGTACATATAAGAACATATTTTAAACACCGGCTTAATTTCTTTAAACTTGCTTCAGCGGGATCTGCTGTCATAGAACCATATAATCAGGATATTATAACAATTAACGCGAGTCCTGCAATCCGGGGCTCCGGAAGTTTTAATGTTGACTATGCAGGCCTGGTGACTGCGCGGTATGTCGAGCTTGGAGGATCTTCAATTGTTGAGCTTGTTGAAAAAGGAGATATTGATTTCGTTTGGGTCGTTAAAGCACCGGAGGAATGTCTGTTTTATGAAAATTACCTGATGGGAAACAAGGATATCGGTAGTCCCGGATCTACAGGTGAAATTTGGATTTCAGATAAAATAGGGTCTTCCAGGTCTTTTTTTGTGAATGCTTACCTGCCTGATGAAAGATGCAATGATGCATACTGTCATATGTTTGAAGGCGTAATGTCATCCATGTGTGACGGTTATCCTGAAGCCTGGCCAAGAGAGTATCTGTATCAGGTTTATTCAAACGACAGAGCAGATTTTATAACAACCATGCCAAGGTACCTGCACTTGTTTGAAAGGTTCAGGCTGGCTGACCAATGGAATGGCGCAGGACGCCTGCAATGCTCTTCTTCCGGAAATGCCAACTGCGGGAGCAGTCATTTCCCCCCAAATTCAAGAAGGGATGTCGGCGGTAGATATGATGGAGATTATGCATACTATGATAAGGAAAGCTGGACCCGGTATGTCGACTGTTATGCGGATGACTGGTTTAACTTCCCGGAATTCAGGAACAGTAAAAGAAAAATTAATGGTTATGATTTCGGGGCATCCAATTTCTATAAGCTGAATGACCACTCTTATTCTTCAGTATTGGTTAATTCACCTGAAAAGCACGAGTCTTTTTCAATATCCCCTACTCTTTACCACCAGTGGTGGTTTAATCATATTCCCCATAATCCGGGGGTCAGCAACGGAAGATTAAACAACTGGTGGCCGTATATATTTGATTTTAACAGATTTAATGGAGACCGGATTGATTATGAAGTCACCGGATTTCCGGTGATTCCCGAAGTTTTTCAACCGGTGAATTTTGAATACGGCACGGATGAAACTACACCGGATCACTGGGGATATTGCAGCCCAGGAGGCAAAAACGGACAAATATCCATACTAACCGGGCCTGACAATCCCGGACACGTAAAATCAGGCAATTCCAGTGTAAGGATAAAAGTTGAAAGCTCGGAGAAATATAATGAGGTGGCGAGGGGTGACAATATAATTTTCTTTCCACGGTATCGCAATGCCCATTGGAATTTGACAGATTTGGACAGTATCCGGTTTTCCATAAAACCGGATGAGAATCCAGGCCTTTTTTTTCAATCCAATCCGATTGTCAGGTTATGTTCAAACGGCGGAAACCGGATTGAGCTGATACCCCTGGATCAGGGTATTTATGCCAATTTATTTCTGGACAACAGTTTATCAGATCCGGAAGGATGGTTCACATTTTCAATACCTGTGCGAGGAAACAGCAAGTGGGAAAGAAACCTGATTGGATTTATCGATCCTGCCCTTGATCCCATTGAAAAACTTAAAGCCCGGTATAATCTTGAAAAGGATATACTTTCTGAAGTAAATTATATTGAAATTGTTATTAACACATCAAGTCCTTCAACCCCGGTTCAATTATTTTCAATTCTGATCGATGATCTGAAACTTCATATGCGGGATTCGCTGGCTCCTTCCGCTGCCGGGTTTATAACCGGAGAACCCGTAATATGCTTGCCTGCCAGGAATATTACTTACAGTGTTGCGCCCATAGAGGACGCTGTATCATATATATGGGAACTGCCATATGGAGCAGTCGGATCAAGTGACAGCAACAGTATTTCTGTATCATTTGAAGAAAATGCCATGTCGGGGAATTTGAGGGTAAAAGGGCATAACGAATTTGGCGTTGGCACTGAAAGCGAATTGCCGGTTACTATCCATTTTCCTTTGGAAGCAGGTAAAATAACCGGGAGTGAGGTAGTATGCAAAAACGGACCTTATATACTCTATTCAATTCCTGCCGTTCAGGGATCAATGTCATATTCCTGGACACTCCCCGCCGGTGCATCCGGAACGAGTTCTACCCGGACCATCAATGTAAATTTTTATGCAGCTATTGATACCGGTGAAATAATTGTCAGGGCTTACAATGAATGCGGATATGGCAAAGGAAGCATGATGCGGATTACATGTATTGACAATCCCCGGGCTCCTGTTATAACATTGAATGACAGCCTGCTTCAGTCCGATGCGATGTCCGGAAACCAATGGTTCTGTAATAGCCTCGCCATTCAAAATGCCGTGGGCATCACCCTTAAGCCAACCCTACCCGGTGAATATTATGTGATTGCGACGGAAAATACCTGTTCCTCCCCGCCTTCCAATGTAATTTTATTTTATCCTTCGGAACCTGAAGGCTTCATGTGTTATCCGAATCCTACCTCAGGAACCATCGAAATACACTTCGGCAAGGTTATTAAATCGAAGTATTACATTGAAATTTACAACAACCTGGGCATACTTTTACAAAAATCTGAAAAGCAAAAGTATACAGATGAGGATTCTATAGACCTGGATGGTTATCCGTCCGGTATCTATACTATTGTGATCCATTCGTCAGGTTTTACCGAACATACACGAATAATCAAGATCTGATCAGGTCTCCCCTCTCATGCAGCTTCATTTTCTGCTAAGGCTCCATCCTCCCTTTAAACCAAAAATAAACCAGGTTAAAGCCAGGGTGCCGAATGCGAACAGCGTGTCGCCGATAACCCGTAACCATTTGAAAGTAACCAGGTAAGGCTGGTGTAAAAACTCAGAAGAACGGGCATACCACAATCCTTTCTGCACACTGGCCACAGTTTGTGCCAACCCAATTGGCAGAAGGCTTATGATCACCATGGCTGCAAGTCCGATGTTAATGGCCCAGAATGAGAATTTTATCCATTTGTCATTCCAGATCACTTCACGGTCCATATCGCGTAAAACAAACAACATGAGTCCGATGCCGAGCATACCATACACCCCGAACAGTGCAGTATGGCCATGGACAGGAGTCGTATTCAATCCCTGCATATAGTATAGCGCAATGGGAGGATTGATAAGAAATCCGAAGATCCCGGCACCCACAAGGTTCCAGAATGCCACCGCAATAAAACAATAGATTGGCCACTTGTAAGCTTTGATCCATTCATTACTGCGACTTACTTTCAGACTGTCAAAGGCCTCAAAACCCATCAGAACGAGGGGTACGACTTCGAGGGCACTGAAAGTTGCACCCAGGGCTAATACGGCTGTTGGAGTGCCTGTGAAATACAAATGATGGAAAGTCCCCAGAATTCCGCCCGACAGAAATACGATTGTTGAAAACAAAACAGCCGTAGTGGCGGTTATTGCTTTAATAATCTGCAGCCTAACAAAGAGGAAAGCAGTCACCACGGCTGCAAATACTTCGAAGAAACCCTCCACCCACAAGTGCACAACCCACCAGCGCCAGTATTCTGCAATGGCCAGGTTGGTTTGCCTGCCCCACATTAGGCCGGCCCCGTAAAAAGCTGCAATGGCAACAGTTGAGATCAGGAATAATATCAACAGGTTCCTTGCATCTGATTTTTTTTGAATGGCAGGCCAAATGGCACGGCCCATTAACAATAACCAGATAATGAGGCCGACAAACAGGAATATTTGCCAGAACCGGCCCAGATCGACATATTCATATCCCTGATGTCCAAACCAGAAGTTCTGTATCAGCCCCAGTTTCTGCATAACACCCATCCATTGGCCGATAAGGGAACCAACAACAATGACCAGGAGCGCGATGAAAAGGAAATTGACACCCAATCGCTGATATTTTGGTTCCACCCCGGAAATAGCCGGTGCATAATATAAACCTGTTGCCAGCCATGAAGTGGCAATCCAGAATATTGCTATTTGAATATGCCATGTTCGGGAAACTGAATAGGGTAGCCATTCTGAAAGTGGTATCCCATAAAATGCCTGCCCCTCAACAGCATAATGAGCAGTTATTACACCCACTATCACCTGCACAAGCAATAATGCGGTAACGACAAAGAAATATTTCACTGTGGCCTTCTGCGAGGGTGTCTGAATATTATTTTTTAGCGGGAAGATGTCGGGAATTGTATCTGCTGCCACTTCCCGTCTCCGGGCATAATACCAAACCATAAGTCCAATTCCTGCGATCAGCAATATCACACTGAATCCGGTCCATAACAATAGTGATCCGGTTGGTCTGTTTGCCACTAGTTCCTCTGACGGCCAGTTGTTTGTATACGTAATATCCTGGCCCGGGCGCTGTGTTACACAAGCCCATGATGTCCAGAAAAAGAAAGCACTAAGCCACTTCGCACGCTCAGGATCTTTTATCTGGTTTTCAGGAATGCTGTAATTATCACGTAAGCTGGCAAGGGAAGGGTCATTCATAAACAAACCTGCATAGAATTTGCTGATCTCCTTAATTGCATCAGCACGAATATCTGATACGGTCAACGTTTTTGAATCGAAATCATACGTATTGCTTCGCAAATCCTTCTGAAGGCGGATTTTAAGAGCAGCTTTGGTTTCATCATCCAGGTCGTCGAACCCTCTGTTTTCAGCCTGCATGGCATACTTCTCGAGAACATAGACTGCTTCCTTATGCAACCAGTCCGCACTCCAATCAGGGGCAAGGTATGCGCCATGTCCCCATACAGTGCCTATTTCCTGTCCGCCAAGAGATTGCCATACATTTTGGCCGTCTTTTATTTCCTTTCCGGTAAAAATAACCGTTCCATCCGTGGTTACCACTTTTTCCGGAACAGGGGGTGCCTGGCGATAAATTTCGTACCCATAGTACAGCAAAACTGCAAACGAAATTGTTATTACGGCTAGAAAGCCGATCCAGAGTTTTTTTATGGTCATGTTTCCTGGGATTAAATTAAGATAATTGGTTAATTTATGGTGGTTCGTGATTCGTGATTCGTGACTCGTGGTTCGTGATTCGTGACTCGTGATTCGTGATTCGTAACTCGTTACTCGTTACTCGTTACTCGTGACTCGTTACTCATTACTCATTACTAATTTAGCTACGATTTAAATATTTATGGATACAAATATATAATTTTTTATTAAATGACCAAAAGGTCTTTTAGTAATTTATATTTCCCGTATATTTGCATTTGAAAAAAGAAACTTAAATTCCCTGTCATGTTCAATAAAGAAACGGAATATGCCCTTCGGGGGCTGGTTTACGTCCAGACGCAAAACCTGAACGGCCACAGGCCTGGAATTGCAGAGATTGCCAGACAGATCGGTGCCCCGCCGTTCTATACTGCAAAAATCCTTCACCATATGGTGAAGGCCGGATTTGTGGCATCCATAAAGGGAAAGGGTGGCGGATTTTATTTTGAAAAAGAAAAACCGGATCTGAAATTAAGGGAACTGATAGGCAGCATTGAAGGCAAGAAATTGTTTTACGGATGCGGCTTGGGACTTAAACATTGTACTAACGCAAATCCATGTCCCATCCATGAGCAGTATATGCCCATCAGAAATGCCATTAACGAGATGATATCTACAGAAACCATACAATCCCTTGCAAGCAGATCTGCAAACCTGGGACAGGATCGGTCATAAAGTGCCGGACTGACGGAAACCAAAATCCTGAAAATTTGATGATCCCTTATTAATTCTTACATAATTTTGCAATTAATAGAATTCATAATATGAGCGAGATAATTAACAATTCACAGAAGCGCAAGGAATTGCTTAAACACATGATATTACAGCTTCACCAGGGGGAAGCTCCGGAGATGGTACGCAGGCGGCTTGTTGAACTCCTGCGGAACATACCCTATGATGAGGTGGTGGAGGTTGAACAGGAGCTGATCATGGAAGGCCTACCCGAAGAGGAGGTATTGAAATTTTGTGACATACACACCCTGGTTCTGGAAGGGCATATTGATCAGAGTGCTGCAAAGCCAATTCCGCCAGGTCATCCTGTTGACACTTTTATTAAGGAGAACCGTGAGTTGGAAAAGATTGTGAAGACAATTGAAATTTTGCTTGATCAGGTACCCGGTATAAAGCAGGAAAACGTCAGACCGACGCTCCTAATGCTCCATGCATGGTTTAATGAACTGATGGATGTTGACAAGCATTATAAACGGAAGGAGTACCTTCTTTTTCCGTATCTTGAAAAGTACGAAATATCAGGACCGCCGAAGGTGATGTGGGGGAAACATGATGAAGCCAGGGAAAAGTTGAAGGCCGCCCTCGAAGTGGTTTCCGCTACAGGAGAGATTACCCCCGATGAGCTGGAAGCGGTTGTGGAATTGACTATCAGACCGGCCATCCAGGCTATTCCCGATATGATCATGAAGGAGGAAGAGATCCTGTTTCCCATGTGCATGGATAAGCTGAGCGATGAGGACTGGCTTGCCATCCACCAGCAAACGCCGGAGTTCGGATATTGCCTGTATGATCCACAGGAAGATTGGAATCCACAGGGAGTTCATGTGACCGAGCCTGTTTACCAGACAAAAAATCACATACATTTAACCACAGGAAGATTCGGAATTGATGAAATCGAGGCCCTTTTTAAAACGCTGCCGGTTGACATTACTTTTGTAGATCGGGATGACAAAGTAAAATTCTTCAGCCAGGGACCTGACCGGATCTTTGCGCGCAACAGGGCTATTCTTGGACGTGATGTGCGAATGTGTCATCCTCCTTCGAGTGTGCATGTCGTAGATCAGATCCTGAGTGATTTCAAAAGCGGAAAGGAAAACAGCGCTTCTTTCTGGGTCACAATGCAGGGACGCTTCATTTACATTGAATACTTTGCATTAAGGGGCAATGAGGGATACCTGGGAACAATTGAATTCACCCAGGATTTGACGCATCTTCGCGAGCTGGAGGGCGAACAGCGGCTTTTATCCTATGGCAAAAAAAATGACTTATGAGCAAAACCAAACTGATTATAACTCCAAAAACCAGAATAGGTGAGCTTCTTGAGGCGTATCCGCAATTGGAGGATGTTCTGATGGGTTTATCCCCGGCCTTTGCCAGGCTCAGAAACCCCATTCTCCGAAAAACGGTTGCCCGGGTAGCCTCCTTGCAACAAGCTGCCGCCATTGGAAACCTGGAAGTGGATATCCTTGTAAATCGTTTGCGAAAAGAGATTGGACAGGAAGAACACTCCGGATTCGATGAGCACAAAAGTTATCTGTCTGCAAATGATCCGGAATGGTTAAGCCCCGGAAGGATCTCCCAAAGATATGACGCCACCCCCCTGATCAACTCCGGTGGAAGCCCGATGACTGAAATTGTATCAAAGGTAAATAACCTGCTTCCTGGTGAAATCCTAGAGTTGAAAACACCTTTTATTCCCGCTCCCATCATTGATCTTTTAAAGGAAAAGGGATTCAGAATATTTTCAAGGAAAGAGGAAGGAATAGTGCTGAGTTACATTACTAAATCTGAATAATTCCTCTGACCAAACCAATTGTAATTCTATAGGTTACACAAGGGATTCATATACAAGTGCCGCTCCGCCTATGAAACCGGCATCATTACCCAGCGTCGCCTTCACCAGGGGAGGCAAAGCCAAAGGGGAAGGGCAGCTGAACCGTGCCGCATAATCATGCGCTGATTTTCCGAAAAGATGAAATGAATCAGAGATTGAACCGCCTACAACCACAATATCCGGGTCAAGGATGTTGATCGTCCATGATAGTGCAAAGCCAAAAGCTTTCCCGAATTCATACCATACCTGCAACGCTTCTTCATCCCCATTATTTCCTAATGCCCCTATTTCCAATGCTGATTTTGTCTGTCCTGAAATTTTCCTGTACAAGTCTGAAATACCGCGCCCCGAAACAAAATCTTCAATAGTAACATCTTTATATGGGGATGACCAGATCTCACCTGAAAGATCCCGCCGGCCCGGCATTATTTTTCCATCTGAAACAATGCCGCACCCAAGTCCGGTTCCAAGTGTAAACCCGAGCACCAATCCGTATCCCTTCCCGGAACCCCACAGGCTCTCACCAAGGATCATTGCATCAGCGTCATTATTCATAAATACCGGCATTTGAAAAATCTCATTGATTTTTGCTCTGAGTGGAAAATAGTGCAGTGAAGGAAGCTGGGGACATTCGAGTATCAAACCGTCGGGGACATTGAGGGGACCTGTAACCCCCATGCCTATGCCCAATATGTTGTGATGGCGGATCTCACGATCCGTTAAAACAAAATTGATCGCTTCCCGTATTCTTCCGATTATCGAGTCAGCTGTATCATTTCCCTTGGTTGGAAGTGCAAATGACCTTCCCACCACTTCCCCGTTGCGGTTTACCAGTCCGGCGCGGATATTTGTTCCGCCAATATCAACCCCAACCGCCAAATCACCTGATATGACATTTTTTTCCATGACTATTCCCGGGTTGTAATTTTAGAACCCCTCAGGAATTCACCGGGGATATGTCCTTTCTCTATGGCACAGGCATTAACCATAAATTGCAGCGGAACGATGGAGGCAATGGAAAAGAGGTTCTCATCGGCACAGGGTACATTTATGTTCAACAACCCGGAGCGGGAGGCTTGTGCTGGTTTGTTGCTAAGAAAGATCACCCTTCCGCCGAAGTGAATTATATCTTCTGCCAGTTTCAAATGCTGTGTATAGGTATTTCCATCCGGCGCAAGGATGATGATCAGGAACCCGCTTTTTACAAGTTCCATCGGACCATGCCTGAATTCCCCGCTAAATAGGGCAGATGCCGGATTCAGGGCACCTTCCATGAACATCAGTGCGCCCTGCTGTACAGCGGCCATGGATGGCCCGCGGCCCACTATCTGAACAAACCCCGCATTCACAATCCATTTTACAGCATCCTGCAGCGACGGGGATGGTTTTTTTACCAGGTCACCAACCGTATCCACAACAGACCTCATGTTAAAAATACTTGCGGCCGTCATACGGTCCGTCAGGGTAAGAGCCAGAATATGGGCTGCCAATGCCGTAGAGGTAAATGTCTTGGTTGATGTCATAAATTCTTTACCTGCCTGGCTGAGAAGCACAACGGATGAATTTCGTGCCAGCGTACTTTCTGGTTCATTGGTAATGGCTATGCCGGTAATATTGTCAGGTAATTTTTCAAGGATCCTGGTAATCTCATAACTTTCACCCGACTGTGAAATGCAGATCAGCAGGGTGCCGGGGTTAAGAACCGGAAACTGGTAGTGGATCAATTCACCGGCATTTATGGCCTGGGATGCGATACCATATTGGTTCAACATTGCAGACGCCATGCCTGAGATAAAATATGAACTCCCCATCCCGGTGAAAACCATCCGGCCCTTTTTGAATTTCTCACGGATTTGTGCACATTGGGAAAGCCGCTCTTTCCCGCTGCCCTCCAGGAAGTAGTCGAGTGTGGCCTTTAATGCTTCAGGTTGTTCGTAAACCTCTTTAAGGAACTTGTTGGCATTCTTTATATTGCTTCTGTTTTCCATCGGTTGAACTTAATTTTAGACCGGTATTAAAGCAGGAAAAGGGAAAGTGCCAGGATAGCCGTAAAAGCAGTTATTCCCATGACCAGTGTTGCTGAAGTATATACCCTGAGCATGGGTTTCACCTCCAGTTCCGAAAATTTCGTAATCACCCAAAAGTAAGAATCATTTGTATGTGAAAGGATCATGGATCCGGCTCCCATGGCAAGGGTAGCGAGCAATATACCATGATTGCCATCAAGGTTCAGCGCGCCAAGCAAGGGTGACACTATGGAGGCCGTTGTCATAACCGCAACAGTTGACGAACCCTGGGCCGTCTTAAGAAAAGCTGCAACAAAGAAGGGAATGAAAAGTCCCATCCCCGATGAGGCAAAATAGCGGCCTGCATCATCCCCGATCCCGGTTTCTTTAATAACGGTTCCAAATATGCCCCCGGCAGCGGTTATGGCCAAAATGACACCTGACTTTCCCACAGCGGATTCAAAAAGATCATTCACGACGGTGAGGTTTATCTTTTTAAACAGGGTAATGGCCAACATGATACCAACGATCAGGGCAATAATGGGTTCGCCACAGAATGCCAGTGCTTTAAATGCAAAATGTCTTTCATAATCATGCGTAAGCATAACCACAGATCGTCCGGTAAGCAGCAGGACCGGCACAATGATCGGTAAAAACGACCTGAATGCCGGGGGAAGCGAATCCTTGATTTCCATCAGGGCTTCGGACCGGGCGTTTTGCTTTATGCCTCTAAAGCCTTTTTTATTCAATCCGCGGCACCAGAAATATCCTGCCAGCGAGGCAGCCAGGGCAACCGGTATTCCAAACATGATCATCTGCCCGATATTGGCCCCGGTTATTCCTGCAGCGGCCGTGGCCCCCGGATGAGGAGGTATAAGGCAGTGAACCGAATAAAGTCCGCAGGCTAATACCGTGGCCATAAATATCATAGGCTTGCCGGAGTTTTCAGACAATGATCGATTGATGCCATGAAGCACTATAAAACCCGAATCGCAGAAAATCGGAATACCGGTCAGAAACCCTGTTGCGTGGATGGCAAAACCTGAATTCTCTTTTCCGGTAAATTTCAGAAGTGAACGTGCAATGCTCTGGGTTGCATGGGTTTTATCCAGAACCAATCCGAGGATAATTCCCAGGATTATAATCAATCCGATTGACTTCATGGTATTGCCAAATCCCGTCATCAGGACTGGCACCACCTCACCCAATGGAAGAGTTGCAACCGCAAGAAGCAAGGAAACTATAAAAATGGAAATAAATGCATTGTACTTCAAAACAGCAGTAAAGACAATGATAAGCGCGATCCCGATAAATACGGCAATAAGGTTAAACATGAAGCCCATATGTGCATCTTTAAACTTTTTAAAGATAAAGAAAATTGATTTCCAAACCTTATCCTCTGCCGACTGTTAAACGGGTTTGCATTCGGTGTAAAAACCAGGATTGAAAAATTGATTTTTGATTCGACATTTTTTTGATATATTCGCGTATTAATATCTTTTTTGGTTTAATGTTCTTTACAAAATCACCAACCAAATTAAATGTCAGAGAGTTTAGCCTCAAGGCACAAAAAGAACATAAGTGCCCTGCACCAGAAACTATTAAAGGATATTAAAACTGTTGATAACTTTGATCTGGTTCAGCAAATTCTAAATTCCAATACCCATTTCAGCGCATTAATCAATTCCGACAGGCGAATTGTATTGTCCAATCAGCATTTGTTAAAAAACAGCGGATTGGAAAAGTTTGAAGAGGCAATAGGTGAAAATCCAGGGGAGATCCTGAGCTGTATAAATATTACCGACAACACAAGGTGTGGAAATACAGTTAACTGCAAATATTGCGGAATCGTAAGTAATATTATCGAATCCACCGCCACACGTAAAAGAACCACAGGTGAAGCACGGATCACTTCACGCATAAAAGACAAGCTGGTTAATTATGATTTCCAGGTGACCTGTTCCCCGATTGTTCTTAGTGGCGAATCCTATACCCTGGTAAATATCATGGATATCAGCAGCGAAAAAAGGAATGAGCTGCTTGAAAACATTTTTTTTCACGATGTACTGAACCGCCTGGGTGGCTTAAACGGTATTATACAGATGCTGAAATTCGAAAACAAGCAGCCGGAATTGGAAGAGTTTATTACTTTGCTCGATACGATCGGAGAAATGATTGTTGAGGATATTCAAACACAGAGATTCATTAAATCAGCTGAAAATGAGAATCTTATTTTAAACATTCATGAATATTCGGCCTTTGGTATTATTGAATCGGTCCGCAAACAGATTGCATTTCTTCCCACCTTAAAAATAAGACAAATAGAAATCTGCACCGAATGTGCAGATTTTACGATTAAAACAGATCTTTCGCTTTTAAAGCGCATTTTGCTGAATATGGCAAAAAATGCAGTAGAGGCTTCAACAGAGCAGGGTTCTGTGAGGATCAGCTGTTCAAGGAAACCGGGTTTGGCCATTTTCAATGTGACCAATCCCGGTGAAATTCCCAGGGATATTCAAAGACAAATATTCCAGCGGTCCTTTTCCACCAAGGGACAGGGACGAGGACTCGGAACATACAGCATGAAGATTTTCGGGGAGAATTACCTGAAAGGAAAGGTATATTTCAGAACCGGTGAAAAAGCGGGTACTACTTTCACAATTGAACTTCCCCTGGATATTTGAATTTCAGGAGAAATAAGATTCTTAATTGCCACCATAAACAATTATAAAGGAAATTTTATATCTTGTCGATCCATTTTGATTGTCAGATAACCTTGTCTATATGGATTGTTTCAAAGGGCACAGAAATTCGTTGTTCTTCATACTATTTGCTGTCGTCTCATTTTCACCGGCTTTATTGTTTGCCTCTGCGGACAATACCGATAAAAAGAAGGAAATCAAATCACAGTTCCATGAACAGAATGAGAGATGTTTTCGTTGTCATGCGGATACAAAGTATAAATATTTCAACCGGGAGAGCGGCGAGGATGTCACCGACAGGATGTGCGAGGACAGGATTATACTAAGAGACGGGTTTTATGCTTCAAATCACGGTAGTTTTGCCTGTACAGACTGTCATTCGGCAGATTATGATTCCTTTCCGCATCCCGGTCAGCTCAGGATGGAAAGTCAGTTCAACTGTATAGACTGTCACGGGTATGATGCGAAATTCGCAAGGTTCCATTTCGAGGAAATCGAAGCGGAGTTTCAGCAAAGTATACATTACGCAGCCAATGATGAAGCGTTTACATGCTGGAAATGTCATGATCCACATTCATACCGTATTAATATCAGGGATTCCAGGAACATCAAACAGTCCATTGCCTATGATAATCAAATTTGCCTGAATTGCCACGCTGATTTCGCGCATTTCCAACTCCTCACTGACAGGGAAGAAATCGACATAATGAGGAAACATGAATGGCTGCCGAATCAGGCACTGCATTTCAGCCAGGTCCGTTGTATCGAGTGCCATGCCAGACTGAATGACAGCCTCCTGGTGGCGCACCGTATCGTGCCGGCAGAAAAGGCTGTCAGACGTTGTGTGGAGTGTCATTCTCAGAATTCCCTTATGATGAGTTCATTATATAAATTCCGCGTCAAAGAAGACAGAACGAAAGCCGGATTCCTGAATGCCGTAATACTTAATAATGCTTTTATCATCGGGGCCAACCGGAACATATGGCTTAACAGGTTGAGCATTATCTTGTTTATCATGACACTTTTCCTGTTGGCCGTTCATTTCACATTATTCATAATTCATAAAAAACGATCACAATAATATGGCTGGCAGAATATATCATTATCCATTGTGGATTCGCCTGTGGCATTTAGCCAATGCTTTACTATGCCTGGCATTGATAATCAGCGGGATCAGTATGCAGTTTTCAGATCCTGAAAGATCCTTCATGCAATTTGACTTTGCTGTAACCCTTCATAACATCTCCGCAGTTATACTGACTTGTAATTATTTGGTTTTTTTCATAGCGAACAAGCTTACCGGAAACAGCATACATTACAAGGTTTCAGGAGATAAATTCCGTAACACACTGGTGCAGCAATTCAGGTATTACACAGTGGGGATATTTAAGAATGTCACGCCTCCATACCCGATTAACTCAACCCGGAAATTCAACCCGTTACAGCAATTGGCCTATTTTATCGTAATGTATATCTTGCTTCCTCTGGTTATTATTTCCGGCTGGGCTATGCTGTTCCCCGAGGTTATTGTCGGAAAGATATTTACTGTAAGCGGATTGTTCCTCACTGATCTGATCCATATTGTGACAGGTTTTATCATATCTATGTTTATGGTCATTCATATTTATTTTTGCATGCTCGGTACAAATGTTTCTTCAACATTCAGGAGCATAATAAACGGTTGGGTCGAAACACAATGAACGGAACCGGGCTCTGCAAGTCTCGCAGGGACGATTTTGATTTCACATTATTTAATTATGTCAAAGTAGAATTAAATGTCTTTTCTGTTATTATTTTAATTTTGGTATAAATCTTGTAAAACAATAAGACAAAAATCAGATACCCATGAGAAACTTCAACCACAGAACCATCCTTGTCAGTTGTATAATTCCTGTTTTAATTCCCGTGCTTATGTCAATGATCAATTCAAGGCAGACACCCTGGGAAATTGATGCCAAATACAAAGCCATGAAGAATCCGGTAAAAACAGATGCGGCTTCACTGGCAACCGGAAAGGAACTTTATAATAAGCATTGTGCATCATGCCATGGAAAAACCGGATTGGGAGACGGCGTAAAAGCAAGAACCCTCGAAACTTTTTCCGGCGATTTTTCCAAACCCTCCTATCAGAATCAAACGGACGGTGAACTTTTTGGCAAAACAAAGCTGGGACGAGATGAAATGCCGAAATATGATGGAAAGATACCGGATGAGGGTATTTGGGCAATGATTATTTATAGCCGAACATTTAAGAAATAGTGGTGTTACCTTAATGTATGATTTGATCGACTTTCTGTAAAGACACGTAATTATTAGGTTACTATTTATTAATTTTGATCCACAAAACATAACCAGATGTTTTTTATAGGAAGCTTAAATTCTGTTTTGCCCTATATTATCTACTTATCCCTTATATGGGTATTCCTGGTAGTAGGCATTACCGGAAAAGTATTGCAGGCTCGACAATACCTGTCAATACGGCCGGTTTATGCGGAAAATATTCCTTTGCAGTACTATGACAGCAAAATCAATTGTTATTACAGTCACCCGGTTTCAGACTCCCGGGTTGCTTCATCGGACAACCCGTACTTTGACCGGTTAGCGTTTTTTCAGGAAAAGAATTCCGGTATAACGGTTAGCTGTGATTCGCAGCAACCATTGGATTCAAAATATTATACTGTTTTTGGCTTCCGCGGACCTCCCTCCCCTTGCCTTTCAATCTGATTGTTTTTATTGATTTTTAATTTGTTCAAAGCGTAATGCTTTGTCATTTAATTATATATACCTATATAACCATGAGAACTTTAATAAAAATTATACCCATTATCCTGTTGCTTGCCTGTGAAAAAGAGAATAACAACGATCAATATATTATTTCTACTGTAGATATGGGGGCAAACAGCGGATCAGATGTATATTTCAGTCTGGCTGATGGTACGGTCAAGACGGTGAACCGCAGTGACTGGGACATCGCATTTTCCGTTCCGGTCCAAAGTGCCACGGTTCTTATCAATGAAGGAGCAGAGGTGGAACTGTACTGCGTTGGTGATACTACGGATTGGGAAACAATAAATGAAAACACAATATCTTCTCTCAGACAAAGGTTCAATGATAAATCAGGCTGGAATATTGGTGCCTTCAACCTGAATTCAAATCCGGCGGATCCTTTTAATTTCGGGTGGGGCCATTACAATATGGCCGATCATAATGTTTACGGGGATTCAATTTATGTCATCAAACTTACAAACGGCACTTTGAAAAAGTTTTATTACCGCAAACGGATCGGCAGTAACGCAACGCATTTACTTTCCTGGGCTAATCTTGATGGTTCGGAACCGGTAAATGCCACAGTGGTGGCAACATCCTATGTTGGTACCCGGAATTTTATCCATTATTCCATTGTAAACCAGGAAATTGTTGAAGTTGAACCACTTAAGGATCAATGGGATCTGTTGTTCACCCGGTATGTGGTTCAGATTCCTGCAGGTCCGGGTGTAATAATGAATTATTCCTTCACGGGAGTATTATCCAATTCAGGCGTAGAAGTAGCCAGGGTGTCCGGTATTCCTCCTGAAAGTGCGCTGGAATCAGATGCTTCGGGCGGTTATTCGGGTGATGCCGATATCATCGGATTTGACTGGAAGGTTTCGGATCCTGTAACCCATGAAGTTTCCCTGGCTGATAGTGTGAGTTATTTTATACAGTCGGTGGATTCAGTGAAATACCAGTTGTATTTCACCGGTTATGACGGACTTGCAGCAGGAACAATTGATTTTAGGCTCAAAAAGATTGAATAACATTAATGCAACGGATCAGTCTTTCATTAACACTTCCTGTTTGTCAGTCAGGGACAAAGAATGCAAAGATTCCACAAAGGTCGCAATGAATGTGATGATCAGCCTTTTGCTTTTTGCATTCTTTACCTTTCCATTTCAGCATTCTTATTCCCAGTCTATTACAATACAACTGAAGGATAAGATCAGCCGCGTCCCGATTGAATATGCCTACGTAACGGCACGACATTTTGAAGGTCCGGTACAGGACAAACAGGTGACTGATACCCAAGGCGAGGTGAAACTGAATCTGGATTTGCCCTTCATCATTGAGATTTCATCCGTCGGATACAAGACCATAACGGATACCGTGGTCAAAGGCGGATCCCATGTTGTGAACCTTTCTCCGGATTATTACCAGCTTGATCAGGTGGTTGTAACAGGTCAGTTCAGACCGCAGCCCGCCGACAGGTCAATTTACAGGATCAATGTGATCGATCCGAAGCAATTTCAGCTTAAGGCAGCAAGCAACTTAGGCGATCTCCTAAAAAATGAACTCAGCTTTCAATATCGTTCCGAAGGTATCCTTGGGGATTTTATACGCCTGCACGGACTGTCAGGCGAATATATTAAAATACTTATAGACGGGATGCCGGTGACGGGGAGGATTGCAGAATGGATCGATCTTGGCCAGCTTTCCTTGATCAATGTCGACCATATAGAGGTCATTGAAGGTCCAATGTCTGTTATTTATGGCAGCAGCGCCCTTGCCGGAGTAATTAATATTATAACGGCCGATAATTCGGCAAGAAAACTTCAGGCCAGGGCGGATTCTTATTATGAGACTGTGGGCACCTATAATCTGAATACTTCCATTTCAGGGAGAACAGGCCATAACAGTTTTTCCATAAACGCGGGCAGGAATTTCTTTTCGGGATGGGGCCCGGTGGACACAGCAAGAAACAAAATATGGAAACCTAAATTACAGTATATCAT
>Ga0105104_10001338_pt1 | contig 18469 bp, 2 predicted proteins | sample PPLLaktember2015_3_FD_87034 | JGI IMG/M metagenome (GOLD analysis project Ga0105104, IMG submission 87034) | Freshwater sediment microbial communities from Prairie Pothole Lake near Jamestown, North Dakota, USA - PPLs Lake P7 Core (6) Depth... | ecosystem: Environmental > Aquatic > Freshwater >... | reverse complement strand
TATTCGAGTTAAATTCAAATTCAGGGGGCTGTAGTCGGTTTCCCCTTCCACTTCACCCCTTCGCCGGTCATCGGCTCCGGGGACCCGTCTCGCCAATTTTCGGTCCTCGAAAATTTGGCTCAATAGGGCGTTCCAGGGGAGCACCGACACGCCCCTATAGCACAAAAATAACCTTAACTTAGTGACATTCGGGACAGTCAAGAATGTCACTACAAAAAACGCTCCATGATTACCTCATTAAGGATTCGCCCGGAAAAGCGACAATACTATCCTATCACAACATCGGCCTGAGAAAATGTCGAATGCAGTGGTTGTATCAAATGAGGTTGCGTGCCATTCCAGTAATATTGCGCGTTATACAAGAAAAAAGGCATACCATTCATAAAATGTGGCATACCATTCATAAATTGTGGCATACCATTCACAAAATGTGGCATACCATTCCTCAAATGTGGCATACCATTCACAAAATGAGGCATACCATTCCTCGAATGAGGCATACCATTCCGGGAAGATTGAAAAAAATTCCCCAAGAACGACCAAATTTGTAAACCTTGCCGCCGATATTTTCTTATGATTGGTTTTAAGCTGTTTAATTCGCGTTATTTAAAATATTATGGAGTTGAAAAATGGCAAATAAAAAACGAAAAGTATTAGCCGGTTTCGGCCAGAGTTTTGCGGGGTCCGGGGGCGGTTTTACAAAAGAGCCCCTGGTATAGAAAACAGTTTAAGAAACGATGTAGAGACGCCGCGGGCGGCGTCTCTACACGTATTCAACATCAATGCGTATGGGCAGGAAGACGGCTGCTCTCTTCGCTCACTCGATTATTTCCGTAAATGCACCGCCCCCGTTTCCCAGATCGCGCTCGATGTCGAAATTTTAATAATAATTTCAAAATATCGTCGATATTGTGTTGACATTCAAAAAAAATCGACATAAAATGATCGCATGTATATCGAACGAACAATCAACCTGCCGAAAAACAAAAGTTTCTTTCTATTCGGGCCGCGTCAAACGGGAAAGAGTACCCTTCTTAAAAATCGATTTAATTCACAAGAAGCGATTTACTATGATTTGTTAAAAACAGATGTCTACAGGAAATTATTAGCCAGGCCGGAGATATTTAGAAATGAAGTCTATGCAGCTCTAAACACAAAACAGCGGTTACATATCATCATCGATGAAGTTCAAAAAATTCCGCAGCTTTTGGATGAAGTCCATTTTATAATCGAATCGGGCGCGCCTTGTGTATTTATTCTCAGCGGTTCAAGTTCCAGGAAATTGAAAAGATGCCAGGCCAATATGTTGGCGGGGAGGGCCTGGACGTTTCACCTGTATTCCTTTTCTTACACTGAGTTGAAAGAGAATTTCAACCTGTTTTCTGTGTTGAAATACGGTGCATTACCCGGAGTTTATTTGAACCCCGACGAGAATGAAAAAAGAGAGACGCTCCACTCCTATGTGGATACTTATATTAAAGAAGAGATTGAAATTGAAGCCAATATAAGAAACCTCAGCGGTTTTTTAAGGTTTTTACCCATTGCCGCACATCAAAACGGCGAGTTGCTCAATTATTCGAATATTGCCAGGGAAGCCGAGATCCCCGGTCATACCGTAAAGGAATATTTCAAAATATTGGAAGATACGTTATTGGGATTTTTTTTGCTGCCCTATGGCAGGTCGATCCGGAAAAAGATGTCGAAGCAGCCGAAGTTTTATTTTTTTGATCCCGGTGTGGTAACTGCTTTAACCAACAGGTTAAGGGTTAATTTGGAAGAAAACAGTTATGAATTCGGAAGAGCTTTCGAGCATTTCGTTATAATGGAAATAGTCAAGTTGAACCATTACCATCGATTAGACCTGGTATTGTCGTTTTACCGTACTGAGAGAGGGGCGGAAGTCGATTGTATAATAGAGACTCCGGCGGGGAAAATTTTGGCTATAGAAATAAAATCGACTGTAAATCCCACTTCGAATATGTTAAAGGGGTTATATTCATTTAAAGAAAAAGTCCCGGAGGCGCAATTAATATTGGGATGCAGGGTAGAAAAGGCGCAGGTCGTGAAGGATGTTAATGTATTGCCCTGGCAGGAAGTGTTGGGCTTTATACTCCACGAGGCATAAACGTTTCTCGACTCGTCGGTCGAGGATGGAAAAATAAAAAAATAAAGCACCGCCCCCGCATCATGTGCATACCTGGAGTTTGGATGAGCATTCGATTTGTTTTGAAGCGCATATCGATGTGGAAGATATAATATTGAGTGAAACCACGCGGATATGCTCGATTATCGAAGAAACGTTAAAAAATAATTATGGAATCGGGCATGCCGCGCTTCAATTTGAAACCGATAAATGTGAATCGAAGAAGTCGATATAATTTCCACCCCCACGTAATCCTGGTAATTTCCTCCCTATTGATTCGTTTCTATGTTTGGGTTATAATTATATCGGAATGAAAACCTATAAACAGAGGCATCACGGCAGCAGGTCGGTTTTCAGCTTCGGTTGTTATTCGGTTGCGAAACAACATTCAATTCATGGTTCTTCCCTTGTTTGCGGGATAGGTGGCCAATTCCGCTGCAATTTTCAACCCTTAGTAATAAAATAAATCGGGCAAAAAAATGAATGAAAGAAAATCCTATCAAAAAGAAACCTTAATCGCTTCCGCTCAATATAAAAAAGAGCGAGAATACTGGATATCGAAACTATCCGGGGATTTAATCAAAACCTATTTCCCCTACCATCACATCATTCCCTCTTCTTCCTCTTCCCCCACCGGGCCGGGGGCCATGAAATCGACAGCCAAACTAATGATAACCGGGGAGTTGTTCGACCGGCTGATGAAAGTGAGCAGCGGATTCAATTATACCTTGCATATGATCCTGGCCGCCATAACTTCGATTTTGTTGGATAAATACCACTTCAACAAAATTGAAAACATTACTATCGGTACCCCCATATACCGCCAAAAAAAAGATGCGGAATTCATCAATACTATTCTTCCCTTACGAATTCAAGTGAGCGATGAAATCACCTTTAAAGAACTCCTTCTCCAGGTTCGCCAAACCATCATGGAAGCAGACGCTCATAAAAATTACTCCATGGATGCCCTGCTGTACCAATTAAAAACAGCGAACCCCGAAACCCCGGACTATTTGTTCGATACAGCAGTCGTGCTTGAAAATATCCACGATATCGACTACCTTTCCGGTGCGCCCATTCATAGTGTATTTAATTTTTTACGCACCGACGAAGCTCTTGAGGCAGAAATAAAATACAGCGAGTCGAGATATGACGAATCCACAGTAACACGTATCCTGGGACAATTTATCGGGCTCATGGAACGAGCACTTTTCAACCTGGATGAGCGTTTAATCGAGTTGGAATCGAATAGAGAAGAAGACAAAAAGTACATCCTGGAAAATTTTAATAACAATACCCTCGAATACCCCGCAGAAAAGACCCTCCATGAATTATTCACCGAAATAGCCGCAAAAGTGCCCGACCGGATCGCTGTTTTTTCAGATGATGGAAAAAACCGACATCTATCTTATCGAAGCATGGACCAAAGGGCGGAATTACTGGCGAGTGTTCTTCGTAAAAAAGGTGCAGGCCCGGATTCGATTGTCGGTATTAAAATCGAACGTTCCATAGAAATGATGATCGGGATTATGGGAATATTAAAAGCAGGCGGGGCGTATTTGCCTATAGACCCGGGATACCCGGTTGAACGCATCGAATATATGCTGAAAGACAGCAGTGTAAAAGCCCTGGTTACGGCTTCGGAATTTTCCGATGATATTATCGATTCGAGTTTTGAAGGTGATGTGATTTTTTTAAATGAAGGGAACGGCTTATTTTCAACTTCAAACCCAGATAGCGTTGACACTCTAAACACCTCCAATAATAACCGATCAGCCCCAAATTCATTAGCCTACGTGATCTATACATCCGGGACTACAGGAAAACCGAAAGGAGTAATGATAGAACACCGGAATGCAGTTAACCTGGTATGGGGTTTAAATCACCGTATTTACCGGGAATATCCGGGGTTACAGAGAGTGGCCTTGGTGTCGCCTTATATTTTCGATGCTTCGGTGAAACAAATTCTTGCTGCCCTACTCCTGTGCCATACCCTTTACATTGTCCCTGAAGAAATACGGATCGACGGTGCAGGCCTGGTAGAATTCTACAGGAAGTTTTGCATCGATATCTCGGATGGAACACCCAGCCATTTACGTATTATGGCGGACTCCCAGGATACAGGAGATTGGGGAACTACACTGGCTGTTAAACACTTTTTAATCGGCGGCGAAGCCCTAACGCGAAGCGCTGCCGAGGCTTTTTTATCGAATTTTCCCGGGCGCGGCCCTGTCATTTCCAATGTCTATGGACCCACAGAATGCTCTGTCGATTCATCCTCTTTCGATGTCACCAAAGAAAAACTCGCGGAATGCCCCGAAGAGTTTATTTCCATTGGCCGCTCTATGCCCAATGCACAGGTATATATCCTGGATCGCCGCGGGAAACTCCAGGCTGTCGGGGCTGCCGGCGAATTGGTAATAACCGGGGACGGCGTTGGACGCGGATACTTAAATAATCCCGAACTGACCGGGGAGAAGTTTTACTTCATGCAGAATGATGAACGCGGGATGATGAATTCCCGATCACCGACCACCCATCACCCGTCACCAATTTACAAAACCGGCGATTTAGCCCGGTGGATGGAAAATGGAAATATCGAATTCCTGGGCCGCATCGATTACCAGGTTAAAATCAGGGGATTCCGAATCGAACTGGGAGAGATCGAAAATCGATTAATGGGGAAAAAAGGTGTTAAACAAGCGATAGTCATCGACCGGGTGGGAGATGACGGCGAAAAATATTTATGTGCATATGTAATACCTGCGGTGGGGTCTGAAGGAATCGATGTCGCCGGTTTGACCGATTACTTATCCCGGTTTTTACCCGACTACATGGTGCCGCCGTATTTTGTAATGCTGGAACGGTTTCCTTTGACTACCAGCGGTAAGATCGACAGGAAATCGCTGCCGGAACCGGAATTGACGGCGATCGATAATTATAAAGCCCCTCAAGATTTCATGGAAGAAAAACTGGCCGAAATCTGGGCGGATATTTTAAAAATCGATAAAAGTAAAATAGGCATAGATAGCAGCTTTTTCAGTCTTGGCGGGCACTCTCTGCGTGCTACGGTATTGATTTCAGAGATTCATCGTCAATTAAAAGTAAAAATTCCCATGGCGGAATTATTTCGATTGGCCACCGTCAGGAACCTGGCACGCATGGTTAGGAATTCGGAGAAGAGCGTATTCGTTCCACTGGCCAGGGCGCCCCAACAAGAGGATTATACGCTGTCTTATGCGCAGCGCCGGTTGTGGGTCCTGTGTCAATTCGAGGAGGATTCCACCGCCTACAATATGCCGGGTGTTTTTGCTTTTTCCGGCGATTTTAATGAAAATGCTTTTGAAAAAGCTGTACAAACGTTAGCCAATCGACATGAAAGTCTACGAACCATCTTTATCGTAAGAGACGGGGAACCCAGGCAGAAGATTTTGGATAGTCTTCAATATAGGCTGGAAATCATCGATTTGAACTCAAGCAGCGATGATAAGAATGAAAAATCCAGGGACCTCTTCGTACATTTTGCCAACAGCGCCTTCAACCTGGAATCCGGGCCCTTATTCGCTTTTAAACTCGCCCGGTTGGAAGGAAATCATTATCTTTTATTGTTTAACATTCACCATATAATCACGGACGGGTGGTCTACGGGATTATTGCTTAATGACCTGATCCGGTTATATAATGCTTATTCGCAAAACCGCCCGGATCCACTCCCGGAGGTCAAGTTTCAATACAGGGATTATACGCTGTGGCACAACGAATTGATACAAACAGGAATGTTCGACGCATCCGGGCGCTATTGGCTGGAAAAATTCAAAGATAAACCCAATGGTATCGAACTTCCGACAGATCATCCCCGGAAAGCCATCCAAACATTTAATGGGGGGCGTATTTCATTTGCGATAAACAGGGACCGGGTCGAGACACTTTACCGTTACTGCGGCCAGGAAGACGCGACATTGTTTATGATGTTGTTGGCACTGGTGGATATGTTTTTATACCGGTATACAGGCCAGCAGGATATTATAATCGGCTCACCCATCGCAGGGAGACAAAATCCTGGATTACGCGGCGTAATCGGGTTCCTGGTGAACACATTGGTATACCGCACCCATGTCGAAGCGGGTCAGACGGTGAGGCAGTTATTGAAAAATGTTAAAGCGGAAGCCATCAACTGCTTTGAGTACCAGGATTTCCCGTTCGACCTGCTGATGGAACGCCTGGAATTGGAGAGAGACCTCAGTCAATCGCCCATATTTAATGTAATGTTAGCCCATAATAACACCGATACCGAAGACATGGAACTGCGTTTGGAGGGAATACGGGCAGAAAATTATCCATACAGCGAAGATTTTAATATGAGTAAATTCGATTTGATTTTCTTCATGGATGAGTTTGATAGGCAGGTGTTTACTCGGATCGAATATAACAGCGATTTGTTTGACCGCAGCAGTATCGAGCGGATGGCGAATAATTTTCTTGCCATGGCGGATGATGTGGTAAACAACGGCATCGATCGGCCTGTGGGTGTGATCGATTATATCGAGCAGTCGCAATTGGAAGAAGTGTTATACCGATTCAACGCCAACCGCGAAGAATTTCCCCGGTGGACGATCCGGGAACTATTCGAGAGGGAAGTTGAAAAGAGCAGGGATCATGCCGCTGCTGTGAGCCCGGACTACCAGGTTATAACTTATGATGAATTAAATCGACGCGCCAACCGGTTAGCCCATTACCTGGAGACGGAATACGGGGTGAGCCAAGGGGATATTGTCGGTATATGCAGCGAAAGGTCTATCGAGATGATTATCATTTTACTGGGCATCATTAAAGCCGGTGCAGGGTATTTATCTATCGATCCCGGTTACCCCGCGGATCGCATTTTGCATATGTTGAAGGGCAGCCGTGTCGAGCGGGTGGTATTGAATTACCCCGGCCATGATTTGTTTAAAGAATATAAGGATTCCCAAAAGGGTATTGTGATCGATTATAATTCACAATGCCCGGAAATACAGGGAAAGTGCGAAAATAACCCGGATGTGAAAAATTCACCGGACGATACGCTTTATGTCATCTACACCTCCGGGTCCACCGGTATGCCCAACGGCGCCATGCTCTCCCAGGGCATATTAATCAATCTCGTTCATTGGCAGCAGGCTAAAACCGACATTGATTCGTCACTCCGGTGCTTGCAGTTTACTTCCATCAATTTTTGCGTCTCTTTCCAGGAGATATTTATTACCCTCATCGGCGGCGGCCAGGTTCATTTGATCGGCGATATCGAACGGCAGGATATCGATTATTTGATGGATTTCCTGGTCTGTCACCGGATCGAACTGCTATACTTGCCTTTCTCTTACCTGAATTTTTTGTTTAATGAGTCCGCCCGGTGGGAGAAGAATAATAAAATCTATCTAAAACACATCATTACAGCGGGAGAACAATTAAAAGTCACACATGGCCTTTATGCTTTTTTAAAAAACAATCCCTGTATCCGGCTGCATAATCACTACGGCTCCTCGGAAATGCACGTGGTAACCTCCTACTGCATGGATGCGGAAAATGCTTTAGAAATCCCTGTACCGCCCGCAGGGAAACCGATTTCCAATACATCCATTTATATCTTGGACGATAATGGCCGACCCGCACCCATCGGCGTATGGGGAGAGCTGTGCATCGCCGGAAGCTGGGAAATCCAGGGCTATATCCATAACCCCCTTTTAACCGCTAAAAAATTATTTCATCACCCCGTTTTCTCCCCTCTAAACCAAAATAAACGATTATACCGGAGCGGGGACATCGGGCGGTGGATGGAAGACGGGAATATCGAACTCAAAGGCCGCAAAGATTTCCAGGTTAAAATCCGAGGTTTCCGCGTCGAACCTGCTGAAATCGAAAGTAAAATATTGGGCATCGGCGGTGTAACGGATTGCGTGGTGGTGGTGAAAGAAGAAAATAAACAAGACCTTGTTTCTACTGCCCGGAAATACCTCGTGGCCTATGTGGTAGTCAAAGACATGACACTGGATGGTTTTCAAATCAAACGAACCCTCAGCGGCGAATTACCCATGTTTATGCTTCCGCGCATCGTTATCATGGGAAAATTACCATTAATGCCCAATGGAAAAGTCGACCGCGATAAACTCCCGGAAGTAAATCCCGACTACTGGGAAAAAGAAAACCGTACTCCTCCTGCCAACGATATCCAACACAAACTGGCGGCTATCTGGTCCGACTTGCTTGGAATAGAAAAAGACAAAATCAATATCGACGATAATTTCTTCGAGTTGGGCGGCCATTCTTTGAAAGCCACCACCATGATGTCCCGCATCCACCAGGCAATAAATGTGAAAGTAGACCTGGTGGAAATATTTAAAACCCCGACTATACGAGATTTGTCTTGTTATATTGAAAGTCTAACCCAGGATATCCATATTTCCATCCCTCTCGCTGAAGAAAAAGACTATTATGTGCTCTCCTCCGCTCAAAAACGGATTTATATATTGCAAAAAATGAATTTATCCAAAACCAGCTACAATATGCCGATGGCTTTACCTATGGGAAAAGAAGTAGACGTTGAAAAATTACAGGCCACTTTAAAAAAATTAATTCAACGCCATGAGAGTTTGAGAACTTCTTTTATCGAGATAAACGGTGTACCTGTCCAGCGGGTTCATCAGCAAGTGGAGTTTTCTATTTCGTATAAGGAAATAGAGCTCGAAGAGGTTTTGGAAGAAGTCAACCGGTGTATTCAACCTTTCGACCTATCCATTGCGCCGCTTGTTCGATCGACGGTTCTTCGCCTTTCCGACGGCAGTCATACCTGGATCGTGGATATCCATCATATTATCTCCGATGGAACCTCCCAGATGATATTAATCGAGGATTTCAGCGCCCTGTATATGGATAATGAAAAACAATTGGAGCCGCTGACCCTTCATTATAAAGATTTTTCCGAATGGCAGAATCGCCTGGTGGAAACCGGTCAAATCAAAAAGCAAGAGGATTTCTGGAAAGAATTGTATGCCGCGGAAATACCCAGGTTAAATATAGAGGGCGATTATCCCAGGCCGGATTTGTATACTTACCGGGGTTCCGGGTTTAACTTTAAACTCGATATGGAAACCACCTCCAAACTCCGTTCATTAAACCTTCGCCACGGCGGGACACTGTATATGAACATCCTGGCCGCGTTGAATACCCTTTTCTACCGCTGTACTTCCCAAACCGATATCATCGTCGGCACCGGCGTCGCTAACCGCACTCATGCAGAAACCCAACAAATCATCGGGATGTTCATCAATACGCTGCCTATGAGAAATTATCCCCACGGCGAAAAACGGTATGAAGAGTTTCTGAAAGAAGTGATCGAAAGCAGTATCAAAGCCTTCCAGAACCAGGACGTCCAATTCGAAGCGTTGGTGGATATGTTGAATGTAGACAGGGACTCTTCCCGGAATCCCTTGTTCGATATTTCTATGGTTGTTCAGAATTTTATCCCCACCCAATTGGAGGAGAAAGCCGCCCCCCTGGCCACCAGGGAAAACAAAGGAACCGAAACGAATGAAACAAACGTTCTGAAGGGTTTTAGCTATCGTACCGCTAAATTCGATATGACTTTTTCTGTTTACGAGAGCGGCGATGAAATGTTAATCACCCTGGATTATTATGCAGACCTCTTCAAACCGCGAACTATCCAGCGTTTGGCCGAGCATTTTCGCCAAGCGCTCGCCTGTGTTTCTAATAACCCCCAGGTGCGTTTAAAAAATGTCGAAATAATCACCGAAGAAGAAAAACGTCAAATCCTGGAAGAATTTAATAATACATCGGTTGAGTATCCTTCTACAAAAACCATCGATCGGCTGTTCCAGGATCGAGTCGAATGTATGCCGGATCGATTGGCTATAGTGGGACCCGATGCGAAAGATACCCCCATTCAAATGACCTATCGATTATTGGATGAAGAATCCGACCGGGTCAAGTGCTATCTTCAACAAAAAAGAGTAGGCGGCGAGCATGGCGATACCATCATCGGAATACTCGGCCACCGCTGTATTGAAACCATCATCGATATCCTCGGTATCATGAAAGCCGGGGGCGTTTATTTGCCGATAGACCCCGAATATCCCCGGGAGAGGATCGATTATATGCTAAAAGACAGTGGGTCAAAAATCCTTATAAACCCGGTCGATATAGGTTATAGAGCAGGAGTTCCTCCTGCAAAATCCAACATGCGCTCGGCTGTCGATTATTTTAAGGATTCTTCGAACCTGGCTTATGTGATTTATACCTCCGGTTCAACCGGGAAACCCAAAGGCGTCATGGTCGAGCATCGCTCGCTCGTGAATGCATGCAAATGGCAGATTCGTTATTATAATATCACAGGAACAGATCATGTCACGCAATATGCCTCTCTTTGTTTCGATGCGTCCATAGCGGAGATATTCCCCTGTTTGATCGCAGGTGCTCAACTCCATATTATCGACAATAACATTAAACTCGACCTTTTACAGTTGAATCGATATTATGAAGAAAAACAAATCACACACAGCTTTTTACCTACCCAATTATGCGAACAATTTATGAAATTGGGGAATACTAACCTGCGCATATTGTGGACAGGTGGAGATAAACTGCGCTCGTATTTACCGGGAAAATACACGCTGTATAACAACTACGGTCCGACGGAAAACACTGTAGTCGCAACATGCTTCACTGTAGACCGTGAATACCGTAATATCCCCATCGGGAAACCCATATTCAATAACCGTATTCATATTTTGAACCCGGATTCCATGAATATCCAACCCATAGGCGTTCCCGGGGAAATATGCATCGAAGGAGACAGCGTCGCACGCGGATATTTGAACAACCCGGGAATGACCAGGGAGAAGTTCATCTTAATGCTGAACGCTGATTGCGAACTGCTGAAGAATTCTCCCCTTAATACACGTGAAGAAAAAAAAGGGGACAGTCAAAAAAATTCCAATTCACCAATCGCCAATCGCCAATCGCCAATCTACAGAACCGGCGACATAGGCCGATGGCTGCCGGATGGGAACATCGAATTCATCGGACGGATCGATTCTCAAGTAAAAGTACGGGGTTATCGAATCGAATTAGGCGAAATCGAGAAGCAGTTATTGAGCTGCGAGGAAGTCCGGGATGCAGCCGTTTTACTCCTTAAACGAAATAACGATGTGTTTTTGTGCGCTTATATTGTCCCGGTATCGGAGGGATGGGGCATACCTGGAGATAATAGTATTGCCGGGCAAAAATCGGGATTTCAAACGAAATTAAAAAAATATTTAACGGCTTCACTCCCGGATTATATGGTGCCTGCGTTTTTTGTTATTTTAGACCGTATACCCTTAAATTCCAGCGGAAAAGTGGATCGAAAGAAACTCCCGATGCCTGGCACACCGGCAGATGCAGGTAATTTCGCCCCCAGGACCACCCAGGAAGAAGTTGTAGCCGGTATCTGGAAAGAAATATTAGGTATAGACAAATTAGGAGTGAATGACAATTTCTTTGACAGCGGGGGAAACTCTTTAAAAATCATCCAATTAAGCCAAAGGTTGAATGATGTTATTAAAGTCCAAATTCCTACCGTAGTGCTGTTTAAATATCCGACTATCCGGTCCTTTTTGGAATACCTGGATCAAAAAAATTGCAGCCACGCCGAAGGAAAAGATAACCCTGCTTCAAAAGAATTAGAATTAGAAATCCATAAGAAGGTCATATACAAAGCCAAGAGAAGACTCCGGGATTTGAAAAAAAAACGATTGATTTAATAATATAAATCTATACTATTTAGGTAGTAGGTCAAAAGTTAAAACACTTTAAGGAGTATTGACTTGATAGAACAAAAAACGGCCCACAAAGATAAAATTATTGCCTCCTCCCATTACGCAAAAGAAAAGGATTATTGGATTTCTAAACTGGGGGATGAATTAATCCGTACGCATTTCCCTTTCAGCTATTCCCCCCCTTCTGACACGGGGAAATCCATTGTGCCGGAACTTTCCGAGAAGCAGTGTATTTCAGGAGAATTGTTTTCCCTGTTGAAGAAAGTGAGCAATGGCTTCGATTATACCCTCCATATGATTCTCTCCGCTGTAACCGCGGTTTTGTTGGATAAATACTACTTTCAAAGCCTCAAAAACCTGGTTATCGGGACCCCCATTTTCCGACAAAACGTCGATGGGGAATTTATCAATACAATCCTGCCTTTAAAAATTGAAATCACCGACAGAATCACCTTCAAAGAACTATTGTTACAAATCCGCCAAACAATATTAGACGCCGATAAACACAAAAATTACCCCATGGATGTATTGGCGTCGTTATTAAACCGATCCCAGGCCGAAACCTCGAATTTTCTTTTCGATACAGCGGTAGTCCTGGAAAATATCCAGGATATGGATTATATTTCCCATATCCCCTTGAATATGGTTTTTTATTTCAATAGGAAACCCAATGAACTGGAATTCCATATCAAATATAATCTTATGCGATATAACCCGGATATTGTATCATCGATCCAGTCCCATTTTATCGTTTTGATGGAACGTTTACTATTCAACATCGATGAACGGTTGATCCATATCGAGACTATCCCTGAAGAAGAGAGAAAAAGGATATTGGGAGATTTCAACACAACCGGTCAGGATTACCCGTTTGAAAAGACAGTACATCGATGGTTTGAAGAGCAGGTTGCGAAAACGCCCGATCGTACAGCCGTTGTTTCAGACAGCGAACAAAACCTCCAGTTATCCTATCGAATGCTGGATGACCGGGCCGACGCTCTATCACGATACCTCCTGGAAAAAGGAATCGCCCGGGAGGCTGTCGCCGCCATAAAAATGCACCGTTCTGCTGAATTACTGATCTATATTATGGGCATTTTGAAATCCGGCAGCGCCTATTTACCCATAGACCCCGATTTTCCCCAAGAACGAATCGATTTTATTTTAAAAGACAGCGGAGCCTCGATTGTATTGCAGAATGGTTTCTTACCCCAGGATACTCCCCCGATTTATCAACCCAAAACCACGGCCCCACAACCCGCAGCGATTCAATCCGATATCGCTTATGTGATCTATACTTCCGGGTCCACAGGGAAACCGAAAGGCGTCATGGTGGAACATCGCAGTTTATTTAATATTATTTCGGCCCTCCAAGGGAAATATCCCTTGATGGAACCGGATGCATATTTATTCAAAACGCCCTATATCTTCGATGTTTCTGCCGCCGAGATATTCGGATGGTTCCCCGGCGGCGGCCGCTTGATCGTATTGGAACCGGAGGGCCATAAAGACCCTGAAATTATTTCGGGGGCCCTCATTCTCCATCATGCCACTCACATCAATTTTGTCCCTTCTATGTTAGCTGTTTTTGTTGATTATTTAAACTCTCAAAACCAAGAGTTCTTTAGACTCTTGCAAACCTTACGATATGTTTTTTCAGCGGGCGAAGCACTTCACCCGGAGTTGGTTTTGAAATTCCGCGCCCTACAAACATCGATATTATTGGAAAACCTCTACGGACCCACCGAAAGTACTATTTACTCCAGCGCATACTCCCTCTCTTCCTGGGAAGGAATAGGACCTATTTCTATTGGAAAACCACTCTCCAATATCCGGTTGTATATCCTGGGAAGAAATAATTGCCTCCAACCCGTAGGCGCAGTCGGCGAATTAACCGTCGCAGGCCACGGCGTTGGCCGCGGCTATTTAAATAACCCCGAATTGTCGGCGGAAAGATTTTTTGCCCACGAATTACTCGAATTTAACGAATTTGAAAATGTAGAGACGCTACGCACAGCGTCCCTACATTTCCATTCGCCAATCTACAGGACCGGTGATTTAGCCCGATGGATGCCGGATGGGAATATCGAATTCCTGGGCAGGATCGATCACCGGGTTAAAGTCAGGGGATATAGGATCGAATTGGGTGAAATAGAAACCCGGTTGAAAGGGATTTCATCGATTAAAGATGCCGTTTTAATCGGGTTGGAATCCCCAAGCGGGGAAATGGTTTTATGTGCGTATGTGGTTACGGCCGGGCACGGCGAGATAAAAAACGAATTTTGGGAGGAAGTGCAATCCGCTTTATCCCGTTCTTTGCCTCAATACATGGTTCCCTCCCTTTTTGTGCAGGTTTCCCGAATACCCTTCACTCCCGGCGGGAAAGTCGACCGCAGGGCGCTGCCGGTCCCCGATTTCAAGAAAGAATCATCGAAAATAACTGCATATACTCCTCCCAGGGATTCTATCGAAATCAAATTGGTCGAAGTATGGAAGGAGATTTTAGACAGGTCGGTGGGAATCGACGATAATTTCTTCCAGTCCGGCGGACAATCCTTAAAAGCTGCTGTCATGACTACAAAAATCCACAGGGAATTGGGTGTTAAAGTCCCTATGCCGATCTTTTTTAAAAAACAGACGATCCGACTCCTAGCAGACTATATCCGGCATGCAGGTCTGACTGCTTATTACGGGATTCAACCTGTGGAAAAAAAAGAGTATTATCCTTTATCTTCCGCCCAAAAACGGTTGTACTTCCTCCAACAAATAGATGTCGCCGGCACCGGTTACAACATGCCTTTGGTTTTACCGTTGGAAAAAGACGTGAACCCTGTAAAAATCGAAGCAGCATTATTAAAACTCATCGAACGTCATGAAAGTTTGCGCACATCTTTTATCAAGGTCGGTGAAATATTGGCACAACGTATCCATGATGCTGGAAATATCGAATTCAAGATGGAGTATTATAACTCCGTGGAGAGTTTCCAGGAGGCAGAGGATTTGATTAATGGTTTTGTCCGTGCATTCGATTTGTCCTGTGCACCGCTTCTTCGATCCGCATTTATCCGGCTGCCTGGGGGAGATTATTCCTGGATCGTGGATATCCATCATATCGTATCGGATGGCACATCGCATATAGTTTTAACGGAGGATTTCCTCTCCATGTACAAGGGGGTGGAATTGGAACCCCTCCGCCTCCATTATAAGGACTTTTCCGAATGGCAGAACCGATTGATCGATACCGGCCAGATCAAAAACCAGGAAGACTACTGGATTCGATTGTATACAGGAGAAATTCCCCATTTGAATTTGCCCTTGGATTATAAACGTCCTGCTGCCTTTACTTTTGAAGGAGATCGTATTCATTTTAGTATAAATCGGGGATTGGGTTCCAAATTTAAAGAATTAGCCTCCAGGAATGGCGGAACCCTCTATATGAATATCCTCGCTGTTTTGAATGTGTTGTTTTACCATTACTGCGGACAAACAGATATTATTATAGGTACAGGTATCGCCGGTAGAAACCATGTGGATTTACAACGAATTATCGGGATGTTTATCAATACCTTGGCCATGCGAAATGCGCCCGGTGGAGTAAAAACCTACGAATCGTTTTTAAAGGAAGTCGTGGAAAATAGCGTAAGAGCCTTCGATAACCAGGATGTACAGTTCGAAGAGTTGATCGACCGGTTGAACCTTGAACGAGATGCCTCTCGGAACCCACTCCTGGATATTATGATGGTGGTTCAAAATTTTACCCAATATAAAGGGAATCGAAAACCGGGAGAAGAAGATAATGTTTCTGCTCCGACTCCTGCTCCTGCTCCTGCTCCTGCTCAAAACCCGCATTATGAAAACCCCACATCGAAGTTCGATATGACATTTTTTATCTATGAAAAAGAGGATGATGAGATATTCATTTCTGTCGAATACTACGCAGCTATTTTTAGAAGAGAAACCATCCAACGAATGATCAGCCATTTTAACCGGATTGTGAATACTGTCGCAGCAAATCCCCGGGTAACGCTCGATCAAATCGAGATTATCACTGATGAAGAGAAAGCCAAAGTATTGATTGACTTCAACCGTACAGAAACCGAGTATCCACTCGATAAAACAATTGACCAGGTTTTTGCAGGGCAAGTGGAACGATTTGGGGATCGAATCGCCCTCGTTGAAGCCGAATCGCACCTCTCGTACCGTCGATTGGATGAAGCCGGCGATCAAATCGCTCGATATTTGGTGGAGGATAAGGAAGTATTCCCCGAAAACCTCGTAGGAATATTGTTGTCCCCGTCTATAAACCGCTGCATCGCCGTGCTCGGTACGTTAAAAGCCGGGTGCGCCTATATTCCGCTGGATCCATCGATCCCGGAAGATAGACTTAAATATGTTATAAAGGATGCGGGTTGTGCCGTGGTAATTTCGGAGAAAAAATATGTCCGCATGTTAAACCGTCTTCAATGGGAGTGCCCGACTTTCCACAGCTATTTGTGCATGGACAGCGACGATATCCAGGCAGAAGAAGAAGGCGAACAGAACGAATTGATGGATGTCGAGTTGTGGAAACATGTCGGTGAAAAAGCAGTGGATGATATCACCGGCGGCGGATGGTTGAGCAGTTTTACCGGCGAGCCCATCTCACGCCTAGAGATGGACGAGTACGGGGAGAATATCCGCCGGAAACTGGAACCCCTACTTTACAAGGATATGAGAGTACTGGAAATCGGCTGCGCCTCTGGAATCAGCATGTTCCGGTTGGCACCCAAAGTAGGGTTGTATTACGGTACCGATTTATCCCCCGTCATTATCGAGAAAAATAGGAAAAAAGTCGAAGAAGACGGATATTCAAACATAAAACTCCAGTGTCTGGCAGCCCATGAGATCGATAAAATCGCCGAAGAAGAAAGAGATTTCGACCTCGTCATCATTAATAGTGTAATCCAATGTTTCCACGGACATAACTATTTAAAAAAGGTCATGGCCAAAGCTTTAAACCTGGTAAAAGACCACGGATATATATTTGCCGGCGATATTATGGATGTGGGAAAAAAAGAGGAACTCATCCATGACCTCATGGCTTTTAAAAATGCACCCCGGAACAAGGGAAAGAAATACACTACCAAAACCGATTTTTCATCCGAGTTGTTTATATCGCGCCGGTTCTGGAAAGACCTGGAAACAGATACCCCCGGGATAGCCGGTTCATCCGTCACCGAGAAAATTTATACCATAGAAAACGAGTTGACCCAATACCGGTATGATGTGTTGTTGACTATTGACAAAACACGAAATACAACCCCGCCCGAAAGTACCGGGACCCGGACCAGCCATGTTAAAAATGAACCGGGGATGAGAATAGGGGTCAAGGAAAAATACCAGGACGATGCACGAAAACTTGTCAATCCCGGGAATCGGATATATTATAAAGAATTAATGAATGAAATAAACTTCAATTCATTGGCATATGTCATTTACACATCCGGTACCACCGGCTTTCCCAAAGGAGTGATGATCCGGCATTCATCGTTAGTCAATTTGTGCTGCTGGCATCGACGTTACTACGAAATTACTCCGAACGATCGAGGGACATTGTATGCCGGGTTTGGTTTCGATGCATCCGTATGGGAATTTTTTCCATATATCCTCGCAGGAGCCGGTTTAGACGTAATAAGAGAAAACCTTCGATTGGATACCCAGGAATTGAAATCCTATTTGCAGAAGAGATCCATTACAGCCACTTTTTTACCCACCCAGTTTTGTGAACAGGTACTGGAGGAGGAATGGTTTGAGAAAGGCAAAACAACGGGTTTGCGTTTGGTTTTGACCGGGGGGGATAAATTAAAGAAGTTCGAGAACAAAGATTGGCCGTTTGCAGTGTATAACAATTACGGTCCTACGGAGAATACAGTAGTCACAACCGCATACCGCGTCATGGAAGGGAGCGAAAATATCCCCATAGGGAAGCCCATCGATAATACGCAGATATATATCGTAGGTCAGGGAGGGTACTGTTTGCAACCCATCGGGGTTGGGGGCGAATTGTGCATCGCCGGCGCAGGTATCGCCCGTGGATATTTAAATAACCCCGAATTAACCAGGGAGAAGTTTGTCTTAAGGCTGAACGCTGAATGCGGAATGATGAAGGAGAAGAGGTCTCTCACGGAGCTCACGGAGGGCACGGAGAGGGAATTATCAATTAACGATTATCAATTAACAATTATCGATGAAAACGAAAAAGGGGACAGTCAAGAAACCCCGCACAGCGGGGATTTATTATGGCGACAAGCGCCATCCTGCGGCTTCCTTAATTGTCAGCCGCTGCATGAGAAAGAATTATCAATTAACAATTATCAATTAACAATTATCGATGAAAACGAAAAAGGGGACAGTCAAGAAACCCCACACGGTGGGGATTTATTAGAAGAAAAAAATAATCTTAATAAAAGCTTTTGTGGGGGTCCAGGGGGCGATTTTCACGAAAAAAGCCCCCTGGCGGCACTCTACAAAACCGGCG
>Ga0105104_10001336_pt1 | contig 18472 bp, 17 predicted proteins | sample PPLLaktember2015_3_FD_87034 | JGI IMG/M metagenome (GOLD analysis project Ga0105104, IMG submission 87034) | Freshwater sediment microbial communities from Prairie Pothole Lake near Jamestown, North Dakota, USA - PPLs Lake P7 Core (6) Depth... | ecosystem: Environmental > Aquatic > Freshwater >... | reverse complement strand
CTGCAAGACAATCAGACCGCAAAACCACATGACTTCACTATCAGGATTTTCTTCTATCTTTGTGCCGGGAGGAAATCATGAAGGCAGTATATACGGCCCTGCAACTCAGAAAGGCCATCAATTACTTAAAAAAAACAGACAGCAAAATAGGATTTGTACCCACCATGGGCGCGCTCCATGAGGGCCATCTATCGCTGGTCCGTTTATGCAGGCAGCAGAACGATATCACTGTTGTAAGCATATTTGTCAACCCCAACCAGTTTAATGATAAGAACGACCTGAAGAACTACCCCCGGACACCGGAGGCCGATACCGCAATCCTGGAAACAGCAGGCTGCGACATAGTCTTCATACCCGATGCACAGGAGATTTATCCCTGTCCGGATACACGCATATTTAATTTCGGAGGGCTCGATCAGGTAATGGAAGGTAAGTTCAGGCCCGGACACTTTAATGGTGTAGCCCAGGTAGTTACAAGGTTATTCCAGCTTGTGGAACCCCATCGGGCTTATTTCGGGCTTAAGGATTTCCAGCAACTGGCTATCCTGAGGAGGGTTGTTGCCGATCTTAATCTTCCGGTTGAACTGATTGCATGTCCGATTGTTCGTGAACCCGACGGGCTGGCCATGAGTTCGAGGAATATGCTGCTCACGCCCGAACAGCGGAAGCATTCCCCCGTGATCTCAAATACACTGTTGAAAGCAAAGGAAATGAAGGAAAGCATGACACCCGATGAGATCAGACAGTTTGTAGCCGGCAGGATCAACGAGGATCCGCTTTTAGAGACCGAGTACTTCGAGATTGTCAATGATACCACACTTCAGCCGGTAAAATCATGGAGTGAAAACGGAGAAAAAATAGGCTGTGTAGCTGTGAAAGTAGGTGGGATAAGGCTTATAGACAATATTATTTTTTCTTCGTAAATTCGCTTACGTATGTACATAGAAGTTCTAAAATCAAAGATTCACAGGGTTACCGTAACAGAAGCCAATCTTAATTACCTGGGCAGTATTACCATTGATGAAGACCTGATGGATGCAGCCGCTCTTATTGAAAATGAAAAGGTCCAGGTGGTGAATGTCAACAACGGTGAGCGGATCGAAACCTATGTGATCAAAGGCGAACGGGGAACGGGTGTCATTTGTCTCAACGGTCCCGCCGCCCGCAGGGTTGTGGTGGGAGACGTCGTTATCATCATGTCCTATGCACTTATGGATACGGAAGAGGCCAGGCATTTCAGACCCGTCATACTATTCCCGGATAGCCAAACAAACAGGATCGTTTAGCAAAACTGCCTTTTTCCCTTCGTTCAAATTGTTCTCAATGTTATAACAAAATGGGCAAAATTGAAATTATTCAACGCAAGGTGCTTTCCAGGACTGACCTTGACAAATGGCTGGCGATAGCAAGGTTCAGGAACCAGAAAATCGTTTTTACAAATGGTTGTTTTGATGTTTTGCACAGGGGACATGTAGACTACCTTGCGGCGGCTTCTGAACTTGGAGATTTGCTGATGGTCGGGCTCAACAGCGATCTTTCGGTAAGAAATCTGAAAGGGACCTCCCGACCATACCTGGATGAAGCTGCGAGATCATTAATCCTTGCTTCCCTCAGCTTTGTATCAGCGGTTGTGCTTTTCAGTGAGGACACCCCCTATGAACTCATCAGGAAGGTAAAACCGGATGTTCTGGTTAAAGGAGGTGACTATGCACCGGCCGAGATCGTCGGGCATGATCTGGTTTCGGCAAATGGCGGTAATGTGATATCTCTCGGCTTTACGCCCGGATATTCGAGCAGTGATCTGATCGCGAAAATAACAGGCCTTCCCTGATGGCCAAAACAAAAATCGTTTTTGTTTGCCGCAGTTGCGGTAATGAATCCCCGAAATGGCTGGGCAAATGCCCTTCATGTGGGGAATGGAACACATATATTGAAGAAACCGTATTCAAAACAAGCGCAGTTGTAACTTCTTTTCAGGGCAGTAATTCTGCCCCTGTAAGGCTGAGGGAAATAAATCCTGAAGCACAACCCAGGCTTGATACCCAAACCGGAGAACTTAACAGGGTCCTGGGGGGAGGATTGGTAAGGGGTTCTGTGGTGCTGATCGGCGGAGAACCCGGTATCGGTAAATCCACCTTAGCCCTTCAGGTCGCCCTGGCGATGGACAAATATAAGGTATTGTATATTTCGGGAGAGGAAAGTGCCCAGCAGATCAGAATGCGTGCCGACAGGATCGGCAGGACAAATGAGAACTGTTTTGTTCTGAGCGAGATATCACTGCAGGTCATTTTCTCCCATTTGCAACAGGCAAAGCCTGATATTCTTATTGTGGATTCGATTCAAACCCTGCAGGACGAATCCCTGGAATCATCTCCGGGAAGCATATCACAAATAAGGGAATGTGCCGGCAAGCTGATGAAATTTGCCAAGGAAACTTCAACACCCGTATTTCTGATCGGCCATATTACAAAGGATGGAACACTTGCCGGTCCAAAGATACTTGAGCATATTGTCGATACTGTTCTTTTGTTTGAAGGCGACCAGCATTACCTGTACAGGATCCTGCGCGCCACCAAAAACCGGTTTGGTGCCACGGCCGAGCTTGGCATTTTTGAAATGCAGGATAACGGCCTGAAAGAAGTGTCAAATCCTTCGGAAGTTCTTATCAATAAGAACAATGAAGGATTGAGCGGCATAACCACGGCCGCCACCATTGACGGAATCCGTCCGTTCCTGATCGAAGTCCAGGCCCTCGTCAGTACTGCAGCATACGGTACTCCGCAACGGATATCAACGGGTTACGATGTCAGGCGGCTTAACATGCTCCTTGCCGTTCTGGAGCGCAGGGCGGGCTTCAAACTTGCAACCCGGGACGTGTTCCTGAACCTGGCAGGCGGTTTGCGCGTAACCGATCCGGCCCTTGACCTGGCTGTAATTGGGGCGGTATTGTCTTCCGGGGTGGATAAACCGGTAACAAAAAAGCTTTGTCTCAGTGCGGAGGTTGGCCTTTCGGGAGAGATCAGACCGGTAAACAGGATTGATACCCGGATCCGGGAAGCCGGCAGGCTGGGATTCACCGGCATTATGATTTCAGGGGCTTATGAAAAGGTTAATATTCCGGCGAATGACACCATAAAGGTGATCAAAGTAAATCGCGTTGAGGAAGCGGTGAGGAGGTTATTTGGGAAGGAGTAGACTACCACTCATTCTCCCAGTAATACCCCTCGGTTTCATTTTGTTCGGCATACTCGCGGCAGTTGGGGATAGGGGGCATGTCGGGCGGGGCTTCAAAAACATCATCCTGGGTGATGCCCAGGGATCTATCAGCATATACTTTCTGCATGAACAATGCATAAATGGGAAGTGCCATGGATGCCCCCTGTCCCATGCTCATGCGGTCGAAATGAACAGAGCGGTCTTCAGCCCCCACCCATCCTCCTGCTGCCAGCTTTGGTGTAATGCCAATAAACCAGCCGTCCGAATGATGCTGGGTGGTACCTGTTTTGGCCGCGATGCGTGCAGTAAAATTATATCTATAAACAAGGCGGTAGGCGGTTCCGAAGTCCTTGACCCCTTCGAGTAGGTTCAGCATAAGGAAGGCTGTTTTTTCATTGATCGATTCCAGTCGTTCAGGCTGGCTTTCAACCAGTATATTCCCGTTTTTATCCTCGATCCGTAAAATCATGACGGGTCGCGTATGCACTCCCTTGTTTGCAAAAGTGGCGTATGATGATACCATTTCAAGCACGCTCATGTCCGATGTTCCGTAAATCATCGAGGGAACCGGGTCAATATAACTGGTGATCCCCATTTTATGGGCAATATCCGCAATGGGCTTTGGCTTGAACTGCTTGATGAGCCAGGCTGAAATGTTATTCTCGGAAGTGGCCAATCCCCATTTCAGGGTTTTCATCTTGCCCAGGTCCTCCTTCCGGCTGTCACTCCGCGGCGTGTATGTTGAATCGTTCACATAAAAAGTCTGGGGTATATTCGGCACTTCGTCGCAAGGATTGTATCCTTCCTGCATGGCCAGTATATAAAGGAAGGGTTTGAATGTGGAACCAGCCTGCCTTTTGCTTTGCGATACATGATCATATTTAAAATTGATAAAATCAATTCCACCCACATATGCTTTCACGTTCCCGCTTGCAGGTTCCATGGCCATAAACCCGGAGCGCAGGAACTGTTTGTAATAGCGGATTGAATCAAGGGGGGACATCACCGTATCAATTTCACCGCGCCAGCTAAAAACCTTCATCTGCACCGGTTTTTTAAATTCGCGCAGGATCTGGTCGAGGGACATACCCCTGTTCTTTAAGCCTTTACCGCGGTCAGAATTCAGAACAGCCCGGTTCATGATCCTTGCCACATCCTTGTCAGAAAGGTCGGCAGAAAAAGGAGCACGCTTGCTACCTTTCTTTTCCTTGAAAAAAGCGGGTTGCAGGAAACTGCCCAAATGTTCCCTGACCGCCTCTTCAGCGTATTGCTGCATACTTGAATTAATGGGCGTGTAAATCCGGAGGCCGTCGGTATACAGGTTATAGGGGCTGCCATCGGGCTTTTTATTCTTGTTGCACCATCCGAACAGGGGATCATCCACCCAGCTAATTGAATCTTCACGGTATATTGAATACTCAAAATAGTTTTTGCGCCTGGGCATTTTACTCATCAGGGTCCGCCGTAAATGCTCCCTGAAATAGGTCGCCAGACCCTGATCATGGGAGATACGCTGAAACTTCAGTGCGAGGGGTGTGCCTTTAAGCGAGTCGCACTGATCGGACGTAATAAAGTGATATTTTCTCATCTGGTTGAGGACAACATTCCGGCGGTGCTTTACGCGTGCACGTTTCGAGGAGTCAGCCGGATTGTAAAAGGAAGGATTTTTGGCCATGCCCACAAGCGTGGCCCCTTCTTCAATTTTCAAGGAATCAGGCAATGTACTGAAATATACCTGGGCAGCTGATTTAATTCCGACAGCCTGGTTGAGAAAGTCACACTGGTTAAAATACAATGTGATGATTTCCTGTTTTGTATAGGCTCTTTCAAGCCTGACTGCAATGATCCATTCCTTGATTTTTTGCCTCAGCCGGCCGATGATCGTGCGGGGTGGCTCATGGAAGAGGAGTTTGGCCAGCTGCTGGGTTATCGTGCTGCCTCCGCCGGAGCTCCTGTTCATTAACAGCATTGTCTTTACGGCCACGCGGGCAAGGCCCTTGCTATCAATACCGGCATGACGGTAAAATCTCTTATCTTCCGTGGCGATCAGCGATTTGATAAGGTGATCAGGCAGTTCATCATAATCAACAAATGTCCGGTTCTGATTCCTGTAATAGAAGGAACCCAATACTTTGCCATCGTCGGATATTACCTGCGACGCCAGGTTGATCTTGGGATTTTCAAGGGTTTCAACATCCGGCATATACCCCAGCGCGCCCACCGCGGCAAGAAGCAGCAAAAGTGCAAGCAGGGCAAACGGGCTTATAAATATTATCCAGAAATACTTGTTAAACTTTTTCCGGTTAGTGGTGGTTATTGTCATACAAAAAAGAAGTGAAGGGGGTAAAAGTAATAATTATTTGAATTAAAATTTTGAACTTAGTCGCATAATTGATTTATTTGCACCGTCATTAAACGTTTACAGATGATTAACAATCTTGTTATAGTTGAATCACCGGCAAAGGCGAAAACGATTGAAAAGTTTCTCGGAAAGGATTTCCAGGTAAAGTCGAGCATGGGGCATATCCGCGACCTTTCCAAAGAAGACCTGGGCATTGACATAAAGGATAATTTCAAGCCGAAATACATAGTTCCCCCGGATAAGAAGAAAACTGTAACCGAGTTAAAGGAGCTGGCAAAAAAATCCAAAACAGTATGGCTTGCCTCTGATGAAGATCGGGAAGGAGAAGCGATCGCCTGGCACCTTTTTGAAGAGCTGAAACTGAAGAAGGAAAATACAAAGCGTATCGTTTTTCATGAAATCACCAAAGATGCCATTTTGGATGCCATTGAGCATTTCCGTGGGATTGACCAGAACCTGGTGAATGCACAACAGGCCCGCCGGGTGCTTGATCGGCTGGTCGGTTTTGAGATTTCGCCCATTCTGTGGAGAAAAGTGAAGCCATCATTGTCGGCCGGCAGGGTGCAATCCGTCGCAGTAAGGCTCATTGTTGACCGTGAAAGGGAGATCATTAATTTCAAGAGCACATCGGCATACCGCATCACGGCTGTTTTTGAGGTTAAGGACAAGAACAACCGGGTGCATCTTCTGAAAGCCGAACTGGACAACCGTTTTCCCGATAAGCAGAAAGCTCTGGCTTTCCTTGAAAAGTGCAGGAATGCTGTATTTACGGTGTCGGATGTGGTGAAAAAACCGGCAAAAAAATCACCTTCCCCTCCCTTTACCACCTCCACACTGCAACAGGAAGCCAGTCGCAAACTGGGCTTTTCGGTATCGCAAACCATGACAGTTGCACAGCACCTGTACGAAGCGGGATTAATAACCTATATGAGAACCGACTCGGTTAATCTTTCCAATTCAGCCCTGGCAGCAGCAGAAGAAATTATAATCCGGGAATTCGGAAAGGAATATGTGAACATCAAAAATTTCAAGACAAAAACAAAGGGAGCCCAGGAAGCGCATGAGGCGATCCGGCCGACATACCCCGGCAATCTGTCTGCGGGGGCCAACACTACGGAAAAAAGATTATACGAACTGATATGGAAAAGAACCATCGCTTCACAAATGAGCGATGCCCTGCTGGAGAAAACAACCGTTACCATTCAGGTATCCGGACAAAAAGAGAAATTCATTGCTGAAGGAGAGGTTCTGAAATTTGATGGTTTTCTGAAGGTTTACATGGAATCATCCGATGATGAAGCAGAAGAAAAGGTGGAGGGGATGTTGCCTCCGATTGAGGCCGGAACGAAGCTGCCATATGTTTCAGTCAGTGCCACTGAAAGATACACTCATTATCCACCCCGGTATACTGAGGCGAGCCTGGTGAAAAAACTTGAGGAACTCGGCATCGGAAGGCCATCTACCTATGCCCCTACCATTTCCACCATTCAGCAGCGTGGTTATGTGGTTAAGGAGGAAAGACCCGGCAGGGAACGCAGGTTCAACGTGATCATACTGGAACGGGGACAGATAAAAGAACAGGTTAATACTGAGATAACCGGGGCAGAAAAGTCAAAGCTCTTTCCGGATAACATAGGTTTGGTGGTCAATGATTTTCTTGTGGAACATTTTTCGGATATCCTGAATTACAATTTTACGGCATCCGTGGAAAAGGAATTCGACGAAATTGCGGATGGTAAATTGAACTGGCACGATATGATCCGCCGGTTCTATTCCCCATTCCACCAGAAAGTTGAAGAGACCCTGTCAAGAAAGGAAAATGTCAAACCGGAACGGTTTCTGGGGAATGATCCCGAAAGCGGGAAACCCGTATATACCCGTATGGCCAGATTCGGTGCGGTGACCCAGATCGGTGAAACAAACGGAACGGAAAAACCCAGGTATGCCCAGTTACGCAAGGGTCAGAATATTGAATCCATCACCCTGGACGAGGCTCTTGGACTTTTCAAACTGCCGAGACTCCTCGGACAGTATGAGGACAGTGATGTAACCGTTTCAACCGGCCGGTTTGGTCCTTATGCCCTGCACAAGTCGAAATTCTATTCCCTTAAAAAGGAAGATGATCCGTATACTGTTGAACTTGACCGGGCTGTGGAGATCATCCTGGAAAAACGTGAAAAAGACAGCAACAAGCTTATCCGTGACTTCAGCGAAGATAAGGACCTGTCTGTGCTTAACGGTCGCTGGGGTCCTTATATCAGTCATAAAAAGGAGAATTACAAAATCCCCAGGGGAACTGATCCCAAATCACTGACTTACCAGGATTGTATGAAGATAATCGCAGAAGCCCCTGCCGTACAAAAAAAGAAAAAAAAGCGCTGAACCATGGACCTGAATGAATACTTTGAACCGGTAGCACTTGACGAACCAGAGGATTCCTTCAGGTTCAGCGATGCCATGTTCGGAAGAAATATAAGTATCCATACGCCAAACGGTGCAATTGACGAGATCAGCAATTACCAGATAGCCATCCTGGGAGTGCCAGAAGACCGTAATTCGGGAAACACGGGGACCAGTGCGGCTCCTGACCGTATCCGGTCAAAGTTATACGAGCTGTTCCGGATCAATGAAAAACTGCGGATCATCGATCTTGGAAACCTTAAAAAGTCGTCCCGGGTAAATGATACTTACTTTGGCCTCCGGGATGTGATGATGGAATTGCTGAATAACCAGGTCACGGTTATTGTCTTAGGCGGTTCACAGGATATCACGCACGGTATTTTTATGGCCTATGAGCAGGTTAAGGAAGCGGTCAATGTGGTGATCATTGATTCAAGGTTTGATATTTCCGAAGGTCCCCTGCAGTCTATATCGTGGATATCGCATATGCTAAAGGGCAGGAAGCTCCTCGGCTGCACCATCCTGGGCCACCAGCAGTACCTTGTAAATAAAAAGGACCAGGAAGAACTTGAAAGAAGGAATTGCGAAATTATCCGGCTGGGCAGCCTCCGGTCAAACATGTCTTCTGCAGAGCCCTTTCTGAGGGATGCCAACCTTATAAGCCTTGATATAGCTGCGGTAAAGCAATCGGATGCGCCCGGCACCAGGCGGCCTTCGCCGAATGGAATGCTTGCAGAGGAAGTCTGCCAGCTTGCCCGGTATGCCGGAATGAGCGATCAGGCTTCCTGTTTCGGATTGTTTGAGGTAAATCCCGAATACGACAGCAATGATCAGACTGTTCACCTAACAGCCCAGGCTGTATGGTATTTCATCGAGGGATTTTCGCAGCGCAAGCATGAGATCCCCTCACAGATGAGCGCCGATTTCAAGGTTTTTCTGGTAAACCATCAGGATATGGAACATGCCCTGACTTTCTACAAAAGTCTGGTGACAGGAAGGTGGTGGATGGAAATCCCTGTTATGAAAACAGGCAAACCGGTAATGGTAGCCTGTTCGGACGGGGAATACCAGCAGGCATGCAACCATGATATCCCCGAGATGTGGTGGAAAGCTTTTCAGAAGGTGAATTAGTGATAGGTAACGAGTAACCATTAACGAGGTTTGCTTGTCATTTTATTTTCATCACCCACAATTCCTGATCAAGTTTTTCATGCAGGTTCCGAATGGCTTCTGCTGCCTCTTCCTTTGTGGCGTATGAACCCAGGCTGACCATATGGTATTTTCCCCTTCTTGGAAGAATTTCGGGAGCAAGCCCCTTTTCACGGAGCATACCTTTTTTCTTTTCTGCATTGGCGACCTCCATAAAGGCACCGGAAATAATATGGTAGGGCCCTGCATGGGAAACCGGGGGATTCGGTGTAGAAACGGGCAGGGATTCGACCTTGGTCTCCTGTTTATTTTCCTCAAAGCGCAGGGCATTCTCCCGGGCAGTGCGCTCTTCCAGCTGCCGGTTGACGTCGCCCTGCAGGGAATCCGTCCCTGTAACCTCACGGCTGCCAAATACCATCCGGTCTGCTTTCTTGCCTTCACTTTTCACCTTTTCTCCGGATCCGTGAATACCGGGAAAAGGATCAAAAATTCCTGTGAAATAGGCCAATATGGCAAGCCCTGTTAAAACCACAAGCAATGTAACCGGCACCCGCCATCTTTTCCGGGGCCTGATGACCGGCGCAGGAAGTTCCTGGGGCCTGGGAGGCGGGATGTAGGCTTTTTCGACTTTTGCTGGGGCGGGTATTTCAATCTCAGGCAGGGCAAATACGCCGGACAGATTCAAAAGATCCTCAGATGCTTTGAATTTCAACCTGCCATTCCTGTCGGGTATGAATTCACCAACTCCTTCAATTACCGCCTTTCCGGCGATCCTGATATTTTTTTCAAGGTCCTTCAGGAAATTCTGAACGGTTTCATCGGCCTCGGACTCCGAAAGGCCCAGCTTTTTCCGTACGGATAGCATGAACCGGCTGTCTCCTGATTTCTGCTGGCTTTCGAAGATTATGTTTTTGGAAGGCGGAATGAGAAGCCTGGTAGATTCATTTAACCTTGCCGGCTGGTGGACTGACCTGAATGTACCAAATCCCGGAATGATAAGCTGGTCATTCCTCAGAAGATGTTCCCTGATGATGGATGCTATGTTCACAATTGGAGGCATGAAGGTATTGTGCAATTCTTGTCAAAATTAATAAAATATGGATCGTAAGTACCAAATAACTATCTTCGTAACGTGTAACCCTTAAATAGCTATTGGTTTGAATAAAATCAGCATGGTTGATCTGTTGGGACAATACAGGCGTATAAAGCCCGAAATCGATCAGGCGATTCAAAATGTAATTGATAATACGGCTTTCATCAAAGGCCCTGATGTGAAGGCATTTGAAGCAGAACTTTCACAATACCTGGGTGTAAAACACGTGATTGCATGCGGCAACGGTACTGATGCATTGCAGATCAGCCTGATGGCCCTAGGTCTCAATCCCGGTGATGAAGTCATTACGCCCTGTTTTACATTTATCTCCACGGTGGAAGTATCGGTTTTGCTTGGACTTACGCCCGTGATTGCCGATGTGGAACCCGGTACATTCAACATAGACATTGCTTCACTTGAGAAGGCGATCACACCTCGGACAAAGGTGATTATTCCGGTTCATCTTTTCGGGCAGTGTGCAAACATGGATGAAGTGCTCCGAATCGCCAATGAGCACGGAATAACAGTTATTGAGGACGTCGCACAGGCCCTTTCAGCCAGTTATACAGACTGGAGCGGACGGAAATATAAGGCCGGTACCATGGGACGGATCGGTTCCACTTCGTTCTTCCCTTCCAAAAACCTGGGATGTTTCGGCGACGGAGGGGCTATCATTACGAACGACCCTGTCCTCGCTGATAAAATGTCAGCCATTACCCACCATGGGATGAGAATACGGTACCATTATGACATGACCGGGGTAAATTCCCGCCTTGATACCATTCAGGCGGCTGTGCTCAGGGTTAAACTCAGGTACCTTGATGCCTATTCTGCAGCAAGAAACGCGGCAGCTGGTGCGTATGACCAGGCATTACGCGGATTACCCGGAATTACGATCCCGGAACGTTCATCATTCAGCACACATGTTTTTCACCAGTATACCATCAGGTTGAACGGAATCAACCGGGAAGCGCTGAGAAAATATCTTGAGGCCAGGAGTATTCCAACCATGGTTTATTACCCGGTTCCGGTGCATCTTCAAAAGGCATTTCAATACCTTGGTTACAAGACAGGGGATTTTCCCGTTTCAGAAAAGCTGTGCGAATCTGTGCTTTCTCTTCCGATGCATACTGAGCTCAATGAGGAACAGATAAATCATATAACCCGGAGTATTATTGAATTTGTTAATTCCTGAACCGTGAACAAGGAATATTTCGCACATGAGACAGCTGTAATCGATGTAGGGTGCACCATAGGCAAGGGCACCAGGATCTGGCATTTTACCCACATCATGACGGGTTGTACCATTGGTGAAAACTGCAACCTGGGTCAGAATGTTGTTGTTTCCCCCGGTGTGATCCTGGGTAATCATGTTAAGGTCCAGAACAACGTTTCGATCTATACCGGCGTTATTTGTGAGGATGAGGTCTTTCTGGGCCCGTCGATGGTTTTTACCAATGTAATTAACCCGCGCAGTTCCGTGGTGCGCAAGGACCAGTATATGCAAACCCTGGTGGAAAAAGGTGCCTCCATCGGCGCCAATGCGACAATCATTTGCGGGATCAGGATCGGCCGATTTGCCTTTATCGGAGCAGGCGCCGTGGTTACCCGGGACGTAAGCGCATACGAGCTTGTTGTGGGTAATCCGGCACGGCATGCAGGATGGATGAGCGCCTTCGGGCATAAGTTGAAATTCGGGGCGGACGGATTGGCAGAATGCCCTGAAAGCAGGGAGAAATATAAGCTTGAAAACAATCATGTAATTCAAATTCCATAAAAAATGCAGGCAAAAATTCTTGTTACCGGAGGAACCGGATTTATTGGATCCCATACAGTCGTAGAGCTTTACCAAAACGGATATGAAGCCGTTATTGCCGATAATCTGTCGAATTCCCGTATCGAGGTTCTGGATGGTATTGAGAAAATATGCGGCAAAAGACCCCTTTTTGAAAACTTCGATCTGTGTGATCTCGGCAAGCTGAGGGATTGCTGCCGTAAATATCCAGACATAAAGGCGATTATTCATTTTGCAGCGTTAAAATCCGTTGGCGAATCAGTCGAAAAGCCCCTGGATTATTACGGTAATAATCTGATCTCCATGATCAATATTCTGCGCGTAATGCAGGAGTTTGGCATTTCCTCACTTGTCTTTTCCTCTTCCTGCACGGTATACGGACAACCGGATATTCTCCCGGTAACGGAGGATTCCCCGATTAAACCGGCCAGCTCACCTTACGGAAATACAAAACAGATATCAGAGGAGATCATCCGGGATACGATTCTTGCCAGTCCTGAACTAAAGGCTGTTGCCCTGCGGTATTTTAATCCGATAGGTGCACATAAATCCGCCCTGATTGGTGAATTGCCGCTCGGAACACCTATGAACCTTGTTCCATATATTACGCAGTCCGTGATCGGCATCCGCGAGGAGTTGAGGGTTTTTGGATCCGACTATGATACACCGGACGGCACCGGGATCCGGGATTATATTTATGTGGTGGATCTTGCCAGGGCCCATGTTGTAGCCATTGACCGGCTCCTCAGGAGTAAAAACAGGAAACCCTTTGAAGTTTTCAACCTGGGCACAGGGAAGGGCATGTCAGTCATGGAAGTTGTTCATGCATTTGAAAGCGCTACAGGACAAAAGGTAAAGTACAAAATCCATCCAAGGAGACCCGGCGATATCGCCACGGTATACGCCGATACCTCACTGGCCAACGATGAACTTGGCTGGAAAGCAGCAGCCAGCATGGAGGAAACACTTCTTTCAGCCTGGAACTGGGAAAAGCACATTCGAAAATAACATTATAATAAATGCAGTAAACTTCATGGGGAAAACGATTCTGATAACAGGTGGGGCAGGTTTTATAGGCTCCCACGTAGTAAGACTGTTTGTAAAAAAGTATCCTGATTACCGGATCATCAATGCTGATAAGCTGACCTATGCAGGGAATCTTGAGAATCTTGCAGATATTGAAATGTTCAGCAACTATCAGTTTATCCGTATTGATATTACCAATATGCAGGATGTGAATTCCCTGTTCAGGGAAAAACAATTTGACGGCATTATACACCTTGCCGCCGAGTCCCATGTGGACAGATCCATTTCCAATCCGCTTGAATTCATTCATACCAACATACTGGGTACGGCGCTTTTACTCAATGCCGCGACGGGACAGTGGAAGGGACTGCCGGGATCAAAGCTGTTTTACCATATATCTACCGATGAGGTATTTGGTTCTCTCGGGAAAGAAGGCTATTTTACGGAAGAAACCCCTTATGATCCCCGAAGTCCGTATTCGGCTTCAAAAGCAAGTTCCGACCACCTGGTAAGGGCCTATTTTAATACTTATGGATTGCCCGTTGTTATTTCGAACTGTTCAAACAACTATGGCCCAAATCAATTCCCGGAAAAGTTGATTCCCCTGGCCATCAATAATATCAAAAAGAACAGCCCGATCCCTGTTTACGGGAAGGGTGAAAATATCAGGGACTGGCTGTATGTGGAAGACCATGCAAGCGCCATCGATACAATTTTTCACGGTGGAAGGACGGGCCACACCTATGCGATCGGTGGCAAAAACGAATGGAAGAATATTGATCTGATAAAACTTCTGTGCAGGATCATGGACAGAAAGCTGAACCGGACGGAAGGAAGCTCTGAAAAGCTTATTACAATGGTCACTGACAGGGCAGGACATGATCTCCGCTATGCAATAGATCCTTCAAAATTGAACCGGGAATTGAACTGGTCTCCCTCCCTGACGTTCGAAGAAGGCCTGGAAAAAACGGCAGACTGGTATATGAATCATGGTGCCTGGCTGGAGCATGTTGTCAGCGGTGATTATGAGAAATATTATGAAAAGCAGTACCTGAACCGCTGATCATTCAACGGTGACAGACTTGGCGAGATTCCTCGGCTGGTCCACATTGCATCCCCTCATTACAGCGATATGATAGGATAAAAGCTGAAGGGGTATCACGGCCAGGAGGGGCGAAAAAATAGCATCGGTGGCGGGTATCTCAAGAATATGTCCGGCAAGTTCACGGATGTTTGTATCACCCTCAGTTACAATTGCAATGACAACCCCCTTTCTTGCCTTGACCTCCTGAATATTGCTTACTATCTTATCGTATGAATGATCCTGGATGGCCAGTACCACCACAGGCATGTTATGGTCAATAAGCGCAATGGGTCCGTGTTTCATTTCCGCGGCAGGATATCCTTCGGCGTGAATATAGGATATCTCCTTTAGTTTCAGGGCTCCTTCCAGGGCCACCGGGAACAAATATCCGCGGCCCAGGTAGAGGAAATTATTCACCCCCTTGTACAGTTTAGCGATCTTCTTAAATTCATTATCCTGGGCGAGGATACGGCAAATTTTATCGGGTATGGCAGTCAGCTCGGTGATGTAATGTTTATATTGTTCCTGGCTGATCAGGTTTTTTTTATGCGCTACCAGGATGGCCATCATGGCCAATACAGTAACCTGTGCGGTAAAAGCCTTGGTGGAAGCCACCCCGATTTCGGGACCTGCATGAGTATAAACTCCGCCGTCGGTTTCACGCGGTATGCTTGAGCCAACCACATTGCAGATTCCAAGGACGAGCGCGCCGGCTTCCCTTGCAAGCTTAACGGCAGCCAGGGTATCCGCCGTCTCGCCACTTTGGCTGATGGCAATTACCACGTCGTCTTTCCCGATGATGGGATTCCGGTACCGGAATTCAGAGGCATATTCCACTTCAACCGAGATCCGTGCAAGATCCTCGAACAGATATTCGCCAACGAGCCCGGCATGCCACGATGTACCGCATCCGATGATGATAATATTCTTTGCTTCCACGAGCCGCGGGATGATGCTATACAACCCGCCAAGACGCAGATCCGATTTATCGGAGGTTACCCGGCCCCTGAATGTGTCAAGGATGGACCGTGGCTGCTCAAAGATTTCCTTCAGCATAAAATGATCATACCCTCCCTTGTCAATTTCACCCAGGTCGAGATCGAGTTGCTGTATAACCGGAATGAGGGAGACATTGCCAAGGGTCTTAATTTTCATTTCATTGCGGGTAATTATGGCAATGTTATAATCATTAAGATAAATAACGCTTTTCGTAAATTCAACAATTGGGGTGGCATCCGAGGCCAGGAAGTACTCATCATTCCCGACTCCGATCACGAGTGGGCTTCCCTTGCGGGCTGCGATGAGCTTATCCGGCTCGTCGGTACAAAGGATCACAACACCGTAAGCCCCTTCCACTTTGGACAGGGCTAGCCTGACAGCCATTTCGGCTGATACGCCGCCTTTTTGATAGATGTATTCTATGAAATTAACGAGCACTTCCGAATCCGTTTCACTTTTGAAAACAATTCCCTTTCGCTCCAGCCTTTCCTTTAACAAGGCATAGTTTTCTATAATTCCGTTGTGTATGAGGACAAATTTCCCGCCGAAGGAAGAATGAGGATGGGCGTTCACGTCGTTGGGTTCACCATGCGTTGCCCAGCGTGTATGACCGATGCCTATTTTCCCTGATACAGGATGGCCTTCAACGGATTTTTCAAGATCACTGACTTTGCCCCTGCATTTGTAAACCCGGACTTTGCCATCCCAGATAGCAATCCCTGCTGAATCATAACCCCTGTATTCCAGACGTTTTAAACCATTTATCAGGAGGGGAAAAACGTCGCGATAGCCAATATAACCGACAATTCCGCACATACATCAAAAATTTCGGGAAATGTTTACCTTGTCACCGATCCGTTCAGGATCTGATCATAAAACGCGGAATAGGCATCTACGTAAGATTCCGGGTCCTGATAATGTAATAAAGGTTTACCTGATTTTTCTGCCACCTTCATTACGTCAGCATGGATCTGTGGACTGCCGATTATGATACCGTCGGACATTCCGATGACCAGTTTGCTGTAATTCACATAATTGGGATCCTCAACTACTTTCAGATCGGCATCGGATACCCCGTCCATGCTCAGTTTCTTCCTGAAGGATTTATTCAGGGATTTGTTAAATTCGTTGTTATAAAGTGAAAGTACCACTTTTGAGTTTCTGAAAACCGGGTCGTCGTCGTGAAGTTTTTTCACATACAAGGCAAGAAGTGCTGAGAACCATCCGTGACAGTGTATGATATTTGGCGGCCATTGCAGCTTCTTTACGGTTTCTATGACTCCCCTGGCAAAGAACATGGCACGTTCGTCATTGTCTTCAAAATATTCACCCATATCATCGCTGAGGAGGTATTTCCGCTGGAAATAGTCCTCATTGTCGATAAAATAAACCTGCATTCTGGCTGCCTGAATAGAAGCTACTTTAATAATAAGCGGATGATCCGAATCATCAATAATTATATTCATTCCCGATAACCTGATCACTTCATGAAGCTGATTCCTCCGTTCATTGATGCATCCGTATTTTGGCATGAATGTCCGGATCTCTCTTCCTTTCTCCTGTATGGCCTGCGGCAGATTTCTGCCGATTACGGACATTTCTGTTTCCGGCAGGTATGGAGTAATTTCCTGGGAAACATAAAGAACTTTAGTTCCTGTCATTTAGTTCTTCAGAAGTTTTAAGTTCTTGCAAAAATACGAAAAAAACTAATATTTTATTTAAAATGAATATAAGGAAAAGTGCTTTTCTCGACGGTCGCTACTCCACTATCCCCACTGCCCTTACCGGACTGCCATCCCCGTCCTTTATCCTGAGGGGAAGACAGGAGAAAATAAAATCCCTGCGGGGAAGATTTTCAAGATTTACCAGATTTTCGATGAGGATCATCCCGGAAGAGAGCAATATATGGTGCACCCTGAGAGATTCCGATTCTACAGGGTCAAAGCTTACCGTATCACAGCCTGTACCTTTCAGATGGAATGATGTCAGGTAAGATGCCGCTTCTTCATTCATGACGGGAAACCCGGTGAAATAGGAAGGTGTACCCCAATATCTGCTCCAACCGGTCACAAGCAGCACAAAATCAGCAGAACGAATGTCCTTACCGTATTGCATGAGGTGTTCCATGGTTATGATCCCGTCGGCTGTTATTTTCCGGAAATCAATAGCCACTCCGGGGCCATAGAAGTTTTCTGCCGGTTTGGAGAGGATATCATTACCCCCTGCGAGCAGGTGATATTCACAATCAATATGTGTTCCCGTATGAGTTGTAATGCTCAACCTGGTCTCATTGAAATTGTCTTTGTCCAGGGTGGATTCCCTTTGCAGTACAACGGGACCTGACCCGGGAAAAACGGGCATACCCGATTCCAGGATATGGGAAAGGTCTATGAGTGTCACGGCCATAGGGATAAAAAAATTAAAAGGTAGTGAAAATCAGCAACCAAAATTATTAAAGAACGTAATGAATACATGTCAATCATGTTATTGATTTATATCAACGGTATGATGGTCAAAAATATTGACAGGTTCGTCATAAGAAACAATCCCGGTTCAATATTTTACGTACAATTAACTGAAAACAAAACGCAACTGTTATGGACAACCTGATAATCGAACCAACAAGCAGTACACCTGCCGTCCAGTTCAGAGAGGATGGAAGGTTACTTATTGAAGGGCGTTCTTTGCCTGAAAACGTCATGAAATTTTATACCCCTTTGATTGAATGGGCAGCCAAACTGACTGTACAGACAGTAAAACTGGATATAAACCTGGAATATCTCAACAGCGCATCTTCTAAAAAGCTACTCGAATTACTAAAGGTTTTTGATGCCAACAGCCATATCAATTCCTTTCTGGTCAACTGGCACTATGAAATTGATGATGAGGATAGCCTTGAGAACGGCCAGATTTTTGAAGATCTTTTAATAAAGGCAGAATTCCGTTACCACGAATATTCTGAAGCCATCTAAGTCCGCCAGATTTTTTTCAATGTCCCGGGTTACTGAAAATTTATACAGGAACCCGGGATTTTTGTTTAATTTTAAGGGTTAGAGAGGGGGGAGAGAGAGCGAGAGAGGGGGAGAAGGAGAGAGAGGGAGAGAGTGTGGACAAATAATTAAAACCGGATATGTATAGATTATTTAACGATTGCTTACGTACTGCAGTATTAAGGATTCTGCAGATCTTTATCATGGCTGGATTTTTTCATGCATGCCAAACTACTAAGGATGACAACTTCCTGAGACTTTCGGAAGATGGTAATCTTCAAACCATCGTGATACCGGATCAGCCTGATCAGGTAACCCGGTTTGCGGCATCTGAAATGAAAGACTACCTGATGAAAAT
>Ga0105104_10001334_pt1 | contig 18475 bp, 12 predicted proteins | sample PPLLaktember2015_3_FD_87034 | JGI IMG/M metagenome (GOLD analysis project Ga0105104, IMG submission 87034) | Freshwater sediment microbial communities from Prairie Pothole Lake near Jamestown, North Dakota, USA - PPLs Lake P7 Core (6) Depth... | ecosystem: Environmental > Aquatic > Freshwater >... | reverse complement strand
GGGGGGGTGCCTTTGTCCCTCTCCCGTCGAGCCTGGTCCCCCAGCAGCTCCACCAGCCCGCTCCGGCGGACGCCGCGGAGGTCCAGCTCGCCGCACAGCACCTCCACAGCAGGATCAGCTGCTTCCAGCCGCTCGAGCACCAGGCGCTCGGCGAGCTCCTCGAGGAGGTCCAGCGACTCTTCCTCGTCGAGGAGCACGAAGTCCGGAGGCGTGCCGGAGCCCGCCGGCGCGCGCCGGAGCAGGCCGGCGCAGAACCCGTGGAAGGTGGCGATGGTCGCGCCCGAGAGGTGGGCCTGCACCCGCCTCCACTCGGCGGCCGGAGGGACCGCTCGGCCCCCGGCGGCGAACGCCGCGCTCAGCTCGGGCTCGGAGGCCTCACCGGCAGCGAGGGATGCAACCCGCGCGGCGAGCCGGCCGCGCATCTCGGCCGCTGCCTTCTCGGTGAAGGTGAGGAGGCAGAGCCGGGAGGGTGGGAGGGGTTCGTCGCGGTCCGCGCCGCCGAGGAGCCGGAGGCACTCGGTGATGAGGCCGTGCGTCTTCCCGGTGCCGGCACCGGCGAAGACGCAGGCGTTGGGACGGCGCGCGCTCATCCCTCGCCTCCCTGGGGCGCGCGGCGCTCGGAGATCCGGCAGACCGAGCCGAGCGGGCAGAAGCCGCACTCGCGCGGGCGCACGGGGAAGAGCCCCTGGCGCGGCTCGGCGAGCAGCGCGTGGACGGCGGTCGCGAGATTCGGCGCGCTGGTGGAGGACCGGGTCGCGGCGTCGGTGGCGAGGAAGCTCTCGAGCGGGCCGGTGCGGTCCGGATCGAGGGGGAGGAACTCCAGTGTCCGGAGCGACAGCCATCCCGCCTGGAACGGTGGCCGCTCGCCCCGGCCGCGGAGCGCGAGAAGGTAGAGGGGCAGCTGGAAGTCGGTGACCAGCACCTCGGCGCGGGCGCGCTCACGGCGTTTGCTGCTCTTGTAATCGAGGACCCCAGTCCCGCTCGGCCCCCGGTCGACGCGGTCCAGGGTGCCGCGGAAGTAGACCGGGCGCTCGCCGGGGAGGGCCGCGGGGAGCTCCAGGTCCGGACCGAACCGCTCCTCGGCCGCTGCGGGGCGCAGGCCGGCGAACGGGTAGAGCCTTCCCGAGCGGAGGAGCCGCTCCAGGGTCGTCCGGGCCCGCGTCTGGGCCAGCGCCCACAGCCGTGGGTGCCCGGTGGGTGCGCAGCGCGCGTGCTCGCGGGCCGCGGTCTGGACCGCTTGCGGGACGAGGTCGGCCGGCAGCGTGGCCGGATCGGCGCCGGCGAGGCCGAGGGCGAGGAGCCGCTTCACGAGCTGCTCGAGCGCCTCGTGGAGGAACTGTCCGCGGCCCCGCGCATCCAGCTCCTCGGCTCCGTCCTCGGGCGGCTCCAGGCCGAGCACCTTGCGGGAGAGTCCCTGGAACGGGCAGTTGGCGAGCGCAGTGAGGCTGGTGGACGACAGCGGCCCCTCCGGTGAGCCGCCGAGCCGCCCGTTCACAGCGGCGACCAGGTCTTCCGCCGGACCGAGCCGGCCGCTGTACGCGCCGGGCGCACGAAGGCCCGCGGCGGTCTGGAGGCGTTCGGCCTCGACTCCGGCAAGCGTGCGCGCGTCCTCGAGCCACGCCGTTCCGGCGAGGTGCTCGAGCGCCGCCGCAGCCACCGGATCCGCTGCGTCGCTGCGGAGGTCCGGCGCGACCGTGCCCTCGAGGGCCAGGCGCACCCTCGCCCAGGCTGGACCCGGGGCCTCCGCGAGCGTGGGGATGGGTTGCGAGGAGAGGTCCCGCTCCTGGACCCCGGTGACGCCGAGCAGCCGCTGCACGACGTCCGCGGGGGCGCCACCCGCGCTGCGGCGGCGGGAGATGGCGATCCGGCCGGCGGAGGCGAGCGCGCGACCGAGGCGCCACCGGTCGACCGCCTCGGCGAGGGGAGACCGGGCGTCCCCGCTTCCCACCAGGGCCGGCACCGCCGCCCGCCCGAGCACGCCGTGAATCGCCTGCCGCTCCTCGTCGCCCAGGAGCGAGGCGGGTGCCCGACGGGGAAAGCTCGCCGCGTCGACTCCCGCCACCCCGAGGAAGTCGAGTGGCCGCCCGTCCAGCGACTCGAGGGGGAGGACGTCGATCCCCCCCGGGGCGCCCGGAGCGAGCTCGACCGGCAGCGTGGCCGCGGCGTCGATGAGCCAGCGGACGAAGGCGGCGCGGTCCATCTCCGGACCGGGGCTCCTCGACGCCTTCCAGCCGGCGCGGGCATCGCGGACGAATGCTCGCCAGACCTCGACCGCCGCGGCCTCGCGCGCGCTCGCGCGGCGGGCCCGGGGGTCGCTCTCCAGCTCTTCTTCCTCGAGCGCGGTCCAGAATCCCGCGGCGTCGAGGCCGGCCCGCCACGCCTCGAGGAGATCGGCGAGCCGCCCCTGGCGGGGGATGCGCTCGGCGAGGTCGAGCAGGCCGGTGGCGGCGCCGAGCAGCCGCTCCGCCGCGTCCCCATCGCGCGCATCACCGGCCTCGCGGCTGCGTGCGGCGAAGACACCGAGCCTGACCTGGTACGCGTTGCTCCTCCCCTCGGCGCCGAGTGCGGCGTCGCGCACTCCCGCGCGGCGCAGGAGCGGAAGCGGATCGAGCCGTGCGTCGACCCTGATCCGGGGAAGCAGTCGCTGCCTCAGGAGCCAGGCCAAGTCCTCGGCGGGAGCGCGGCGCGCGGCGAGCCCCGCCCAAAGCAGACCCAGCCGGCCGGCCACCGTGGTGCCGAGCGGGACGGGAGCGCGGCGGCGGACCGGAACTCCGGCGTCCTCGAGCGCTCGCTCGAGCTCTGCGGCCTGCGGAGTACCCAGCACCGCGAAGGCGCAGCGATCGAGCGAGGCTCCGGCGTCGAGGGCACGCCTCAGCGCGTCCACCAGAGCGGCCGCCTCCCGCCGCGGCCCGGGCGCGACGACGGCCTCGAGCGCGTCGGTGGGAAGGCTCCCGGGCGCCGCCACACCGAGACGGCGCACGGGCTCGGAGAGCGGCCCCTCGGCGAGCTCGGGAAGGAGCTCCACGCCCGGCAGATCCGGTCCAGCCTCGAAGGCCTGGAGCACTGGCTCCAGCGCGGCGTCGGTGTGGGCGTCGCCGGTCAGCGGAACCCGGACCGCCAGCGCGCGACCCGAGGACGACGCGGCACGGGCCAGCGCGGAGAGGAACCCCACCATGCCGGGCGAAAGCGGAGGAGCCACGGTCAGCTCGACCTGCTGCAGCAGGAGGTGGGCTGGCCAACCCCGGGCGAGCACGCTGCTCGCGGTAACCCAGCGCGAGGGCGCCAGCTCCACGCCGGCGCGGTCCATGTGCGTCGTGGCCGCGTCGATCAGACGGGCGAGGTGGCCGAGCCGGGCACCGGTGGAGCCGAGTCGCGCCGCTGCCTCCTCCAGGGCGGGGGCGGAGACGCTGCCGTGCGCGAGCTCCTCCAGCACCCCCTCCAGGGCCTGCAGGAAGGTCGGGCTCCGGGCCTGGGAGCCGAACGGCCCGGGACCGACGTCCTCGACCGCGGCCGCGAGAAGCCCGTGAAGGGCGGGGCCGCTGCAGGTCCGGAGCCGCGTGGGAGGGACGACGGCGTCACGCAGCCGCTCGAGCGTCCAGCCATCGTGATCTCCCAGCCGCTCCATGGTGGACCGGCCACGCTACGCCCGGCCGATGACACCGAGCCGGGCGGGAAGCGCCTGCCCCACGGGCGAGCGAGGGGCGTCCCGAGGCTGCAGAAATCCGCTGCCCGGTCCCGGCCGAGGGTGCCCGGCCGAAGGTGCCGGCCTGTGAAGGTGCCAGACACCTTCGATTGCCTTCGATTGGTGAAGTCAGACGGCGCGCCGGCCTGAAGGCGGCCGGTCCCGGCCGAGGGTGCCCGGCCGAAGGCGGCCGAAGGTGCCCGGCCGAAGGTGCCGGCCGAAGGTGCCAGACACCTTCAATCCGGCCTTCAATCCGTATCGCCCGGACTAATCCAGACTAAGATGTTGAAATTGCAGATAAAATGGACGCCCGAAAGACCTTCCTAGCGCCGTCCGGTGCCTTCGGAGCGGAGCTACCGCTCCGGGGAGTTGCCGCCTCGGAACTGCGCTTCGCAGCGACTCGCCTCTCTCGCGACCGGGTCCGAGGCAGGCCGGGTTCTCGCCTCGGCAAGCACCGCCCGGCAACCGGCCGGACCGGTCGACGCCAAGGCGTGTGCCGAATGCAGGCGAACCAGTGGGGTGCGATCTCGCAGGAGCGGAACGAGGATGTCGGTGGCCTCCGCCCCGAGAACACCGGGCGCGGCGTCGACCGCTGCGGAGCGGAGAATCGCCGCCACGGTGGCCTCCGAGGCGAGCTCCCGGATCAGCGGAGCTGCCGCGTCGGGCCGCACCACCCCCAGAGCGGCCAGCGCGCGGGCACGCCGCGTCGGCAAGGCGCGGGGGTCTCTCGCCACGGCCTCCAGCACGGGAGCGGCCTCGGGTCCCACAGCACGCCACTCGGCGGCCGTCACGGTCCGGTAGCTGCCCAGAAGCCCCTCCACGCGAGACCGGAGCTCGGTGTCGAGCGGGGCCGATCCCGCGCCCCCGCCGAACACGAGCGTCGCCGCGACACCCAGCCATGCGAGGCGCGTGCTCATAGCGGCCGCACCAGCGGGTTCATCCGCATCACCTGGCCCTCCTGCGGCGAGACGTTTCCCCGCGAGAGGTCCGTGAGCTGCCAGAACATGAGGTAGTCCCCGCCCCCGCAGACCTGGGTGCCCTGGGCGCAGGAGGTGCCGTCGACCTGCGTCGGCTGCGCCGGCGCGCCCTGCTGGTCGGCACAGCTTCCGCTCACGCTCGCGCCCACGCACAGCGAGCACACGCACTGCGGTGTGTCGGTCAGCGGATCGAAGTCCTCGCCGGATGCTCCCAGGCTTTCGGTGGTGTGGAAGAGCCCGAGCGCATGTCCGACCTCGTGCGCCGCCGTCTCTCCAACCACGTCCGGTCCACAGCTGGTGCTGAACGTGTTGCCGCATCCCGCAGTGCTGGTGATGTCGGCCGAGGAGACGACGGCTCCGCCCGCCGTGGTGCCGTTGAAGGTCGACACTCCGGGGATCGCTCCGTCGTAGCCCACGAGCCGCGTGCCCGCCGGTGCACTGGGCTCGGTGATCTCGTCGACGAAGAACAGGCTGACCACGTTCCCCGGACGGGCGAGCGTCAGCAGCTGCCGGTAGTCGCTGCAGGGTTCGGCGGCAAGCCCCTCGCTGACCGCCAGTGACGACCAGCGCGCCCGCGCCCACGCGGGCACGTCGTAGTAGGTCACGCTCTGCAGGCAGATGCCTGCACGGGCGAAGTCGTCCGCCATCCGCCGGAGCATGCGCCGGAAACCGTCTGCGCTGGCCGCCGTCGCAGCCGTGATGCTCTCGCTGACCAGGTAGATCGCCAGATCGAGGGCACCCCGCTCGGGAATTCCACCCGATCGGGTGAGCACCGTGACGTCGTACCGATTCGAGGTGGAGCCGGACGCCGGGTCACCGCAGGCGAGCGCCCCGCACTCGTGCAGCAGGTCGCTCACGGTCAGGCTCCAGGTCCCGGGGGGCAATCCCGCGGCCGCCTTCCGGAGCCCCGCGGTGCCGTTGGGGAAGGTCACCGCCGCGGTCACGGGCGAGATGGGAGACCAGGTGAACATCCGGTCCGAGGGCGCCTGGTCGAACGAGGCCGGGAACTCGAAGAACGCGCCGTCGGGCGACGCGATGGGCGTGGGCAAGGGCGAATTCGGAAGGACACCGCCGAAGACGCTCACCCGCTTCACGTTGGTCGCTGGCCCCTGCGAGACGATGGTGAAGCCACTGCTGCCCGGCGGGAGCTGGAACTGGATCGTCTCGCCCACCTGATGCTCGCCGAGCGACAGGGTCGACCCGATGGCCGGCGGTGCTGGCGCGTAGGTGCTCTGCACGATGGGCTGGACGCACCCGGTGATCTCCGGGGCGTCGATCGTCCCGCCGTTGCTCGCCACGGGAAGGGTCGGACAGCTGGCCGGCGTCGCGGGCGCCGCCGCCGGCGCGAGGCAGACCTTCCCTGCGGTGCCCGCGTTTCCGCAGACCAGACCCGTCGGGCAGCCGTCGCCCGAAGCGCAGCTCGGCAGGCAGAACTCACCGGTGGACAGCTGGACGCATGCGCTGCCCGCCGCACAAGCGCCGGCATTGGAGCAAGACGAGGTGCACACCCCTCCAGGGAAATCGGCGTTGTCGACGCAGATCAGCCCGCTGGCACAGCTCGGAGTGCAAACGGCCGAGCCGAGGTTCGGGACGGTCCCGGTGCAGGCGGAACCGAGCGCGGCGAGCGGCACGAGGAGACACGACAGGGGGATCCGCACGCGTGCGGACGAGCGTAGCAGGTCGATCCCGGGCGAGGCGCTCAGGGCACGCGGCGCACCGAGGCCCCCCGTGGGGCCCCCCACGACTGCGAGGGGGTCCAGGACACATGTCCGTCGATTCCCCACCCGACCCGGATGGCCTGGCCGCCGCTCCACTCCATCCAGAGCATCGACCCGTCCGACTCGGCCGCCTCGTCGAGACAGGCCACCCGCGTCTGGATTCCGCCGGCATGATGGAGCGTTGCCGCGAATTGCTCGTGCGAGTGGCCGCAGAGCAACCACGGCGGCTGGAGTTCGTCCACCAGCGCGCGGGTGACTGGGTTCCCCATCCACGGCCGCACCGGCTTTCCCGGGGTGCGGGCGAAAAGACCGCGCGGCCACTCGTGCGTGACCAGGAGATCGAGCTGGCCCACGGCACGGAGTCGATCGACCTCGTCGCGGCGGAAGTAGCCGGCCTGCTTCCTCGTGGCCGCGGTGGTGGGCGGCTCGAGCGGAGTGTCGAGCCACTTCGGCGCGTAGATGCCGGAGAGCCAGCCGACGCGAAGCCCGGCGATGCTCGCCGTCCCCACCCGGCCGAGATAGTGCACTCCCGGCGCCACCTCCCCGCCGTGGGGCAGGTCGTGCAGGCTCTCGAAGTCCTCGTTGTTGCCGCCGATGAAGTAGAAGGGACGTGTCATCCGCGCCTCGCCGCGAGCGAAGGCCGCGAACTCGGCCGGCATCGTCCGCTTGGCGGCCTTGCGGCGGTGGTCGTCGGCGGTGGCGAAGGCCTCCACGTCACCCACTGCCAGTACCGCGTCCACGGGGCGCTCCAGCGCGCGCTCGAGCGTGCCCAGCCAGGTCCGCACCCGGTGGAAACGCCCGTGGATGTCACCCACCCCCACGATGAGAGCGGTGTCGCTCATGGCCCGTGCCCTCGGCTCGGCCCCGGTGTTAACAAGGTTGGTTGCGCATGTCCGAGCCCGACGTCATCTCCATCCGGGGCGCCTCCGAGCACAACCTCAAGTCGGTCTCCCTCGACGTCCCCAAGAAGGCCCTGGTGGTCTTCAGCGGGGTGAGCGGGAGCGGGAAGAGCTCGCTCGCCTTCGACACCCTCTACGCCGAGGGGCAGCGCCGGTACGTGGAGAGCCTCTCCGCCTATGCCCGGCAGTTCCTCGGGCAGATGGAGAAGCCGAAGTACGAGACGCTCCGGGGGCTGTCGCCGACCATCTCCATCGAGCAGAAGGCGGCGAGCAACAACCCGCGCTCCACGGTCGGGACGGTGACCGAGATCCACGACTATCTCCGCGTCCTGTACGCCTCCATCGGGGTGCAGCATTGCTGGAAGTGCGGGCGCCGGGTGGGCCGGCAGTCTGCGCAGCAGATCGTCGACGAGATCCTCCGCCTGCCGACTGGCACGAAGCTGATGGTGCTCGCTCCTCTGGTCCAGGAGCGGAAGGGCGAGCATCGGGACCTGCTGGCCGATGCCCAGAAGCGAGGGTTCGCCCGGGCGCGCGTGGACGGGCGGGTGCGAGGGCTCGAGGAGCCGATCACGCTCGACAAGAAGGCCAAGCACAGCATCGAGGTGGTGGTGGACCGGCTGGTGCTCAAGCCCGAGCTGCGTTCGCGCCTGACGGACTCGGTCGAGACCGCCCTTCGGGAGGGCAAGGGGGTCCTCCTGCTCACCGACGAGACGGGCGGGAACCCGCGGGTGATGAGCGAGCTGAACGCCTGCCACTCCTGTGGGCTGTCCTTCGGCGAGCTGACGCCGGCGCATTTCAGCTTCAACAACCCGCTGGGAATGTGCCCCGACTGCAACGGGCTCGGGACCAAGCCGGAGATGGACCCGGACCTCATCGTGCCCGATCCATCCCGCACCATCCGCGAGGGAGCGGTGGAGCCGTGGAGCAGCGGGATGGTGCGCGGAGAGGGATGGACGGCGGAATTCGTCGAGCAGCTGGCGAAGGCGTTCGACATCGACCTCGACGTCCCCTGGTCGAAGCTGAGCAAGCGCGAGCGTGACGTGGTGCTCTACGGCACCGGGGGCAAGGAGTTCACGGTCAAGTGGGGCTCGGGCGGGAAGTGGACCATGGAGTGGGAGGGCATGGTCCACAAGCTGCTCCGCTCGTTCCGGACCACCCAGAGCGAGGCGATGCGGAAGTACTACGCCCGCTTCTTCTCGCCCCAGCCCTGCCCCACCTGTGATGGCGAACGGCTGAAGCCCGAGGTCCGGGCGGTGAAGGTGCACGGGAAGAGCATCGTCGAGCTGTCGCGCCTCACCATCTGGGATGCGCGCGAGTTCCTGCTGGGCATGCCGCTGACGCCAGCGGAGGAGCCGGTGGCGCGGGAGCTGCTCAAGGAGATCCAGAGCCGGCTGGGGTTCCTTCTCGACGTGGGTCTCGGGTACCTGACGCTGGACCGCAGCGCCGCGACGCTTTCCGGCGGCGAGAGCCAGCGGATCCGGCTGGCGTCCCAGATGGGGAGCGAGCTCACCGGGGTGGTGTACATCCTCGACGAGCCGAGCATCGGGCTCCACCAGCGGGACAACGGCAAGCTCCTCTCGACGCTCAAGCGGCTGCGGGACCTCGGGAACTCGGTCATCGTCGTCGAGCACGACGAGGAGACCATGCACGCCGCGGACTGGATCGTCGACTTCGGCCCCGGGGCGGGCGAGCTCGGCGGGCGCATCGTGGCGCAGGGAACTCCGGCGGAGGTCATGGCCAGCCCGGCGAGCCTGACCGGCGCGTATCTCAGCGGGCGGGAGATGATCGAGGTGCCGCGTCACCGGCGAGCGCCGGGAAAGGCGCGCCTGGTCGTCGAGGGAGCCAAGGAGAACAACCTCCAGAACGTCACGGTCGAGTTCCCGCTGGGCCTCCTGGTCGCGGTGACCGGGGTGAGCGGAGCGGGCAAGTCCACCCTGGTGAACGAGATCCTCTATCCCGCCCTGTCCCAGCGGCTGCACGAGGCGCGGGTGGTGCCGGGACGACACAAGGGGCTCAAGGGCGTGGAGCACCTCGACAAGGTGATCGACATCGACCAGAAGCCCATCGGTCGCACACCCCGCAGCAATCCGGCCACCTACACCAAGGTCTTCGACGCGATCCGCGAGGTCTTCGCGCTCACGCAGGAGGCCCGGGCGTTCGGGTACGACGCCGGCCGCTTCAGCTTCAACGTGAAGGGCGGGCGTTGCGAGGCCTGCGAGGGCGACGGGGTGAAGCTGGTGGAGATGCACTTCCTCGCCGACGTCTACGTGCCGTGCGAGGTCTGCGGAGGGAAGCGCTTCAACGAGGCCACGCTTCGGGTCCGGTACAAGGGGAAGAACATCGCCGAGGTGCTCGAGATGAGCATTCACGAGGCGAAGGAGCACTTCTCCGTGCACCGGGAGATCGTCCGGGTGCTCCAGACGCTCGAGGACGTGGGGCTCGGATATCTGAGATTGGGCCAGAGCTCGCCTACCCTCTCCGGCGGGGAGGCCCAGCGCATCAAGCTGAGCCGCGAGCTGGCCCGCGTGGCGACCGGGAAGACGCTCTACATCCTGGACGAGCCGACGACCGGGCTGCATTTCGACGACATCCGGAAGCTGCTGCGAGTGCTGGAGCGGCTGGTGGAGGCCGGGAACACCGTGGTGGTCATCGAGCACAACCTCGACGTGATCAAGAGCGCGGACTGGGCGATCGACCTCGGGCCGGAGGGAGGCGCCGGGGGTGGCCAGGTGCTGGCCACGGGGACGCCGGAGCAGGTGGCCGAGGTCGAGGCGAGCTACACGGGCCGCTACCTTCGCCAGGTCCTCGCGCGCGGGCGCGCGGCGCAGGCTGGCTCTGGGGTGCCGGCGGCGGCGCAGGCGGCCGCGGCACGGTGACCGGAACGCGCGGGCCCGGGCGTGCGGCGGCGGGAGCGCTGCGGGTGGTGATCTACGACCTGGACGGGCTGCTCATCGACTCGGAGCCGTGCTGGGTGCAGGCGGAGGTGGAAGTTCTGCGCTCGGTGGGCGTGCCGTTGACGCCGGAGCGGTGCCTGGAGACGACCGGGCTTCGGCTGGATGATGCGGTGGCCTACTGGGCGGCGCGGCATCCGTGGACGTCGGTTTCGCTCGAGGAGGTGGTGCGCCGGATCCTGGAGCGGGTGCTGGCACTGCTTGCAACCCGGGCGCCATTGAAAGCGGGGGTACACGAGAGCATGGCGGTGGTTCGGGCGGCTGGGCTCCGGGTCGCGGTGGCGTCCTCATCGCCTCTGGCCTTGATCGACGGTGCGCTCGAGCGGGTCGGGTTGCGGTCGGCGTTCGAGCAGGTGGTGTCGGCGGAGGGCGAGCGGTTCGGGAAGCCTCACCCGGGGGTCTACCTCACCACGGCGGCACGGATGGGGGTTGCGCCGGCGAGCTGCGTGGCACTGGAGGATTCGGTGAATGGTGTGGTCGCCGCAACCGGGGCCGGAATGAAGTGCATCGCCGTGCCCGAGCGCTGGCCGGTCGACCCACGCCTCGAGACGGCGGACGCGGTCATTCGCTCCCTCCTCGAGCTCACGCCCGCGCTCCTCGCGCGGCTCGGAACTCGCTGACGGCTATCGGAAGGTGCCCGATCGAAGGCGATCGAAGGGGTATCGAAGGTGCCAGACACTTTCGATCCACCTTCGATTCCTTTTCCTTCGACCGCTACGCTGAACGCGCGAAAGCGTGGCGTCACGGTCCTCAGGTGCGCGTCGGCGGGCGTACGGCCAGGGCTCTCGTGGAGTGCATCGCTCGCTCGCATGCCCAACGTCTCGAGCCCCCGCGACGCTCACTGGCGTGTCTCGTCGTCAGTAGGCCCTTCGACTTAACTCAGCACTCAGGTCAAGCGGCGTCGGCGATGCGGGCCTGCCCTGGCCACAGAAAGGGTCGAACTGCGGTCAGGGGGAAGGGTGCACCCAGGTTTCCGGCTCGCCACGCCGCGGAGGCCTCCAGGAACGCGGACGCGAACGAGCGGTAGCGTTCCGTGAACTCCTCCCTGAGACGCTGAATGGTCGTATGGCACCGGGGCGCGGCCGAGCGCTCCGGTCGGGCCGGCCGGTGCTGCGGGTGTTGGTCGCAGACGCCCTGTGCGCCCATGACCTTTCGATACGTCAGCCGAGCCTGCTTCTCGATTGCGCGAACGCAGTCGTCCAAGAACTCGCGAACCAAGCTGAGTCGGTCGAACCCACGAATTGGCAGCGTCGTCAGCTTGAGCTCTTCCGGTTCAGCCCAGCGCTCGTCGAGCCGCGGACCCCGCCTCGAGGCCGGTGCGCTCCGGCAGCGGCGCGTCCAGTTCATCCACCGAAATGTCCGCGGGTTTCCGTCCCGCATGAGCGGAAGGGCGCTCAACCCTGGCCACTCAGAGCACCGGCGGACGAGCCCCTCCTTGACGCCGTGAGCGAGCACGTATCGAACCTTGTCGAGCAGCGCGGCCTCATCGAGCAGTGGCTGAGCCGCGTACCGTCGTTCCCAGAAGGCCCCTCGCCATTTCACGAGCGCACCGACCTTCTTCGAGATGTTGGACAAGAGGTACTGCATGAACTGGGGCAAGTTGCCCTGCGGCGCTCGAACGATCAGGTGCAGGTGATTCGAAGCGAAGTTGAAAGCAAACAACTCGACGCCGTGGAGGCGGACGGCGCGAGCCAGTACACCGCCAAGGACGTCGTAAGTCTCCCTCGATGGACGGAGAAAGAGACGTCCCTGAAGGCATCGAATGGTGACCAGGTAAATGGCCGAAGCCTCGAGCATGCGAAGCGGTCTGCTCATCTGGGTTCCTCCCACCCAGGCCGCTCGAGCACGAACCAGGCCAACGAATCGGGAGAGGATTCCGAAGGTGCCAGACACCTTCGATGGACACCTTCGATGCCTTCGAAGGTGCCAGACACTTCGATGGCGCCTTCGATGGACACCTTCGATGGGCTTCGACGGACCCATCAAGCGGGGTCGGGCGAGACGTCCTCCGCGCCGTGGGTCATCCGGTGGAGGCGGGGCCCGAGCATGAAGAGAATCAGGCCGGCTACCGCCGATCCGACCGCGATGCCACCAAACACCGCCGCATCCCCGTGTCCCTCGGCCAGGGCGCCGATGCTGCCGGCCAGCTTGTTCCCCGCCGCATTCGATAGGAACCACACCCCCATCAGGGCGGACGCGTAGCGCGTGGGCGCGAGCTTGGACACCATCGACAGCCCCACGGGCGAGATGACCAGCTCTCCCAGAGTCTGGAAGAAGTAGGCGCCGATCATCCAGAGCATCGCCGCCCTGCCCACCTCCTCCGCCTGCCGAGCGGCGAGGAAGAGCAACCCGAAGCTCACGGCCACCGCCAGCATCCCCAGGGACATCTTCCGCGCCGTTGAGGGATCCCGTCCGCCCGCCGCCAGCCTCGGCCAGGCCCAGGCGAACAGCGGCCCCAGCGTGAAGATGAAGATCGGATTCACGGCCTGGAACCACGTCGTCGGGATCTCGTGCCCCAGCAGCCCCCGGTCCAGCGACCGGTCGGTGAAGAGGTTCATCAATCCCCCGCCCTGTTCGTACCCGGCCCAGAAGAGCGAGACGAAGAAGGTGATCACGACGATCACGATGATGCGATCTCGCTCCGCGGAGCCAAGTGTTCCCCGGGCCCGGGCGTCGCGCTCCATCACTCGTCGCTGCGCCGGTGGAGCACCCACTTCAGGGGGGAGCAGACGCCCACGCAGGAGCAGGAAGATGCCAACCCCGACCGCCATCCCCAACCCCGCGCTCGCGAACCCGAGGGACCAGTCCACCTTCTCGGCCAGCGTTCCACAGAGGAGCGGCCCCAACGCCGCTCCCAGGTTGATTCCCATGTAGAAGATGGTGAACGCCGCATCACGACGCGGGTCGCCCGGGCGGTACAACTGCCCGACCATGGTCGAGATGTTGGCCTTGAAGAGGCCGTTCCCCAGGATGAGCAGCGCGCCTCCCGCGTACAGGAGCGGTTCCTGCTTCAGCGCGCACAGCAGCTGCCCGAGCATCATCACCGTGCCGCCGATGACCACGGCCCGCCGCTGTCCGAGGGAGCGGTCTGCGGCCCACCCGCCCGCGACCGTGCTCAGGTAGCTGAGCCCCGTGTACCAGCCGTACAGCGTGAGCGCGCGCGCCTCGGTCCAGCCCAACCCGTGCACCCGGTCCACCAGGAAGAGGACCAGGAAGGCCCGCATCCCGTAGTACTGCACCCGCTCCCATGCCTCCGTCGCGAAGAGGAGGAACAAGCCGCGCGGGTGCCCGAGTACGGTCCGCTCAGTCCGGGCCGGAGCGGTCACTCGCGACCTCTTCCCTCTTCACGACCCTGGAAGTCGCGCCCCGGGGCGGTTAAGCGAACGAGGGAAGGAGTCACGCCGGCATGCCTTTCACGCCCGCCCCCACAGAGCTCGAGTCGGCGATCCGCTCGCTGAAGAAGGAGCTCGACGCGGTCATCCTCGCCCACTACTACCAGGAGAGCGAGATCCAGGACGTTGCCGATTTCATCGGCGACAGCCTCGCGCTGGCGCAGGAAGCCGCGCGCACCCAGGCGAAGGTCATCGTCTTCTGCGGCGTTCACTTCATGGCCGAGACCGCGAAGATCCTCAACCCCACTCGCCAGGTTCTTCTCCCGGACCTTGCCGCCGGCTGCAGCCTCGCCGACCGGACCCCGCCCGCCGCATTCGCCGCGTTCAAGGCCAAGCACCCCGGCGCCTTCGTCATCACCTACGTGAACAGCTCCGCCGAGGTGAAGGCGATGAGCGACGTCATCTGCACCTCGTCCAACGCGGTGAAGATGGTGGAGAAGGCGCCGAAGGATCGGCCGATCATCTTCGCCCCCGACCAGCACCTCGGACGCTGGGTCCAGAAGCAGACCGGACGCGAGCTCATCCTCTGGCCAGGAAGCTGCATCGTCCACGAGATCTTCAGCGAGAAGCTCCTGGTCCAGCTGAAGGTCCAGCACCCCGACGCCGAGGTGGTGGCGCACCCCGAGTGCCTGGAGCGGGTCCTGCAGCACGCCGACTACATCGGCTCGACGAAAGGCATCCTCGAGCACGTCCTCAAGAGCCCCAAGCGCGAGTTCATCGTCGTCACCGAGGCAGGCATCCTCCACCAGATGCGGACCCGCGCCCCGGACAAGACGTTCATCCCCGCGCCCCCCGACAACGGGTGCAGCTGCAACGAGTGCCCGTACATGAAGATGAATACGATGGAGAAGCTCTGGCGGTGCATGGCGGAGCGCTCCCCCGAGCTGGTCATGCCCGAGTCCCTCCGGCTCGCCGCTTACCGACCCCTGAAGCGGATGCTGGACTGGTCCTGAACGTCCAACACTCTCTGCAGCTTTGCCCAGTCCCGCGCGGCTGGTAAACCGGGCTCCCGATCGTGGGCATTCGCTTCTTTTCCATCCCGAGCCACCGTCTGGTCGCTCCGCCCCAGCTGCTCCCGGCAGACGCGCTGTTCGAGCCGGAGCTTCCGGCGAGCATCGGTCTCGTCGACCGCGCCCTGGCAGGCGTCGAGTTCCGCGCTCACCGCGTTCGGGACCGCATCACGCAGATGTTCGCCTCCGACGCCCTCCAGCGCATTGGAGCCCCCGGTCCTCAGGCCTCTCCCTCGCTGGTCTTCGCGCAGCCGCCGCAGGACCTCCCGGCCATCCTTCGCATGGCGGACCAGCTGGATGCGCTCGCCGCCGCCGAGGAGGGCGAGCGGGCGCTGGTGTGGAAATGCCATCGCTGCGGCACTCGGTACGCAGTCCCGCTCGGACTGGTTCGCGACGTCAGCATCCGTTGCGAGCGCTGCGGTGACCCGGTCTCGCTCCGGCGCGAGCGCAGCAGCGGCGAGGAGGCGCTGGTCGACCCGATGCAGGGAGCGGTCAACCTGACCCGCCGGCGGCTCGCGGCATTCCTCCGGGAGTCGATGGCCAGCGGCTGGCCGGTCCTGGTCGCGCAGCAAGCGGGGACGTGAACGCAGCGGATCCCAGGGTGGCGCGCACGGCGTTCGCCCTGGCGCTGCTCGCCGGCGTTGCCCCGCTGTGGTGCGCCCGCCAGCTGCCGATGGTGGATCTGCCGCAGCACCTGCATCTCATCTCGGTGCTTCACCGGCTGGACGACCCCACCACGCTGTATCCGCAGGTGTTCGCCGCCCGCGCCGAGCTGACTCCCTACCTCGGGTACTACTACCTGGTGAGCCTGCTCTCCTGGCTCGTGCCACTCGAGCTCGCGAACCGGCTGTTCCTCAGCGTGATGGTCCTCGGGCTTCCACTCGCGACCGGGTTCCTCCTGCGTTCGCTGGGGCGTCCACGCTGGCCGGCGGTGCTCACCCTCCCGTTCGCATACGGGGACAGCTTCGGCTGGGGCTTCGTGAACTCGAGCGCATCCTTCGTGCTCGCCATTCTCGCCGCGGGGCTCTTCGTGCGCGCGCTCACCGACGTGCCGCTGCGGCGGCGATGGGCGGTGGCGCACGCAGCGGTGCTGGTGGGCGTGGTGCTGATGCACGTCCAGGGCTTCCTCTTCCTCGCCGTGGCGCTCCCCTTTCTGTTGCTCACCACGCGCGTGGCGGAAGACGGGCCCGGTCGACCGCTCCGCCCACGACTCCCCGCGGTGCTCTCGACCATTCCCGCGGTGGCACTCTTCGGAATCTGGGGCGCCGGCCGTCTGCTCGCGCCCTCCGAGGTGGAGGAGGGCGCACCGTGGAAGGCGTGGGGGCCTCTCCTCTCTCCGGGCAATCTGGCCTCCAAGCCACTCCGGCAGAACCTGGACGAGTTCCCGGAGGTGCTCGCGAACCTGCTCCGGGATCGGAGCGACCGCTGGGGCCTTCGAGCCGTCGTGGCAGTCGCCGCCGTCGCCCTCGTCCTCTGGATCGCCGGTTGGCGCTCGAAGCGTCGCGAGGGCCCGCTCGAGCAGTGGCGGCTCCCCGGGCTCGCCGTCCTGGCCGGAGCGCTCTTCCTGATCTTGCCCTTCGACATCCGCGGCGCGGTTTACTACCTCAACACCCGCTACGCGCATCTCGCCGCACCACTGGCGATCGCATCGCTCCCGGCGCTCGCCGGTCGCGTCCGCCCGGTCGCTCTCCTCGCCGGGCTCGTCTCGGCGGTGGCCCTGGCGATTCCGCTCGGGCGCGGCTTCCATGGCTTCGACCTCGAGGCGGCGCCGCTCCTCCGCTTCGCCGAGGAGAGTCCCCCGGCGCCCCGGATCATGGGGCTGATCTTCGACCCCGGATCTCGGGTGGTCAGGCACCCCGTCTTCCTCCACGCGGCGGCGGTGCCGGCGCGGCTCCGGGGAGGGATCAGCAACTTCGGCTTCGCCCGCACACCACACTCTCCCGTCCGCTACCGGGAGGCGCCGCCCCCGACGTTCCCCAGCGAGTGGCGGCCGGACGGTTTCCGATGGGATACCATGGGACCGGCGTACACCCATTTTCTGGTCCGAGGTGTCGACCCGCGGGCGGTCCTCGGCGCTCACGTCGCGACGGATGTGATCCTGATCGACCGTGCCGGTGGTATGGCCTGGCTGGAGAACCGCCGCCGATGAACGTCAACGAGCTGGCCGAGGCCCTGCGCGCCGGAGAGAGCGCACCCGAGAGCGTGCTGGGCGAGGACTGGGAGCTCGCCCGACGGCTCCTCGACGGCGAGGGAGTGGAGGACGCACTCCCGGCGGAGCTCGCGCTGGCAGTGCTGGAGGCCGCGGTCACCCTCCGACGGACTGGCCCAGCGGAGGTGCTGTCCGCCTCACCCGACCGCGACGTGGCGAAGGCAGCGCGACGTGCGCTCTACCAGCTCCGGTCGGCCGGTGTGGCGGTGAGCGAACGGGCCAGGACACCCGAGGTTCCCCCTCCCCCACAGCCTGTCCCGACGGACGAGGCACTGCCTGGCTTCGCAAGCCTTCCGGACGGGACGGGGCAGCGTGCGCTGCTTCTCGCTCAGCCGGTCCGTGGCGGCTTCGAGGTGGTCGAGGCTCTCGTTTCCGACGAGCTCGGGGTTCTCTCGCTCAGCCGCGCGGAGATGGGCCGCAGCGCCTGGCGGAAGCTGGCCCGGCGCCCGGAGATAGAGCGGCTGCTCCCGCTCTCGTTCGCCGAAGGGCGCGCGTTGCTGGCCGAGGCGGTGCGATGCAACCTCGCCACCGGCACACCCTTCCCGCCGGACGCCGACGTAGGGCTCCGTCACCTGGGCATCGAGGCGGCCGCGGAGGAGCTTCCGTCCCTGCCATCGCCCGAGGATGGTGATGCGACGCTCGCGGTGGAGAGCGGGGCGCTGCACCGAGAGCCCGAGTTCGCGGCGTGGCTCCCACCGGAGCCGGAGCTGAAGCGGCTCGCACTCCGGGTGGACGAGGTGCGCACCAGTCCCCTGGCGCTGAGCCCAGAGCAGCAGGCGGATGCGCTCCGGGAACGAATCCGGTCCCAGGCCGAGGAGTTCTTCGACCCGGCTCGTCGGCGACTGTACGCACGCCGGCTGTGGACGGTGGCGCCGGCCCTCGAGCGGCGCGGAGCAGCGCACGCAGCGGCGGTCGCGCGGGCGACTGCCCGGAGGATGTTCCACAACGCCCCCGGCCTCGTTTCCCCCTTCGCCCAGCAGCTCTTCGGCAAGGTTCTGGCCTTGATGGCGAGGCCTCCGGAGAGCCGGGGGGCATCCCCAACCGCCGGAGCGCGCGAGGAGGGAGTCGGCGCCACATCCGCTCCCGAGGCAACGGGCGAGCGACGAAGCCCCGGCGGGCTCATCCTCCCCTGACTCGGACGGACCCGACCGACCGGGACGCCTCGTGGGCTTCGCCTGTCCGGAGGAGTCTCCATTCCTCGGAATTTCGCTGAAGAATCCGGGCATCGACCCTGAATCGCCCTTCGAAGGTGCCAGACACCTTCGATCACCTTCGAACAGGGCCCCACCCCCCTTCCGGGACGGACTGACTCGTCGATACCGTCCGGCCCACGAGTCGCCATCCTCCGAGGATTCCTCCGGAATCCGGCTAGGGGCATCGAAGAATCCCGTTGAAGGTGCCAGACACCTTCGATCGGGCCTTCGTCCCGCCGAATCGATCGCGACCGCGTTCGTCCCGCTCGAGCGGCTGCCGAGAACCGAGGCAACCGGGGCCGGCCAGTCGGACCGAGGCGACTAACACCGGGATCAGTTGATTCGAGCTTGGCCGAGCGCATGCTCGAACCAGGCGGCGACCTTGCGGATGGGAACTCGCCGCCTCAGGCGGCGTACCGCAGCGCGTAGAGGCGGCTCCTCGTT
>Ga0105104_10001333_pt1 | contig 18486 bp, 14 predicted proteins | sample PPLLaktember2015_3_FD_87034 | JGI IMG/M metagenome (GOLD analysis project Ga0105104, IMG submission 87034) | Freshwater sediment microbial communities from Prairie Pothole Lake near Jamestown, North Dakota, USA - PPLs Lake P7 Core (6) Depth... | ecosystem: Environmental > Aquatic > Freshwater >... | reverse complement strand
TCATATAGACGGATCACAAGGGGCTGCAAACGGTCGAGCATGATATTACGGCCAGCTTCCAATCCAGCATGCAGATCCGGGAACAAAAACGATCGAAAACGGCGAACATCGGGCAGCCGCTCGATGCGCATGATCGCTTCGGTGATTGTCCCGAAACTACCCTCCGCGCCCACAAATAACTGCAAAATACCGGGACCAGCTGCGTGGTTGGGGACCGGCAGGGTTTGGATGATATCGCCATTCGGCAAGACAACTTGCATGGATAGAACCATATCTTCGGCCTTGCCATATTTGGTGGACACCGTTCCAGAGCCGCGACAGGCCAGATAACCTCCCAAGGTAGCTGAGTGAACAGAAGCCGGATAATGAGGTAAGGTCCAACCTGCAAGGTTCAGAGCACTTTCGAGTTCGTACCCATTGATCCCTGCCTGCACAGTCACCGTTCCTGCAATCTCATTGATTTCGGTGATCTTATTTAGCCGTTTCAAATCGAGGATAATTCCGCCGTACATGGGCATGATGCCGCCTTGGGAACCAGAACCGCCACCCCAGGGAATGATGGGCACATGATAAATATTTGCAAATTTAACAACTGCTGATACTTCTTCCACATTTCCTGGCTGAACGACAATATCCGGAAGGGGGGGCAATCCACCCCGGTCGATCATCAACCGGGGTGCCCAGTAATAATCGACACTATAGATCGTACGGTCCGTCTCCTGTGTGACCACATGTTCTGAGCCAACAATAGCAGTTAGCTCATGAAGCATCATTTTGAATTGCATATTACTGATTGTCACGCGCTAATCTCCAATTGAACAAAAATAGTTGTTGTCGAAAGTTGACAAACGGTGGGCTATCCTGTGCAACGCCTGGTCAGCGTCTTGGTAAATCGAAAAAAGTTCATCATAAATCTCAGCATCGATGAGGTTCGGCTCCCTTGTTTCTTCATATGAAATTAAGGCAAGAATGTCATTCGCGTCAGACGAAAACATCCCGACCCCCATACCTGTGATCAACGCAGCGCCATAGGCAGCCTCGCGATTCAAGGGGATCCTAATCGGGCGTTTTAGGACATTCGCAATAATCTGCATCCATGAATTGCTGACACTCCCTCCACCTATCAACGAAATTTCATCGAATGGTAGTCCCCAATCCTGAGCAAATTCCATTCCGGCTCGCAGCGAAAAAGCCACGCCCTCCATCACTGCCCTGGCCATGTGGGGCAGTCCATGTCTCATTGTTAACCCAATAAAATCTCCACGCATCTTGGTATCCCAATATGGCACCCATTCACCTTGCAAATGTGGGTGGAAAATCAATCCATGACAGCCAGCCGGTATGCGGCCAGCCTCATAATCCATCTCCGCAAAGGAAGCATGTTGCCAGATCGAATCCCGCAACCAACGAAAAGAGGCTGAGGCATATTTCGTAGCTGTGCCTGGATACCACAACCTATCCAAAACATGGCGATAATTCAAGATATGTCGGTCAAGAATTGGTTGGGTTGTCACACAGGTTATTCTTCCAACACTTGCCAGCTTCACAGTACCTTGCCCAGGCTTGAGTGCCCCCGCGCCAAACACCTCTGCGGCAGTATCAGTCGTGCCAGCAACGACAGGAGTGCCCACTCTTAGACCAGTTAAATCCGCTCCCTTTGCATCGATAACCCCGACTGTTTCAGTTGGACGACAAATTTCGGGGAGAACAGTTGAGCGCAAGCCAAGACTATTAAAAAATTCCGGTATCCAATCATTTTTGATTGGGTCAAAGAGCAAAGTTCCCTCGACATCGATTAAATCTGTCACAGGCGAGGGAGCAATTTGATGGCGAATATAATCCTTCTGGAATAAGATGTGATCCACGCTTGCCCAAATGCCTGGCTCATTCTTCTCTACCCAAAGTAATTGAGGCCAGGTCCAGATTGGACTTATGGTGTTAAGTGTGCGACTAAAAATTTCGTCCCCCCATTTTTCAAGTAGCTGGTCACATTCGGCCTGGCTGCGAGTATCTAAATATAGGATACAAGGCCTCAGAGGCTGCCAACATTCATCCAACAACACAGCGTTATGAGTAACCCCAACCAAACCTAATGCCTTCACTTCTTCAGGCTTGATTCGCCCCCTGTTCAAACTCTCGCGAATCGTTATCCCAACGGCAGACAACCAGTCTTGCGGGTTTTGTTCCACCCATCCGGGTTGAGGATAAGCAGATGAATATTCAGCCTGAGCCGATGCTATGACTTTTGCGTTGTTATCCACGACCACAGTTTTGCAACTGCCTGTGCCCAGGTCAACGGCCACGATGTACTCGCCCATTTCACACCTTAACGAAGATACCGACCAATGGCTCCATACCAGTATTTCGCATCAGGTGAAAAATATTTGACGTTTTATAAAAGGCAACCCCCGGTTTCAAAATCGCCTTGAACTCCTTGCCATCATCCTCCCAAAATGCTTCACCCTGTCCCTTGAGCGTGAAGAACAACTCTTCTTCAATATGGGCATGAGAAATTTCTTCCCCCGGCGCTAAACTTCCCATGCCCATGATCAATCCCCTGCCATCTTTTTCAAGAGCCACGTAGCGCTTCCAAGCTCCTTGGGGCACGAATTCAATAGGGCCGAGCTCGTCTTCGCGGAATTCTTTTACCCAGACAGTCACATCATCCTCCTACGCCACTTGAGGTACACCAAATCCGAGCTTTTCTGAAATTTGTTTCGCATGATCTTTCAAGATTTGAATGATCTTTTCTTGTTGGCTTCCAACCCTGTCTGCCGGACCGCTGACGGTCAAAGCAGCGAGCACTTTTCTTTGATGATTGAAAATCGGTACAGCTAAGCATCGCGCGCCGAGCGAAAATTCCTCATTATCAATAGCCCAGCCTCGCTCACGTACCCTTCCAAGTTCCTCTTTTAATTGATCAACTTCTATAATAGAGTTGTCAGTTCTTTTTTCAAATGCTCCTGCCCTAAACAAAATTTCAATTTCTTCATCTACAAAATCTGTCAACAGGACCTTTCCAACAGCAGTACAGTTATAGGGCCGGTAAACACCTAAGGGAGCATCCATCCGAATCGCCTGATTACTTACCTCTTTATCGATATAGACAGCATAATTCCCGGCAGGAATGGCAAGGAAAACAGTCTCATCCGTTACTTGATTGATTTCTTCCAAATGGACACGCGCTATTCTTTTGATGTCTAATCTTGAAAGGGCCACTAAACCGAGTCTGATGGCATCAGGCCCGAGATAATAACGTTCTGTGACTTCGTTTTGAACAACAAATCCTTGTGACTTTAATGCGTTAATGATCTTTTGGACAGTCGCAGGGTTATAACCAAACTGACGGCTCGCCTCACGAACACTGAGCCCGTCGTCGTTTTCCATAATATAGCGCAACAAAATCATAGCTCTTTCAATCGCCACACTACTCATTCGAATTCCTTTGTTATAATCAAAATTAGAAACACTGTTAAATATTTTTGGAAACAGTGTTTACATTTTATTGCGCAACCTATAATTTGTCAAGTATTTGTAACTGAATACCATTGCCCTTCCTGATTAATTTGCAGGTTACTCTGTGCAATGCTATCCCATTATTCCCCACCCAATAATTCCCTGAAAGAATACATTACCCCATCATCAACTTCGGCCTGTACTGCAGCGCCTCCGCTAAATGCACGGACTGAATCGTATCACTCCCGGCCAAATCCGCAATTGTCCACGTCAGTTTCAATGCCCGATGATATCCCCACGCCGACAGTTACAAACTTTTTGTGAGAATGCAATAATGCAACTACCTTCACGAAGGTTGTTGTTACCGCAACATCAACTTCGGCCGGTACTGCAACGCCTCCGCAAGATGCACGGACTGGATTTGATCACTCGCTGCCAGATCTGCAATTGTGTGTGTCAGCTTCAACACCCGGTGATACCCCCGCGCTGACAGGTTCAGCTGGCTCATTGCCGCGCGTACCAGGCTATCCCCCGCTTCGTCCAATTTACAGAACTTGCTTACTTCCGCCACGCGCAATGTCCGAATTACAGACAATATCCGACCCTGCGAAGCGGACCCGCTGCCGTTCTCGCACCGCCTGCACCCGCTCCCGAATCGAGGCCAAGCTCTCCCCCAGGCGGTCGCTGCTCAGCTTCTCGTAGTCCACGCACGGGACTTCGATCCCGCCAAAACCATACGGAATAAGTGTGGATGTCGATCCCGCCGCAAACACACGGGACTTTCCCGCCAAGAATATGCGGGGCTTTCCTGTCGAGCATGGGCACGGGCCAGCTCGTCGCGGTGGCTCACGGAAAATGGAATGCGCAATTCATTTCATTCTCGCTTTTTTGTTATCAATCATGATAAATGCCAGTTGATTTTAGCATTCGAACTATGTATAGTATTTTTAGACAGTGAATTTCATTTTTAATATCATGTACTATGAAATGCACATAAACATGAGTTAGCCGCTTTCGCCACGATTAATCTTGCACCAAGAAAGGAACTCAGATGATAAATTTACGTGAGAAAGGTATAAACAAATCACTTGGACAGATCAGCGAAGAGCAGCTTCAGTATTTGATTGATAATCTTGAAGAAGAATGGCTTGAAGATCAGGATTACGCTATCACACCACTGCTGCTCCAGGTTTTTGAGCAGCAAAACGCGGATCCGGGGTTAGTGTCTTTGCTGCGCGATGCTCTGAGTGGGCGAGAGATGGTTGAAATTGTCTGGAGCAGATAGGTTATAGAAAATGCGGCTTGAATCCATAACTGATATTACATACTAACTGGTAGCCACTCTAACCTATCATCAACTTCGGCTCGGGCGAGCGGGCCTCAAGCCCGCATCGCCCACACCGGCACGTGGAGTGCCGGTGCGCATCATAAAATGACTGCCTACCCTAAAATTTACGAAACTATCTTGGGACTGTACTGTAACGCCTCCGCCAAATGAACGGACTGGATGGTTTCACTCCCCGCCAGATCCGCAATCGTCCGCGCCAGCTTGAGCACGCGATGGTACCCCCGCGCTGACAGGTTCAACTGGCTCATCGCCGCCCGCACCAGGCTGTCCCCCGCTTCATCAAGCTTACAAAACTTTCGTACTTCTGCAACTCTCATATCGGAATTGCAAACAATATCCGACCCTTGGAAACGGACACGCTGCCGTTCTCGCGCCGCCTGCACCCGCTCCCGGATCGAGGCCGAGCTCTCCCCCAGCCGGTCGCTACTCAGCTTCTCATAGTCCACGCGCGGGACCTCAACGTGGATGTCGATGCGGTCGAGCATGGGACCGGAGATGCGTTTCTGGTACTTGGTCACAACCGAATGGGCGCAGGTGCAGGGTTTCTGGGAATCACCGTAATACCCACAAGGACAGGGGTTCATTGCTGCGATCAACATAAAGTTTGCAGGAAAGGTCAACGATCCTTTCGCGCGGCTGATGGTGACGACCTTGTCTTCCATCGGCTGGCGCATCACTTCCAGCACGCGATTACCGAATTCAGGGAACTCGTCTAAAAATAAAACGCCCCTGTGCGCCAGCGAGATCTCCCCGGGATGCGGGATGTTGCCCCCGCCCACCAACCCGGCATGGCTGATCGTGTGGTGCGGCGCGCGGAACGGCCGGTGCCGGATGAGCGGCATGCCGGGCGGCAATTGGTCAGACACCGAATAGATCCTGGTGACATCCAGGGATTCTTCGATGGACATTTCCGGCAGGATGCCGGGCATGGCGCGCGCCAGCAGGGTCTTCCCACTTCCCGGACTTCCGGTCATGAGCACGTTGTGTCCAAAAAACCGGCACATTTCACTTTATTTTGCACCCGCCCAGACCTGGCCGGCATCCTGCAGGTGTTTCGCTACGAGGACTACGAGCGCGCCAATGTACGGTTCTGTTCTGTTTGATCGCATAATATCTTTCTATCAAAGATAAACTTCTGTTTCAAACAGTTCCGCACTATTAACAGTGAAAGGTTGCTCCTTTCCCATGAACGTCAACTTGTATTCGCCTGGAAACCCCTTGAAGCGAACTTGACCATTAATGTCGGTGGTTCGTTTAGTAGGTGATATCCACCATTCCCCTTTAATCAATTTCATAAGCTCATCATATGCTGGTTTGCTGGATCCGTCTTTCCGCAGCAGGCCCGCAGGGGCATTGAGCCAGCCTCCATCGGAGAGGTCCCACCATGTTATGCCTTCCACCAATGGATGGCGAAACAGGGTCTTGTAGTGCTGGATCGTTTCCTCGGCCTGTCGATCTTCCCCTTGGGGTGTCGTAGGCCATTCCTTCACCTGATAATCATTAAGGTCAACAATTTCTGGTGGCATTAGCTGACCAGAAACGAGCGTCGTTTCTGTGAAGTGGATGGGCAGGTTGAACCGGGAGAAATGATCCAGCACCTGCAATGTTTTCTCCACTCTCCAGTATCCCTGATGCATATGGGATTGGATGCCGATGATGTCGATCTTGATCCCGGCTTCCAGGCAGCCTTCTACCAGAATATCATAGGCGGGGGAAACATCGAAATCGTTGATAAGCAATATCGCCGACGGATTTTCCGACCGCACTGCCTCGAACATGGCTTTGACCGTGTGGATGCGGCCCATTTCCTTGCACAGGCGTGAGAGACCATTATCGTATTTGTCGAAGATGGGCATGATGACCGCCTCGTTGATCACATCCCACATATCAATCAGCCCACGGAAATCAGATACTTCGCGTCGGATCCGCGCGATCTGCGCCTGCAAGATTTCAGAATTGCGCATCGAAAGCAGCCAATCCGCTGTCAGCGTATGCCAGCAAAGCGGATGACCTTTCACTTGTAAGCCTCGCTCAATACACCACCTGGCGGCGTTTTTCAATTGCTCCGTCATCGGCTGTCCGCGCTGGGGCTCGAACCTGGCCCAATAAAACGGGAGCGTCGCCGCGTTGAACAGGGCAGTGAGTTTAGCAGCTCGCTGTTCGGCTTGTTCCTGCGCTTTTCCGGTGTACTCACCGTTTGCGAGCGGTACGAGATCAAAGGCGGCTGTGCCAAAGAGAAATTTGTGCCTGGTTTGTTCGATCGATATCTCCTGGTTAGCCAGGGGTGTCTTGTCCGCTTTCAAAACTGTGAGCGTAGCATTTCCCTTGCGATGATTGCTGATTTCGCTTTTCATAGCGTTTTCCTCCTCTCCTTTTTCTTTCTTAAAAAAAGTTGACTTTTCGGCAGGGATATGCAATAATAGCGGTAACGTTGCCGGTAACGTTACCGCTATTTTATCACTTTTCCATGGGACTCGATATGCGGAAGAACAGACAGTCGGTGACAATCCAGGATGTTGCCCGGACCGCGGGCGTCTCTGTTTCCACGGTGTCGCGGGTTTTGAATGGCAAGGTAGATGTGTCCAGTGAAACGCAGGACCGCGTCCGTGCTGTGATCGATGATCTTGGGTACACGACCAACTTGGCCGCAAGAAGCATGCGGAGTTTTAAAAAGAATTTGGTCGGGCTGATCATGCCTGACATTGCTTACCCGTTTGCCATCGAGGTGATGAGAGGGGTCAACCAGGCGATTGCGGAATCCGAGTTTGACTTATTGGTTTATACAACTGGGGATGTAAAAAAAAGCGGCAGAGCTTCCCACGAACAAAAATACGTTTCTCTGCTCAACAATTCTATTACAGATGGCGTCATCATTGTTGCACCTGTGACTGGTGAATTTTCGACAGATGCTCCCATTGTGTCCATTGACCCTCTGATGAGCAACCCAAATTATCCTTCCGTTCATGCCACCAACTACCAGGGAGCCACGGATGCGATGAATTACCTGCTTGGTTTAGGTCATCAGCGCATCGGCTTTATCAGCGGGCGCGCTGAATTGGAAAGCTCGAATCGCCGCCTGAAAGGGTATCGCGATGCGCTTGAAAAAGCGGGCTTGCCTATCCACGAGAACTTGATCGCCTCGGGGGATTACACCACGGAAACGGGCGTGAAATGCGCGCGAGAACTGCTTTCACTCGACCAGTCTCCCACCGCTATATTTGCTTCCAATGACCAGTCCGCCATGGGCGTTTTCCGGGTTGCGCAGGAGAAGAGCCTGCGCATCCCGGAGGATTTATCGGTCGTAGGGTTCGACAATATCATGGAATCCAAATATATGCGCTTGACCACCGTTGACCAGTTCATTTATGAGATGGGGTTTGTGGCAACTCAAATGCTCATCAAGCTGATCAACGGTGAGACGCTTGAATCCCAAACCTACCAGATGCAAACCCAGCTTGTCATTCGTAGTTCCTGCCGGGAATTTCCCGGCAGCGCATAAATAATTCGATCCTACCGGTGATGAAATAATCTAGGATATCTAAAAGGAGAAGGAGGTGAGAGCATAATCAATTGGAAATTAAATTGCAGGTCTTCTCTTTGACCCTGAACAGCCTGAGGGAAGACCTGCGCATTTGTGTGGAGGTTTCCTCCGCACAACCCTAGTATAACCTACGAAAAATTCAAAAGGAGAAGAAATGTCCCGCAAGATCTACCCGATATTGAGCATCTTGCTCATTGTCTCTTTTGCGCTGGCAGCATGCGGCACGCCTGCAACCGAAGCGCCTCCTGTGATTGAAGAGCCCACCCAACGGGCCGAGCCTGCAGCCACCGAAGCCCAGGCTGAACCTACCGCGACTGAAGAGCCTGCTGCTGAACCTGTTACCGTCACCTGGTGGCATATCTCGACCAAGGACCCGGCCCTGACAGACTGGCAGAAGATGGCCGATGATTATATGGCTGAACATCCCAATGTCACCGTTGAAATCACCGTCCTCGAAAATGAAGCCTTCAAGACCAAACTCACCACCGTAATGCAATCTGGCGATCCCCCAGATATCTTCCAGAGCTGGGGCGGCGGTACGTTCAACCAACAGGTCGAAGCCGGACTGCTGAAGGATATCACCGCAGATTTGGATGCCGACAGTGCCTGGAAAGATAGCTTTGCCCCCGGCGCCCTAGGTGTGTACAGCTACCAGGGCAAGAACTACGGTGTGCCCTGGGATATGGGCATGGTCGGTTTCTGGTACAACAAAGCGCTCTTCGAACAGGCTGGCATCGATGCGCCCCCCACAACCTGGACCGAGTTTCTCGAGGATGTGCAAACACTGAAGGACGCCGGCATTACCCCGATCTCCATCGGTGAGGGCGACAAATGGCCCGGCATGCACTTCTGGAACTATCTTGCCACTCGTCTCTGCGGAAAGGAGAAATTCGAAGCTGCCATGGCTCGGACGGGTTCCTTTACCGATCCCTGCTTCGTCGAGGCTGGCGTAAAACTCCAGGAATTGGTCGCCCTCGAGCCCTTCCAGGAAGGCCATCTCGGCGCGGTCCATGACGAAATGCAGGCAACCTTTGGCAATGGCAAGGCTGCCATGGAACTCTCGGGCCAGTGGGCTCCCTCCGTCCAAGCTGCCAACAGTGCCGATCAGCAGGGCGTCGGCGAGAACCTTGCTTTGTTCGGCTTCCCGGCCGTCGAGGGCGGCGCTGGCGCTGGGACGGATGTTGTCGGTGGCGGTAACGGCTTTGCAATCGGCAAGAACGCCGAACCGGAAGCCGTTGACTTCGTCAAGTACCTGACCAGCGTGGAGAACCAGACAATCATTGCCGCCCATGGAACGGGCATCCCGGTGGTTAAAGGCGCTGAGACTGGCCTGACGGATCCCAACATGCTCCAGGTTCAGGAAACTTTTGCTGCCGCGAATTACTTCCAGCTTTACTACGATCAGTTCCTGCCCCCGGCCACGGGTTCCGTCCTTAACGACTCGGTACAGGGACTTTTCGCCGGCACGCTGACGCCTGAGCAGGTGGCACAGGCCGTCGAAGATTCTGTTGCGCAAGAAATAAAGTAACTCTCGAACTTTGATAGACCTGACAGGTCTCATACGCGCCATTACCTCCTTGTAACCTGGACGGGTAATGGACATCCTCAACCACCCCCTAAGACCTGTCAGGTCTTAATCACGAAGGAGTCGCCGCATGCAACAACTCCCTGCTATTCCAGACATCCTGAAATTAAAGCGTGTATCGGGGACACCTCGTCGTCTCCAGGACACCTTGCTGATTGCCCTGTTCTTGCTGCCTGCTCTTATTCTCTTCCTGCTTTTTGTCATCTATCCCATTTTTCGCTCGCTTTATTTCAGCATGTTCGATTGGAATGGTTTGGGACCTGCGGTAGATAACGTAGGGTTGGAGAATTTCAAAACCATCCTCACTGATAAAGTATTCATAAAGGCGCTCCAGAATGTACTCCTGATCATCATATTCTCAGTGGGATTGCAGTTGCCCCTGGCCTTGGTATTGGCGGTATTGGTAGGGCGTAACCTGCCCGGGCGTGGCTTGTTTCGCACGATTTTTTTCATGCCCTACGTTCTTTCCGAAATCAATGTCGCGATTATGTGGATGTTGCTCTACAACCCCGACCCGGACCGTGGTCTGCTTAATGCGATCGCCGTTGCGTTGGGCGGTGAGCCCGTCGGCTGGCTGAGCAGTACGAACGTTGTTTTGCTGTCAGTCTTTATCGTTTTGACGTGGAAGTTTTTCGGTTTTCACATGTTGTTGTATCTGGCCGGTCTTCAAAACATACCTCATGAATTGGAAGAAGCTGCCCTTATGGATGGGGCCAACAGTTTTCAGAATTTCTTCTACATCACACTCCCTTTGCTGGGCAGTACGATCCGTACGTCTGTTTATTTATCTGTACTCGGCTGTATCCAACAGTTCATCCTGGTCTGGATCATGACCAAGGGCGGACCGGTCAATGCAAGCGAGACTCTGTCGACATACATGTATCGCTTCGGCTTTGTACGCTTCCAACTGGGTTATGGTTCTGCAGTGGCGATCTATATGTTCCTGATTTGCCTGATCTTTTCCCTGATTTACCAGCGCCTGACACGCCAGCCCGATTACCTGAGCGGACTCTAGTGCCGCAACCAGTTAAATTGTATGCTCAAAATTGATAACCCACCTAGAAAATCGGCCAGGTCCCTGCAGCTTAAGGAAGTTGCGGTACTAGAAAGGTGAATTTATGGAAGCATATCATCGCGCCCCAGGCTCAACCAGGCAACAAAAATTCATTACAAGGTTCATTCAGTATTTCGTGCTTGTCATCGTCGTAGTGATAATCTTTGTGCCGCTGGTGATCCTGATCTTTGGTAGTCTCAAGACGACCGGCGAGATGTACTCGCACCCTTACACCATCCCCAACCCTCCCCATTGGGAAAACCTCGTGGGGATATTAAGCACGCCCATGTTCTGGCGCTTGTTAAGGAACAGTGTGCTTCTTATGTTGGCAACTACCGGAGGCGTAGTCTTCGCTTGCGGCCTGGCAGCCTTTGTTTTTGCGCGCCTGGAGTTCCGGGGCAAGAGTTGGCTTTTCAACCTGTTCACGCTGGGTTTGATGTTTCCCATCAATGTTGCGATTTTGCCGGTCTATTTCGTGCTGCGTCAACTGGATGATATGGGCGTACCATTGCTCGACAGCCTCGTCGGAGTTTGTCTCGTGCAGATCGCGTTCAATATATCCGGCAACATCATGATCCTGCGTGGCTTCTTCACTGCCATCCCGGCAGAATTGCAGGATGCTTCCTATATCGATGGCTGTAACAATTTTGATTTTTTCTGGCGTATCCTGCTTCCGCTAGCGCGTCCGGCCTTGGCGGCTGTCGCGGCACTGACGATGATCGCCAGTTGGAATGACTTGCTTGTGCCTCTTGTGGTATTGAACAGCGAGGAGCTCTGGACTCTGCCATTGGGCACGATGCAATTCCAGGGTCAATGGGGGCAGGATTTGGCGCTGGTCTCGGCGTTTGTGGCCCTATCTTCTATACCTACGATCATTTTCTATATCTTTGCAGAACGGCAGATCATTTCTGGTCTGACGGCTGGCGCAATAAAAGGTTAATAAGGAGTTTGCCGATGACAGAAAATTTCATTCCTAAGCCCGAACAAAAATTCACTTTCGGGCTGTGGACAGTTGGCAACATCGGACGGGACCCGTTTGGGGGTCCGGTGCGAGACGTGAAATCCCCGGTGGAGCTCGTCCATCTATTGGCGGAAGTTGGCGCGTACGGTGTCAACTTTCATGATAACGACCTCGTCCCCATCGACGCGACACCCGCCGAACGAGACCGCATCGTGCGGGACTTCAAGACTGCTCTCTCCGAGACCGGCCTGGTCGTCCCGATGGCAACCACCAACCTGTTCAGCGACCCGGTTTTTAAGGACGGTGCGTTTACGTCTAACGACCCAAAAGTGCGCGCATATGCCCTGCAAAAGACCATGAATGCAATCGATCTGGGCGTCGACCTCGGCGCGAAGGTCTATGTTTTCTGGGGCGGGCGTGAAGGGACGGAAACCGACGCGGCGAAAGACCCGATCACAGCCATCAAACGTTCGCGCGAAGCAATGAACTTCCTGTGCGATTATGTGCTGGATAAGAAATATGATTTGAAGTTCGCCCTCGAAGCAAAACCCAATGAACCGCGCGGTGACATTTACAACGCCACAACCGGTCATATGCTGGCGTTCATTGCCACTCTCGATCATCCCGAAATGGTCGGCGTTAACCCTGAAGTGGCGCACGAACACATGGCAGGGCTCAATTTCGTGCATGGCGTTGCGCAAGCACTGGAGTCCGGCAAGTTGTTCCACATTGATTTGAACGACCAGGCCTTCGGTCGTTACGACCAGGACTTCCGCTTTGGCGCGGTGAATCTGAAGAGCGCCTTCTTTCTCGTCAAGTTGTTGGAAGACAATGGTTATAACGGCAGCCGCCATTTCGATGCTCACGCCTATCGCACGGAAGACTACGAAGGAGTAAAAGACTTTGCCCGCGGCTGCATGCGCACGTATTTGATTCTGAAGGAAAAAGCTGCGCAGTGGAATGCAGATCAAGAGATCCAGGCTCTGGTAGCGGAGAGCAACGCGGATGACGGTTCGATGAGCCAGTACTTCGGAAAATATTCCTCCCAAAAAGCAGACGCATTGAAAGCTGAAAATTTTGACCGCCCAACATTTGGAGCGCGCGGTCTTCGCTATGAACGCCTGGACCAGTTGACGGTCGAAGTTTTGTTGGGCGTTCGGTAATGGTATATCACCCTGAGGGAGCGCAGGTTGCGACCGAAGGGCCTCCGTTTGTAAAAATCTTTGAAGAAAGTCCGTAGCTTAAATCTTTTTCATGTTTCAAAACTGGAATAAGTGAGGAATAAAGATACAGAATGGAATCCCTCGAACAACGTGTAGATAAACTACTCACTCAAATGACCCTGGACGAAAAACTTGCCCAGATCGGTTCCTATTGGATGTACGAGCTGCAAACTGATGGCGCGCTCGATTGGGAAAAAACAGCCGATAAACTCAAATATGGCATAGGGCAGATCACGCGCCTGGCAGGCGCATCCACGCTTGACCCCGTGAGCGCGGCCAAAGCTTCCAATGGTCTGCAAAAATTCCTGGTAGAAAAAACACGTCTGGGAATCCCGGCCATCCTTCACGAAGAAGCTTGCATGGGTGCTATGATGTTGGGCGGCACAACGTACCCGCAAATGTTGGGGCTCGCCAGCACCTTCCAACCCGAGCTTGCCGAGGCAATGACGACCGCCATTCGCAAACAACTGCTTGCCATCGGCGCGCGTCAGGGATTGGCTCCAGTACTCGATGTCGTTCGCGACCCGCGCTGGGGACGGGTGGAAGAGACCTTTGGCGAAGATCCCACCCTCGTCAGCCATTTTGGTATGGCGTACATTCGCGGCTTACAGTCAGAGAATCTTGCCAAGGGAGTCATAGCAACTGGCAAACATTTCATCGGTCATAGCCTGTCGCAGGGCGGACTTAATTGTGCGCCTGTCCATGTTGGCATGCGCGAAATCTATGATGTTTATCTGGCTCCTTTCCAGGCAGCCATTCGCGATGCGAAACTTGCCTCCATCATGAATGCCTATCCTGAACTGGACGGGGAAGTGGTGGCCGCTTCGCGCCGTATCCTGACGGATATCCTGCGCGGGGAGCTGGGTTTTGACGGCCTGGTCGTCTCCGATTACGAAGCAGTCATCATGCTCCACACGTTCCATAAAGTTGCCGCCAATCCTGCCTGTGCGGCAGGCCAGGCCTTGCATGCGGGCATTGATGTGGAATTGCCCAATTCCGTTTGTTATGCGGAACCGCTTAAATCCGCGCTGGATCAAGGAGCTATTAACCTTGAACTTGTGGATCTGGCCGTCCAGCGGCATCTGAAAAAGAAGTTCGAACTCGGCCTGTTCGAGAACCTGTATGTGGATGAAGGCGAAGTGTTGGAAGTTTTCGAAACCCCGGAAGAACGCGCTCTTGCCCGCGAGATTGCACGCAAGAGCATGGTCCTGTTAAAAAACGATGGGTTGCTACCCTTACAAAAATCTGTCAAGACCATCGCTGTCATTGGTCCCAACGCACACAGTGGACGCAACCAACTAGGCGATTATTCATACGCGGCAATGAGTCAGCTTATGCAATTGAAAGCGCCGGAGAACTCCGCGTTTCTCGATATGGATTTCGACAGGCTCGCACCGCATGATGTCAAAGTCACAACTGTGCTGGAGGGTATCCAGTCCGTCGTTTCTCCTGGAGCAAAAATCCTGTTTGCCAAAGGCTGTGATAATTGTAGCAACGACACGTCTGGTTTTGACGAAGCGGTAGATATTGCGAAACAAGCCGACGTCATCATATTGGTACTTGGAGATAGATCAGGATTGACGCCCGATTGCACGTCCGGAGAAACCCGCGACAGCGCGGATTTGAAACTACCAGGCGTACAGGAAGACCTGGCCAAAGCGCTGCTCGCGACTGGGAGGCCTGTTGCAATTGTCTTGATCACGGGTCGGCCATATGCATTGCCCTTTCTCGCTGAAAGCGCGAATGCGATTCTTGAGGCGTGGTTGCCGGGAGAAGAGGGCGGCGCGGCAATTGCGGAGATCTTGTTCGGTGATGCGAACCCTGGTGGGAAGCTGCCGATGACCTTTCCCAGATCAGTGGGACAAGTTCCGATCTATTACAACGCCAAACCCTCGGGGACGAAGTCGCATTGGTACGTGGATTATGTTTCCGAGAAAGTCACGCCGTTGTATCCGTTTGGTCATGGATTGAGCTATACGTCGTTCGAGTACAGGGATCTGTCGATCGGGCGCAAGCAGGTTACGGGTGGTGAGAGCGTGAATATATCGCTCGCTGTCATGAATTCCGGAAAAGTGGCGGGCGAGGAAGTCGTCCAGCTCTACACCCACGACGAGTTCGCCTCTACCCCGCGTCCGGTGAAAGAGTTGAAGGGATACCAACGCGTAATGCTGGAATCGGGCGAAACGAAAAAGGTTACCTTCCACCTGTCTGTGGACCAACTAGCATTCTATGATCTGGATTCGAACCTGGTGATCGAAGCTGGCAGGTTCAAAGTAATGCTGGGCAGCTCGTCGGAGGATATCCGCTTGCGCGGTGAGTTTGAGATCAGCAGTAATATAAAAATGCCGGTAAAGGATCGGGTATTCGTCTGTCCGGTAACCGTGGAATAAGCAATCAGCTAGATACAAGGTTTTTAAATCGCATGACTTATTTTCTTGGCATAGACACGTCAACAACATCGAGCAAAGCTCTGCTGATCGACGAACGCGGCGAAGTGGTTGCGGTCGCCTCCTCAGCGCATACGTTGCAGACGCCAAGACCACTCTGGTCAGAGCAGGATCCGCACGAGTGGTGGCGAGCGGTATCGGCGAGCATCAAGTCGGTTTTGGAAAGCGCCGGCATCGGCGGGGAACGAATCGCAGCGGTCGGTTTGACGGGTCAGATGCACGGTCTGGTCCTGCTCGATGAAGCGGGACAGGTCCTGCGTCCGGCCATCCTCTGGAACGACCAGCGCACGCAGAGCCAGTGTGATGAAATCCATGCGCGCATTGGAAGAGAAAAGTTTATCCAAATCACGGGCAACGTTGCGCTGACGGGCTTCACCGCGCCGAAGATTTTGTGGGTGAAGGAAAACGAGCCGGATGTGTTTGCGCAGGCAAGGCATGTGTTGCTGCCAAAAGATTACATTCGTTACCGGCTGACCGGCGAATATGCGCTGGACAAAGCCGATGGTGCGGGCACCGTGCTGTTCGATTTGAAGTCGCGCAATTGGTCGGATGAGATCCTGGCCGCGCTCGAAATCCCGCGCGCGTGGATGCCGGAAACGTTCGAGGGCCCTGAATTCACAGGATATATAAGCGAAGAGGCCGCATCGCTCACCGGACTGAAAGCTGGTACGCCCGTTGTGGCGGGCGGCGGCGACCAGGCAGCGCAGGCGGTCGGTGTAGGCGCCGTGGAGCCTGGAATCGTAGGGCTGACGGTTGGCACCAGCGGCGTCGTTTTTGCCACCACCCCTTCCGCATTGATCGAACCGGAAGGACGCCTGCACGCATTCTGTCACGCGGCGCCCGGCTTGTGGCATTTTATGGGCGTGATGCTTTCCGCTGCGGGAAGTTTGCAGTGGTATCGAGATTCGCTCGAACCGGAGATAAGCTTCGATGATCTGCTGAGAGAAGCCGACACTGTTCCTGCAGGAAGTGAAGGGTTGCATTTCCTGCCCTATTTGAGCGGGGAACGCACGCCTCATCCCGACCCTTTGGCGCGTGGCGCGTTTATCGGCCTGACGCTGCGCCACAGACGGGCCCATATGACGCGCTCCGTTCTGGAGGGGGTAGCGTTTGGATTGAAGGACAGTTTTACGTTGATCCAAAACGCGGGGCTGGGCGCAATTATCCAGGTCCGGGCATCGGGCGGCGGGACCAAAGGCGCGCTGTGGAGACAAATACTGGCCTCTGCGCTGGAGGCGGAGCTGGTTACGGTCAACACAAGCGAAGGCGCGGCGTATGGTGCGGCATTGCTTGCAGGGGTTGGGGCGGGCGTATGGGCAGATGTCGCTTCAGCTTGTAAAGCATGTGTCAAAATTACAGGCAGCACACAACCCGAACCTTCGCAGGTAGGTGCCTATCGCAAGGCATATCCCCTTTTCCAAGAGCTATATCCCGCGCTGAAACCTGGTTTTGCCAGGCTCAGCGGAATGGGGTGAGATAAAGATGGAGCGCGCATTCGCGTGGCCTGATCAGAACCAGGGCGCGGTTTCCCTGACGTACGATGATGGCCTTCCCGTCCATTACACATTGGTGGATCCGCTCTTGCGCCATCATGGCCTGCTCGCCTCCTTCTATCCCATGATCCAAAGCGACCTGTGCATGCATCCCGACAACTGGAGACGTCTTGCTATAGCCGGCCACGAACTTGGCAACCATACCGTCTTTCATCCCTGCCGCCAGGTCCATCCTGATCCCTATCCCTGGCTTGAAGAACGCTATGACCTGAGCAGCTACACTCCCGCAAACTTGCACGCCGAACTTGAAGTGGCCAATTTGGTGCTGCACTTGTTGGATGGCCGAACGGATCGCACCTACGGAAGTACCTGCGGCGACATGACGATTGGCCGCGGCACAATCGAACAGTCGCTAGACCCAGTGCTTGCAGATTTGTTTGTCGCAGCGCGGGGGGCGGTAACAAACCGGATTGCCCAGCCGGCGCGCGACTTCAATCTATTCAACGTGGGATGCATCAGTGCCGATTGGCGCTCGTTGGAGGATCTGACAAGCCTGGTGGAACAGACACGCTCAACCGGTGGCTGGGCAGTTTTTCTGATCCACGGTATTGGCGCAGGCACGCATGAACTGTATCTGGATGCAGATGTGCATGAACGCTTTACCAGTTGGCTCGCTGGGCAAAAGACAATCTGGACAGCGCCAGTACGAGAAATTGCGTCTTACATCAAGGCGCATATGCCGATCGCTGGAATTCATTTTGGTCAGGAGTTACGCAGTTGAATGGGAGAAATCACTTTAATCGCAGTGATGTCAACGAAATCCAACTCGCCAAAGGTGCCAAGCGAACCGGAATAAAGATTTTGCTCGAAAAGGCTGGCATCGAAGAGAAGGATATTGACACGGTCATCATCCCAGCATCAACTTTGGCCGGTATTGCAACGCCTCCGCCAGGTGCACGGTTTGGATCGAATCACTCCCCGCCAGATCCGCAATCGTCCGCGCCAGCTTCAATACCCGATGATACCCCCGGGCCGACAGGTTCAACTGGCTCATCGCCGCCCGCACCAGGCTGTCCCCCGCTTCATCAAGCTTACAAAACTTTCGTACTTCTGCAACTCTCATATCGGAATTGCATACAATATCCGACCCTTGGAACCGGACTCGTTGCCGTTCTCGCGCCGCCTGCACCCGCCCCCGGATCGACACCGATGACTCTCCCAGGCGGTCGCTGCTCAGCTTCTCGTAGTCCACGCGCGGGACTTCAACGTGGATATCGATGCGGTCGAGCATGGGACCGGAGATGCGTTTCTGGTACTTGGTCACAACCGAATGGGCGCAGGTGCAGGGTTTCTGGGAATCACCGTAATACCCACAAGG
>Ga0105104_10001332_pt1 | contig 18502 bp, 17 predicted proteins | sample PPLLaktember2015_3_FD_87034 | JGI IMG/M metagenome (GOLD analysis project Ga0105104, IMG submission 87034) | Freshwater sediment microbial communities from Prairie Pothole Lake near Jamestown, North Dakota, USA - PPLs Lake P7 Core (6) Depth... | ecosystem: Environmental > Aquatic > Freshwater >... | reverse complement strand
CGCGTCGATACGAAGACCACGTCCCGCCGAGGATGAGCAACTCGATCTTGTCGGTTGGGTGTCCTACGGATTTGAGCTGCTCGATGCGCGAGCGGACCTGGGCGTAGGGATCAAAGTCATGCTCAAGCCCCCGCATGGCGCCCGGCTCATCGGGCAGGTACGATTTCGGCATGCGCACGTCGGTGGGGCAGAAGATACATTTTCCGGGACACGGATACGGCTTCGTCAGCACTGTAACCGTGGTTACACCTGAAAGGGTCCGCATGGGTTTCATGCGGATGCGCTCGAGCAGACGCGCGTCCTCCTGGGTCTCGCCGGCCGCGACCATCTCGTTGTAAACTGCCACGAGCATGGATTTGTTGAGATATCCGCCGGCGCGCAAGGGATGGCTGCGCAACGTTTTAGTCACGTCGCGCCCGCGCCGAATTTCATCCAGCACAACGCGTGCCAGCTCTTTTTTATCCTCCGTGAGGAGATGAGTGGAGCGCCAAAGTTCCTGTCGTTCTGTTTGCATACCTTTTCTACTTATCTACTGAAGAAACATCCAAATGAAAGTCTTGCTTCACTTCTGAAATATCCTTATGCTGGAACATTTCTGTATGCAAGCCACATTCAATTTTTCCACGCCCACTCCAGCGACCGGCACGTTCATCATCATTCAAGCCAATGGCAACGGTACAGGGCATGCAGCCAACGCTGCGATAACCCTTCTCGAACAATGGATGTGACGGCAGGTGGTTTTCTTCCATGTAGCGCTTCACCTCTGCTTTTGTCCAGTTGAGCATCGGGTTGATTTTTAGCAGCCCGTCCGGTTGCAACTCCAAAATTTTGGCGTGAGCGCGGATTGCCGTCTGGTCGCGGCGGATGCCGCTGATCCAGGCTTTCATATCCTTCAACGCTTTTTGCATCGGTTGGACCTTGTGCAGAAAGCAACACAAGTCAGGGTCTGCAAGGGGCAAGGTACGCGTATGTTGACGTGCAAACACATCCCAGCGCGTATCCCGGTATAGATCCAAAACATTCAAATGCCATTCTGAGGCGAGTTGTTCTCTGAACGTTAAGGTATCCCAAAAGTGGTAACCTGTATCCAGAAAGAAGATCAAAATATCGCGTCGGATTTGCGAAGCCATGTGCAACAACGGCATGGACTGGGTCTGGAATGACGAGCTTAACACGATCTGGGGCCAGAAGGTATCCACGGCCCACTTGAGGATCTCCTGGGGGGTCTTCGTTTCAAATTCTTTAGAAAGACGCTCGATCTCACCGGCTAAAAACATGCGAGGATTATACCCGTTATAATCACCTCATGGATTCAAGCACTGCGGCACGCTTAATTGAAATTAATCGGGATTTTTACACCCGTTTCGGCGACTCCTTCTCGGCGACGCGTCATCGCATCCAGCCCGGGGTCCGCCGTGTGCTCGCCAGGCTGAACGGGGATGAATCCATCCTGGACCTGGGATGCGGGAACGGGGAACTGGCGCGCGAGCTGGCGCAGCGCGGTCATCGCGGCTCGTACCTCGGCGTGGACTTTAGTCCGCCTCTGCTTCGGGAGGCCGAAGCGCCCCCTGCGAGGACTTTGCAGCCCGAGGGATTTTCCGCCAGGTTTCTACAAGCAGATTTGACAAAGCTTTCAGCTTTTAGCGATGCACAGCACGCCTTTGGCAGTCAGCTGTTAGCTCCAGGTGGCTGGTCTGTGATCACGGCATTTGCAGTTTTACATCATATCCCCACCGTCGCGCTGCGCCTGAACATTCTGCGAATTGTCCATCAATTACTTAAAGAGGATAGTATCTTTGTTCATTCCAACTGGCAGTTCTTGAACAGCGAAAGGCTCAAAGCGAGGATTCAGCCCTGGGAGGCCGCCGCGCTTTCCAGGTCCGAGGTGGAGGCAGGGGATTATCTGCTCGATTGGCGCAGCGGAGGGTATGGCTTGCGGTATATCCATCACTTCGCTGAAAGCGAATTAGGTGACCTTGCCAGGGCCAGTGGATTCCGTGTAGCCGATACGTTCCATTCCGATGGAGAGGGAAGCCGGCTCGGGTTGTATCAGGTTTGGGAACCTGCCTCGTAACACAGCTTTTGTAAGATTCGTTAATCCCATCGTGTCTGAACTAAACAAATGTTCTATTAAAGCAAGTGGATCGGAGGTTGGATGGTCACTGAACTATACGAACGCATTCAGGAAGGGCTGGAGGAGAAGCAAAAGGAAATCTCAGAATTCCTCGAGACCGCGCCGGAGACGGAAAAAGAGATTTGTCTTGGCCATGATGAGAACTGCGTAGAGAAGCATTTGCATGTCATCGAGACGAGCCTGGAGAAAATCGAGGACAAGACGCTCGGCGTTTGTGTGGTCTGCCACGGATACGTGGACCCACAGCTCCTTGAAATGGACTACACGGCGGCTGTGTGTCTGGATCACTATTCGGATGCAGAGCGGCGACGGCTGGAATCCGAACTGGAGCTCTCACAAGTGGTCCAACGCGCTCTTTTGCCGCAAAGAGTCCCCGAAATACGGGGCATAGAACTGGCGGCCTTCAGCCGCCCCTCCGAGATCATTGGCGGTGACTATTTTGACTTCTTCCAGTTCCGGGATGGCACACATGGATTGGTCATCGCGGATGTGAGTGGACACGGCGTATCGGCCGGGATGCTCATGAGCAGTCTGCAAATGGCCATACGGACCATGGCGCCTCTGACCGATTCACCTGCTGAAGTCTTAGAGCGGATCAATCACTTTTACATTCATAACATTCACTTCACTACATTTGTGACGGTTTTCCTGGCCTGTTTTGACCCGGCTACGCTTACACTCAGCTATGTGAATGCCGGGCATAACCCGCCAGCGGTCCGCCGCAAGAGCGATTCATCGATCACCTGGCTGAAACCGACCGCGCCGGCGATCGGCTTGGCAGAGGAATTTCATCCCCAAATGGAATCGATCTCATTCGCAGAAGGCGATTCCCTGTTGCTTTACACAGATGGTGTGACGGAGGTCATGAACATCAGTAACGAGGAATTTGGGCAGGAACGTCTGGCGGAACTGGTACACCAATACGCTGACCGACCGGCCCCCGACCTGCTTCAGGCGGTCCGCCACGCATTGAGCACTTTCGGTGGAAACCAGCCGCTCGTTGATGATGTGACGATGGTCGCGCTAAAAGTCTCAGGCTAACTCAAGTGTAGGATAACTTTTTAGGACACGGAAAAATTCCGTGTCCTAAAACTTTAATACAATATTTGTAATTAGCGCTATTTACTCATCGCGACGCGGTTCCGCCCTTTATGTTTTGCAATATACATGGCTTGATCTGCGCGTGCGATCAGAGTCTCCAGATGAGCAGTATTATCATCTTTTGCTGCCACTCCGATGCTGACCGTCACAGCAATCTCCTGGTTATTGGCCTTGAATGGCGTTGCTGCAATGGAAGCTCGCAGCCGTTCGGCTACTTGCAGGGCTGGTTTCCCGTCGGTTTCAGGGAGAAGAATAATTAGTTCTTCACCGCCATAGCGACCCACCAGGTCGATCTCGCGAACCGAACCCTTGCAACGCTTCGCAAACTCCCTGAGCACCTGGTCGCCTATGGGATGACCGTAGGTGTCATTGACCTGTTTGAAGTGATCAAGATCGAGCATCATACAACAGAATGCGCGCTTCATGCGACGCGCACGGGCAAATTCCACCTTTCCCAGTTCGAACAGACTGCGACGGTTATGCAGGTCGGTGAGAGGATCGGTCAGAGCAAGGCTTTGTACTTCCTGAAACAGACGGGCGCGCTCGAGGGAAACCCCAATTTGCTTCGCAAATATGGACATGATCGGCAGGTCTGCGCTTGTGAGTCCCTTTCCCCATATCCACAAAATCCCCAACAAGTTTTCTTCAAATACTAATGGCAGGCGTAATGGCTCCATCTCAATCCCAACTCCGATCTCCTGCAGGATGTCCAAAACACCCTGCCTGCGGGTGCGCGCGAATAACATTTGGATTTCATCCTCAGGGTTGGATAACACGGCGGGATGCAGTACATCTTTTGGATTCAATTTATCGCGAGAAAACTTATATTTTATGAGAGGATATCCAAGACCATTTTCTACTATTTCAAGAAGTTTTGATTCCATGGATGTGTAACTGACTGTGAACAGGCCTTTGTCCCTGTCATAGGCAGCCATAATACATGTCAGATCTATCTTACTGAGTTCCCTGCCCAGGTTTTGAATAATATCATCTATACTAAACGCTTTTTCGATGTGGGTTGTGATTTGAGCAAGTGCGTAAATCAGATCATTGGAGTGGGCAAGTTGGTCCAGCCACTTTCGTTCATCCTGGGCTTTGCGGATTTGTTCCATGGCTGTGGCAATTTGCCCCGCCAGTGTAATCAGCAGACGTTCATCCTCCTCTGTGAATGCATTCCGTTTGGTGCTTTCGGCATTGACCACGCCCAGTATGTGTTCCTTGAATTTGATCGGCACACAAAGTTCAGAGATCGTTTGGTCATCCACATCCAGGTATTCCTTCACGCTACGAACATTTCCAAGTCGCTGGGTCTTACCTGTTCTTCCAACCTGGCCAGTGATCCCCTCATTAAGAGGTATATCTGTCCTGTGGTGTTCTTCGGAGTAAGAGAAGCGATAGGAGGAATGGACGCGCAGCATCCCAGCTTGTTCATCCATTAATAAGACGCCAAAATTATCAGGGAACAAATTTTGACCAATCACATCTGTCACGCGACTGATCAGTTCATCTTCGTTATCCACCTCAGTTGAAATCAGCGCAATATCATGCAGCGCGGTCAGTTGTTTTACCTGTTTGCGTTCCTCTTCGAGTAACAGGGATTTTGACAATACCAGAGCAACCTGTTCGGCTGCGACTTGAGCACGGGCGATCTTATTCTCACTAAATGATCGGGTCTTGTTATATCCCAGGAGTAGGGCTCCCAGCTTGCGATTCTGTACGATAAGTGGAAGGGCAAGCATTGAATGACTGGGAAAGATTGCGGCAATTTTGGAGTCGATATAAGGAGAGTTATCCAAATCCACAATTGCGATGGGATGTCCGATTTCGATGGCAGAGGTGGTTGGAGTATGTTCACCTGGTTCAAACTCGATGTAAGAATAGATATCGCTCATTGAACCATATGCCGCGATTGGAATGGGCACTCTGTTTATTTCATTCCATAAGGAAAAAAAACAGTCATCTGCTTTAAGTAGTTTGCCGATTCCTTCAACGAGGATTTTGAGAGTTGAATCCAGACTATCCGCTTCGAGCGCCATCCCGGTAATCTCACTAAGCAATTCCAGAAAATCTGTGTGAGCCTGGCGTTTTTTTTCATATTTTTCCAGCTTATCTAAAGCTGCTTTTCGTTCACGAGTAACGGTTCCAAGCCTCCCAATTACAATGCCGATAAAGATCAGGGAGAAAGTGCCAATTAAGTTGCCTGGGCTATCAAACAAAACTTTATAAGAATGACCGGAAGTCATTAAAATAATCGTATTTGATAGAACTGATAGGATTGCGGTCAGTATTCCGCCGGTGACGCCGAAATACCAGCCTGCACCAATCACAGGAAGCATAGCAAGTGCTGCTATACCAATCCCTGCACGATCGCGGTAAACCGCGAACACGATGATATACAGCACGTATGCGGTGACGGTAATTACGTATGGAGTAATCTTATAGTGCGGGTAAGCTAGCCTGTTCATTGTGCATTCTCGCAACACTATTTAATCAATCATAGTGAGGGTACAAGTCTGATCCTTGTTTCATAAAACAATTGTATGCCCCTTGAAAATTAAAAGAATTAAAAACTTGAAACATCCTCCTCCACAGTAATGAGAACTACAATGGGTGGAATCCCCTATTGTGCTCCAATGTTTACATTTATTGAACGGACTTCAAACTCATGTTTTTACATGATTTGGATTCATAATGTATTGCCACCAGTTGTTGCGGATCCCATTTCTGCTTCCCGCAACTCTGGGGATATGCCTGAACCACCACTTGTGGTGTTCACGGATGTCGCCGCTTCCCCATTCCGCGGCTGTGACCGTGCGGGTCACGCCTTTGAAATAGGGAAAGTTATGTAACCAGTCATCACATTCACTTAGCACAGGGGTCGGATTGTTCCAATCGTAGTCCTTCTGGCTGTTTGGCGCGAAATGGATATTGCCTACAGCCGCCCGGCCCGGCGCAGCTTGCTGATAACGGATGAATCGCCGCCATAAATTATCTTCGCCGGTTAATTTCTCGAATGTTTTCTCAAGGATGGATTCGGCGCGGTGGCCCATGTTTTCGAGCATTTCGCCAACACCGCGCTCATAGGAGAACCCCATAACTACGAAGCGTCGTTTGGAGGCCTCTGTGTTTTTGAGCGGGGGTGCATTGCACCAGAAGGCGCTAGGTCCGCCCATGATCGATTCGTAGAATCCGGCGTGTGGGAAGTTGAAAACCCAGACTTCGTCAATCTCGTTCCTTGCTACGAGTTGCAGGATGTTGAAACGCTCGAGGATCGCGTGGTAGTTCGCTTCCTGAGGCATGTACGGGCGGCTGACACCCCGAACCACATTGAGATAAGTTTCTGCATCGTAAAAATAACCGTCCACCTTCACAGGGAAGCCATCCACATCAATGCGCTGAATGATCTGATAACGCGCCAGTCCGCCGCTGATCTGCAGGATGTCGCTCATGAACCCTGTGGCGAGGTCCTCGACGCGATTCCAGTTCATATACTGTGAAAGTTTTTTGCCCCTTTTCGGATCAACCACCGGATCATAGACGATCACAAGCGTCTTGAGGGCCGTCACTTGCGGAGGTTCCTCCGGATGATCGGGAGGAACCGTCGATTGGCTGGATGGGAGTGGGGGAGGTTTTCGTTTGCGGAAAAACGAATTAAAGAAGGTCATCTCAAAATGCCGTCTTCGGCGAAGTATACAAACTATGGCAGGTTGGTCGCGAAGTACACCTGATCGCCGATCGCCAGGTAGAGCACATAATTAGGACTGACCGCCAATGCGCCCACCGATCCACGTTGGAAGGGATTGGCTTTGCCTGCATAACCACTGATTTGATTTTGCAATTCGAAGGAACGTGGCAAAAAACGAAAGACGCTTTGGTTTTCAGAATCCAGCAGCAGGATCACGGAATTGGGCGGGTTGGTAATTGCCATCTGTGTGAAGTGCGCCAGCTGGAAGATGTCAATATCGCGGTGGGCAGGAAAGTTATCGACGCGCGGCGCTGGATCCTGGCAGCGCGTGGGAACTTCAGAAATACGGCTGAACGTGCAGGTGGAAAGGTGACCATCTGCATGGAGCAAGTACAGATCGTCGCTGCTCACAGCCAGGTCAATGGCGCTATCGATACTGTTTGGGATCTCATTCCCGAAATAAAAGTAGGGTGTGTCGAGGAAGGTGCTGTCCTGGCCGCGGAAGACCCAGACCGAGCGTGATCCGGCATCCAGGACATATAAGTTGCCGTTGTCCAGTGCAAAGGAAGTCACGCGGTCCCAGTTTGTGTTGGGGAGGTCAGGAAGAGGTAAGGCTTGCGGCACCTGGTCTGGTGCACAATAGAGTAATCTGCCATTTGCATCAATACCAAGCGCAGTTGCGTTGAGAGCATTGGCTTTTGGCAACGCGAGAACATCCACAAATGTGCCCACTTCATAGCCGCTGTAGGTGCCAGGCTGACAATTAAAGGCATTGTCCAAATTAAGGCTGCGACCCGTGAAGGAGGCATGCAGGATTTTCCCCCCTTCGGCTTCGAGCATATAAAGATCGCTTTCGCTCGCAGCCATACGGCTGATCTTTGTCGTATTGCCAAGTCCGTTCGGAAAAGCCGGCACAAACTCGAGCCGGATCACGCCCATCAAACTATCGAGTTTCGATTGCGCCTCGGAACGTAGTAACTTCGCTTCGTCTGTCTCACGATACGTGTCAGCTTTATTAAGGTAGGTCAAGACACTTTGCCACGCGTCACGCTGACGGGCAGGGTCCGTCTCACTGCTGGCTTGCGCTTGTGCATTCCGTGCCTGTTGATACAGTTCATCATATTGTATGCTTTGACCGAACTGTAAATAGACAACACTCGCCATGGTAACGACTACAACAGGGATCACCACCGCAATAATGATCAGTGCATAGGTGGGAATGGCAAACAACTGGTTCGACTCTGTGCCGGGCAGCAGACGCGGGATGAACTTTTGCAGAAACGCACGCAAGCGCTCGTTCACACGCCGCCCAACCTGGATCCCGCCAACGGCAACCTTTGCCACCTGACGCGTTGCTTTGGCACCCACTTCCGGTTTGAGTTTGAAGAGCCTGCGTTTCCTCTTGACCCGCGACGGCGGCGCGACAATTTCTTCTTCTGCGGACGTCTCTTCTTCGACTTCTGAAGTTCCTTCCAATGGAACTTCCTGTTCAGTTGGTTTCGCGCGTGGAATGGAGGCTGGGAAGCCGTGCGCCCCGTTTGGCTTATCCTCTTCCTTTGGAAGAGGAATTGCACCCTCAGGCTGCGGTGGGATCGCATAGGCAGAGGGTTGGACCATATGCGCCGCGAAATCTGTTAACGTATCAAGTTGTTCTTCTGTAATCGGAGTTTGGTCAGCAGAAGCTGGCGTGCCATGCTCATCCTGTCTTTGCAGCACTATTTCTTGAGGAGCCGCTGCCTCTTCCACAACGGGAGCAACGATCGGCTGTGGGGGCCGCGTTGGAACATCTGGTCTCAATGAGGTGATCATTCCATGCCCGCTTTGCGCCTGGATCAAGACCGCGTTCAAGTCACCTTTTGTAAAGGTCAACTTGCGGTAACTCGCATCCAGTGAAGCGGGTGGACGTTCGTTCAGCAGATCCGCTTCCCAGTCCCTCGGGAATCTTCCGCACAAGACCAGCAAGTCCTGCGGGCGCAACTCGACTTGTGAAAGATAGGCGCTGAGGCTTTGACCCGAACCGAGGCCCTTGCCCGAAAGCGCGGGCTCGTAAACATGGCGCGAGCCGCCATCGGTGACCCAAACCGCGTGTGTGGGACCACTGAGCAGCAATGTACATTGATTCTCGCGGATGGCTGCCAGTATAAGAAAACCCAGCACGTGCTGTCCCTGACCTGTTGTGGATAGGTTGCGTGCCAGCAATTTGGAGTTGATCTCATTTGCAGCATTGCGCATCGCGGACGTCAGCGGCCCGGACGATTGATAAAACAAGCCGGCCGCATCACTGGTCAGCCGCATGAGTTCAGAGGGGGTGAAGGGGATGTTACCCGAAAGCGCGAGATAAACGATCAGGCTGTTCTGCTCGCGCCCGCGCGCGGTTTTGCGTGGCGGTGTGACAGCCAGCAAGCCGGGCATCTCAGCCAACTCCTGTCCGTTAACTCTGTGAATGGGAAGAATGTTTAGGTCTAGTGTAGGCACAGCGTAAGAATGATCAAAAGGGTACCATCATTATACTGGTAAAATTTCATTGCGGGACGGTAACCACACCTGCCCCGATTTGCCCGGCAAATCGTGCAGATACAAGTGTAGAAGAAGGATAGACATCATTCATGAATTTCATTTTGCATAAGGATTTTTCAGACTTTTCTGGAACAACCTGGAACACGCTGGTCGAGCAAAGCATTGCTGATACACCTTTTTCACGTCATGAGTATCTGAGCGAATGGTGGCAGACCTTGGGCGGCGGTGAATGGCTTCGCCAGAACGCCGAATTGGTTTTGATTTCCGCGACGGAAAACGACCGACTCATTGGCATTGCTCCATTATTCATTACGGAGTATGAGGGTCAACGCGCGCTCATGCTCGTTGGCAGTATTGAAATCTCTGATTACCTGGATTTGATCGTTCGTGTGGAGGACTTGCCGGGCTTCCTATCCGGACTCCTGGACTTCCTCGTTTCTTCCTGCGCCGAGGACTGGTCCGCGCTCGATTGGTACAACCTCCCCGACGACTCACCCACGCTCGCGGCGCTGAAAGCGGAAGCTGACAAGCGCGGCTGGACTCATCAGGAAGAAGTTTATCGTCCCACGCCGCGCATCCCGTTGAGTGGATCCTTCGATGAATATCTGGCGCGCATCGATAAAAAGCAACGCCACGAGATCCGTCGCAAAATGCGCCGCGCGGCGGAGAGTGAGAAGAACGTCCGCTTTTATGTCATCGATGGAACTGCCGACATTGAAACTGAAATTAATGATTTCTTCCATTTGATGGTGCAGGATCCCAACAAGGAAGAATTCCTGCATCCCGCCATGCGTGAGCAAATGACTGCCACCCTCCGAAACGCGCATGCCCAGGGCTATCTTTGGCTGGGTTTCCTCGAAGTGGCCGGATCCAAAGCCGCGGCCTCGCTCAACTTCGATTACAAGAATAAACTTTGGGGCTACAACTCAGGGGTCGGGCGCGAGCATATGGAGCTTTCCCCGGGCTGGGTCCTGCTGGCTCACGTCATTCAATGGTGTTGTGAGAACGGGCGTTCCGAATTCGATTTCATGCGCGGGGATGAGGAGTATAAGTATCGGTTTGGCGGGGTGAACAAATATGTGATGAGGGTAAAAGTAATTAAATCATAAAGAGATTGGAGCAACCATGCGTGACCTAACCAATGAAATCCTCGAACTGATCCGCCGCACGTCTTCCAGTCTTCCAAAAGACGTGGAAGACCGTTTGCGGGCATCCATTGAGAAGGAGGAGCCAGGCTCCGCCGCCCGCGGCGCGCTCGAGACGATCCTCAAGAACATCGAACTCTCGCGTGCCAACTCCACACCGATCTGCCAGGATACGGGCACACCGATTTTCTATGTGCATTATCCCGAAGGGACCTCCACGCGCAAGCTGCGGGAGCAGATCAAAACTGCTCTGGCGGAAGCCACCAAACGGTCCTATATGCGGCCGAACGCCGTAGATGCGATCTATGATAAAAACACGGGAAATAACCTCGGTGGGGACGATTTCCCTTCCATCCACTTTGAAGAAGTGGATGCCGACCAGCCTCTGGTCATCGAACTGATGCTCAAGGGCGGCGGCTGTGAGAACGTCGGCGCACAATATTCCCTGCCCGATAATAAACTGGGCGCGGGGCGCGACTTGGCGGGCGTCCGCAAGGTGGTGCTGGATGCCGTTCAGAAGGCGCAGGGCAAGGGCTGCGCGCCAGGCATTTTGGGCGTGTCCATCGGTGGAGATCGCGGCTCCTCGTACATCAAATCGAAGGAAGTGTTGTTCAGCAAGATGGGGACGCGCAACGAAGACCCGAAGCTCGCTGAATTGGAGGAACGGCTGACAAAAGAAGCGAACGAGATGGGTATTGGTCCCATGGGCTTTGGCGGTCAGACGACTGTTCTGGATACAAAGATCACAGGACTGCACCGTTTACCCGCTTCCTATTTTGTCTCTGTTTCCTACATGTGCTGGGCGTACCGTCGCCGCAAGATGACGGTCAAAGGCCAGGAAGTGGAATACGATTAATATGTACGGGCGGGCTGCGTAGCACCCCGCCCGTACAGGAGATTGAAATGCGCGAAATAAATATACCAATCAATGATGAAATCATTCGTAGTTTACATGTGGGTGAACCCGTTGAATTAAGCGGGGTCATGCTGACGGGCCGCGATGCCGTCCATAAATGGATGATCGAGACGTTCATCAAAAAGACGCGTGAGCCTGTGGGCGATGACCTGCAGGTGTACGAAGAGATCAGGAAATATTTGCAGCAAGGTGTGCTGTATCATTGCGGACCGGTTGTCTCAGGCCTCGAAACCAGGGAATACAAATTTGTCGCGGCGGGACCCACCACCTCCATCCGCGAGGAGCCCTATCAGGCAGACGTGATGAAACACTTCAACCTCAAAGGTGTGATCGGCAAAGGCGGGATGGGTGTGAAAACCCTGCAAGGCTGTGTGGATGCCCCAGGTGTCTATTTCCACGCCGTGGGAGGCGCCGCGACTTTCCTGGCCCAGACGGTACAAAAAGTTTTGGGAGTCTATAAATTGGAGGAGTTCGGCGTCCCTGAGGCGATGTGGGCGATCGAGGTGAAAAATTTCCCGGTTGTCGTCACGATGGACTCACACGGTCAAAGCAAGCATTCCCTGCTCGAGGAGAGTTCCCGCAAAGTATTGGACGACCTGCTGACAAGACCCTATTAGTTCAGGTGCTTCATAACAACGATGGATACAGGAGCGATGATTCAAAATCGCTCCTGTTTTGTTTTACCTGTTTACCTTACAATTGTGCCTCACAACTGAGGATTCGACTTGGAAAATCTTCTTAATCTTTTTTTGATATTTTTGAAAGTTAATTTACTGAGCACCTCGGGACCTGCTTCAGTTGGTTTGCTCTATCATGAGATGGTTGTTGGCAAATATGTAACGGAAGGTCAGTTTGTCCAGGCCGTGGGGTTTTCGTCTGTGCTGCCCGGCAGTGACGCGCTCCAACTTGCCATGTATATCGGTTACGCGGTGGGTGGCATCCCGGGAGGCTTGGTCGCACTGGTCGCCTCGATCTTGCCGCCCACGGTCATTATCCTCGGCGTGACCGTCATCCTGCATCGCGTGCGACGTGAAGCCTGGATCAGCAGCTTTATCGGAGGTCTTACACCGGCAATTTCTGTGCTAATGCTGTTTACCGCCTGGAAGATTTTCCAAAAGGGTGGATCGGAAGGATGGGAAGCCTGGGCAATTGGGTTGGTCAGTATGGCGGGAATGTTATCCAAGCGGGTGCCCGAACGTATTGTGATCGTTCTGGCGGGCTTGATCGGAATATTCTTCCTCTCATGAACAGGTCGAACTTTATGGTCTGGTTGCGTTTGCTATGGATGTTTCTTAAAGTGAACATCCTTTCACCCTCAGGACCCGCCTCCATTGGCTTGTTGTATAAAGAGGCGGTTACCAAAGAGCTAATGACTGAAACCCAGTTCGTCGAAGCGGTTGGTTTTTCGAATGTCCTGCCTGGCAGTGAGGCGTTGAAACTCGCCATGTTCGTTGGCTTTGCCGCGGGCGGGCTCCCCGGCGTCTTCACTGCACTCCTGGGCGCGATCCTTCCACCGACCGTGATGATGCTGATCCTATCTGCCGTTCTTCAACGCTTTCAACAATCGAATTGGATCGATGGGTTTGTGGCGGGGATGAGTCCTGCTGTAGCAGCGTTGATCGTGGTGGTAGCCTGGGAGTTGTTCCGTGCCACCTCGCCCAAGAAGAAAATTGAGCGGCGGGCCATGTTGATCGCCGTTTTGAGTGCGGTCGCGTTCTGGTTTGAACTTCCTTCTCCACTGGTCCTGCTCGGAGCGGGTCTCCTTGGAGTTCTTTTATACAGTCAACGGAGTTATGGATGAAATCTGAGTTACTCATTGCAACCAATGGATTCAAAGGGACCTGGCGCGCCATCGAATATGGGGCCTGGTTCGCTCAAACGATGCGGATGAAGGTCACTCTTCTGGGCGTAACCGAAAGGCTGAGTCCCGCGGCGATAGACGATCACCATCCTCTGGAGGATGTCTTCGAGCGTGCCGTTGAGTTGTTCCAGAAAAAGGGAGTGGAATACAGCCTCGAAGTCCGGAACGGAGATGCGGAGCAAGTCGTCCCCGACAAAGCGAAGCAGGGCGATTTTATAACCGTCGTGAGCCCATTAGGGCGTTCGCGCATCCGGCGCTGGCTGGCCGGGCGGTCTTTCCGTGTGCTCATGGAACAGATAACAGGCCCTGTTCTCTATGTGCCTGAGATACGACTGCCTCTAAAGAGGTTATTGATCAGTGCTGGAGGCTTGGGATATGAAGTAACTGCGGAGCATCTTGCCTTGCAGGTGGCAACCTTAAGTCGTGCAGATGTGACAATCCTGCATGTGATTCCACCGACCGATTTGGATTATCCAACCACGCGCGATGTGCGTGAGCATATGAGCGATCTTCAGGATACGGATACAGTATTAGGTCGTAGCTTGAAGAAGGCATTCGAGGTTGCGAATGTCGCAGGATTAAATGCAAAGGTGATTACCAGGCAGGGTCGTGTAGTGGAGCAGATCTTAACTGAGGTCAAGGAGGGAAATTACGATATGGTTTGTATGGGCTCCCATTACAGCGCTCATGCGTTAAGACAATTGTATACCCCGAATGTCACTGCCGAAGTGGCCGAAGCGGCGAACTGCCCCACGCTGACGGTGCGCCATTCGCCCAAATAGAGCGGACCTTCTACAAACCCGGTGTGTATTTATTTTCCCACTCTGTGATCGCAGCACGGATGGCCGCTTTGACCTCGGGATCAGGGACCTCATCGACTCCACTGTAGCGGGTCAAACCAACATAGACGTTCACGCCGCCTTGAGCGGACTCGGTCAGAAAAACGCCCCGCTCTTCGAGCGGTGTCCCTGCCAGCCGCGCCTGGAGGATTGAGTCAATCTGTGTGACGATGCTGCCGGCCGGCGCGGAGGGGCGATCCTCTTTGGCAATTGTCCCGGGTTTTGGCGCGCTGGTTTGTGGACTCGCCGGAAGGGGAGGCGGGGCCGGTTGAACGGGAGCAGGCGTGGGTGGAGGCTGATTGGACAGTGTTGGCGGATGCGCTGGTGACATAGTTACAGAAGGAGCAGGTGCGGAGCGTCCTTCCAGCCAGGGCCGCATGATGCTCAAGATTTCGACCAGCCGCTTACGTTGCTCTGGCAGTAGGGAGGTTGGGTTCACACGTGCACCATCGAGGTCGAGAGTGAACGATCCGTTTTCATTTTTGAGGCGCAGAAGACCTGGATCATCCACCGTCACAGTCTTCGGCTGGGGAGGGGGCTGATCCTTTTTCTCCGCCTGTTCTTCGGCTTTGCGCTTTTTATATCCCTGACCACGCCCTTCGAATATCCCGAAGAGATAAACAAAAATGAGTCCGGCAATCCAGCCAACGATAGACCAATTGAACTCCATTTTTCACCTTGATATTTGGCATTTCGGGCAAAAGTGTGTGCTGCGTTGCCCAATGATCATGCGCTGAATTTTTGTCCCACAGGTGGGACAGGGTTTTCCTGCTCGATCATACACCCGAAAATAATTTTGAAATTCACCGCCGCGATAGACCCAGTCAATGGAGGCGCCATTGCGGCGAATGCCTTCCTTCAAAACGCTGCGAATTGCTGCATGCAACGCCTCAGCCTGTTTCGCCGTGATGGAATCGGAGGCAGCCAGCGGATTCAGCTTCGCCAGATTCATAGCCTCATCCGAATAGATGTTGCCAAGCCCGGCCAGAAACGTCTGGTCGAGTAATAATGGCTTGAGCTGGCGGTGCTTGCCATGCAGGGCAGTGTGAAGCCATTCCGGCGTGAAATTCCTGCTGAATGGCTCGGGACCGAGTCTGCCAAGCACCTCTTCCGGATTTGCCGTTAACCAGACGCGTCCAAATTTACGAGTATCGTTAAACACGAGGTTGCTCAAGTCGTTGTTACTAGATTCATTGTGCTTAATTGAAGGCCCGGGGAGCAACTTCAATATCAGCCGATCATGTTTTTCAGGTTCAATTTTACTCTCTTTAATGACGAGGTCGCCGCTCATGCGTAAATGAATGAGCAGACTGAGGTCAGAAAGGTGCAGGATGAAAAATTTGGCGCGGCGTGTAACTTCCTTGATCTCCTGCCCTTTGATGAGTTTTTTGAATTTGCCAGGCGATGGCAAAGCAAGTGTGCGCTGCCAGCGCAGTTCGGCATCTTTAATTACTTTTCCAAGCAGCTGTGGCCGTAGTTTACGTGCAATCGTTTCAACTTCAGGGAGTTCAGGCATAGGTTTTAGCTTTTCGCTGTGAGCTTTTAGCGGTTAGCGTTTGGCGAACAAAGAGCTAAACGCTAATGGCTAATCGCTACTTACTCATTGAACATCTCTCCTACACTGCGGCCCTCATGGGCACGGCGGATGACCTCACCCAGCATGGGCGCAATGGACAATATGGTGATGCGTCCGTCCAGTAATTTCATTTTGTCGGAGGAGATGCCCACTGTATCGGTCGTGATCATGTGTTTGACGGACAGGTCTGCCAGTCTTTCCACACAATTCTTGGAGAAGATGGGGTGGATAAAAGCGAGATAGACATCGCGTGCACCCTCCTTCCGGACTACTTCCACAGCTTGCGCAGTGGAATTGCCGGTATCCACTTCATCATCCACGACGATCACATCGCGCCCTTTTATATCGCCGATGAGAGTCAAGGCTTCGGCTCTGGCGTCATTACCGGTGCGGCGTTTTTCAATGAAAGCGATCGGCACATCCAGGTCGAGGGCGTAATTCCGGCCCTTCTTGGCAAAGCCCAGATCCGTCGCAACAACGACAGGATCTTTCATGTTGGCCTGCATGTGATCCTTGATATGGTCGGTAATCATATGTGTCGCAGTCAACACATCGCCGGGGATGGAGAAAAAGCCTTGCAGCTGTCCGGCATGTGGGTCGAAGGTCATGTAGCGGTCTGCGCCGGCGCTTTCGATCACATCTGCCACCAGGCGGCCGGTGATGGGCACCCGCGGCTGATCTTTCTTATCCGAGCGGCCGTAGCAGAGATAGGGAACGACGGCGGTGATACGCGCGGCCGAATCCAGCCGAATAGTCTGGATCATGATGAGCAATTCCATCAGGTTGTAATGGACGGGGGAGGCGGTCGTCTGGATCACATACACATCCTGCCCGCGCGCACTGGTGTTCAGCTTCACAAAAATATTTTCGTTTGGGAACTGGATGATTTCCCGCGGACTTAATCGTTGATCAAGGTACTCTGCAATTTTTTGGGCAAGTTCGGGAGAACCAGAACCGGCATAAAGTTTGATCTCCCCATACATTTTGATTCCATGAGTGTGTTGTGTCATCATTGCTCCTTACGTTTCAAAACCTTTTCCAAATATTAAACTTGTTTTCCATTCAACAGGGATTTAACGGCTTCGTGCGGCGATATGTTCCTGTTGACGACCTGCTCGATCATCTCTTCATATTTTACGGATTGGACACTCTCAAGGAAACGTTCCATCAATGCCTCCCGGAGCAAGGCCTCCATTTCTGATCCCAGCCTGGCGCGATCACGAGCGGCCCAATCTCCGCTTTGGCGCAGGTGCGCGGCATGTTTTGCAATGGATTCAACCACCTCGGCAATGCCCTTGCCCTCCGTGGCAACCGTTTTGTTGATGGGAGGGATCCAAATTGTTGAGTCAATGGTGGGTGTGGAGATGGCCATCGTCTTTCCGTGATGGCGGAATACACGCTTCGTTGGATGAGCAAGCTCCAGCGTGGAGCGCAGCGCCCGTTCCGTATTTTCAACCCCGGGGCGATCGGCCTTGTTGACGACGAGCACATCCGCGATCTCCAGGATCCCAGCCTTGATCGCCTGGATCTCATCGCCGAGACCCGGTGCTTCGACAACGACCGTCGTATGCGCAAGCCGCGCCACGTCCACCTCACTCTGGCCCGCACCCACTGTCTCGATGATGACGATCTCGTATCCCGCGGCATCGAAGATTTGCACGAGGGCGGCGGTCTTTTGGGCAATGCCGCCCAGCGAACCGCGGGTAGCCATCGAACGAATGAAGATGCCGCTGTCGCCGGAAAGGTCGCGCATGCGCACCCGGTCACCGAGCACTGCCCCGCCTGTGAACGGACTCGAAGGATCCACCGCCACAATGGCAACTTTCTTGTCGGCACTTTTCCTGTAATGGAGGGCAAGCTGATTGACCAGGGACGACTTTCCTGTGCCCGGTGCGCCCGTAATACCGATCAGGTGCGCCTGGCCTGTATGGGGAAAGAGCTCTGCAAGCGCGAGGCGACCTTCAGGCAAATCATTCTCCACCTGTGTTAAAAGACGCGCCAGTGCGAGTCGGTTTCCTTCCAATACGGATTCTGTCAGTGACATACTTCTCTTAATATACTAAATTACGTGGCGCCTTGGCGCCACGTAATTTCATGGCTCTACTGCCTCACGGACCTCTTTGATGATGTCCTCTGTGGAGGCGCCAGGGCCATAGATGCCTGTGATGCCCATCTCTTTCAAGCGTGGCATGTCTTCATCAGGAATGATGCCTCCTATGAAAACCTTAACCTGGTCCTGTCCATTCTTTTTGAGCAGTTCCAAAATGCGGGGGGCCAGCGCCATGTGCGCGCCCGAGAGAATGGATAGTCCTACCACATCCACATCCTCCTGCAGAGCGGCTTCCGCGATCATCTCAGGGGTTTGGCGTAAACCCGTATAAATGACTTCCATACCGGCGTCGCGCAGGGCGCGTGCCACAACTTTTGCCCCGCGGTCATGTCCATCCAGCCCCGGTTTTGCAACAAGCACACGGATTTTTTTCTCCGTCATGGTTCCTCCACGAAAATATTGATGTCATTATACTATGACGGGCAAGATGCCAAAAATCGCCGGTAATTCGCAATGAGGCTGAAATTTCAAGCACCTTACAGTGAGTCGGGGCAGGATTAAAATATGCTATACTTCGTTCATGCAACCACGTCCAGAGTGGTCCCATTGGGCTGAAACACTGCGTCGCTTCAAATTGGATGGACTTGCTTCATGGCTGCTCGAAGCCGGTGCACCTCT
>Ga0105104_10001331_pt1 | contig 18517 bp, 13 predicted proteins | sample PPLLaktember2015_3_FD_87034 | JGI IMG/M metagenome (GOLD analysis project Ga0105104, IMG submission 87034) | Freshwater sediment microbial communities from Prairie Pothole Lake near Jamestown, North Dakota, USA - PPLs Lake P7 Core (6) Depth... | ecosystem: Environmental > Aquatic > Freshwater >... | reverse complement strand
TCATCGTTGAACCATAAACTAACGATTGCCGGGGACGGTCAGTGTCGTGCTTTTCCAGATTGGTTTATCGGTATCCTCTTTTAAAAGGTTGTTATGAAAAACAACACCTAAAATCACCCCCAGCAGCAAAGAACAGATACAGAGCACAAGCCATACGGCTCTGCGGAAATTTTCCAACGGACCGTCTGCAAGAAAATATGACATGGGGCTCTGTTGGATCGATTCACGCGGAATTTTAATAATGACATACCTGCCGTTTGCCGTCTCGTCGGGCGAATGTTGTAATTTCTTTTTCATACGATTCCTTTAGGTTCATACATTTTCATATTTATACCATTTATCGCGGATACCAGCTTTTTACGTCTCTTGTCGTCGGACTATGGTCGACGAGAACGTCGTGAACAAGAAATCCAAACAGGAACCCGATAAGTATTCCCAACAACACCAGCAACGCAGTGAATCGCGATCGATTCAAATCTCCCGGTTGACTTGTTCCCACGGCTCATACTCCTGGAGAATAGAATTATACCAGCTTCAATGCGCCCATCAGCATATCAATAAGTTTTATTCCAATAAACGGCGCGATCACTCCGCCGACACCGTATATGAGCAGATGTCTCCGCAGCAGCTGGGCTGCACTCATCGCCCGGTATCCCACTCCCTTGAGCGCAAGCGGTATGAGAGCGACAATGATGAGCGCATTGAATATAACGGCAGAAAGAATGGCACTTTCAGGAGATGCCAGATTCATGACATTTAAAATTTTAAGGACCGGATACGTTGTCGTAAACGCAGCCGGGATAATGGCGAAGTATTTCGCGACGTCATTTGCGATACTGAACGTGGTGAGCGTACCGCGCGTCATCAGAAGCTGCTTGCCGATCTCGACAATTTCCAGGAGTTTCGTTGGATTGCTGTCCAGGTCGACCATGTTCGCCGCTTCCCGTGCAGACTGTGTTCCGGTGTTCATCGCAACAGCAACATCCGCCTGGGCAAGCGCAGGTGCATCATTCGTTCCGTCGCCGGTCATTGCCACCAGGCGTCCGCCTTTCTGGTACTCGCGGATAAGTTTCAATTTATCTTCCGGTTTTGCTTCCGCAAGAAAATCATCGACGCCCGCTTCAGCTGCAATAGCAGTCGCCGTCAGTTTGTTGTCGCCGGTGATCATCACCGTTTTAATTCCCATTTTACGGAGATGAGCAAATCGTGCTTTAATGCCGCCTTTCACAATATCTTTTAAATGAATAACACCGAGCACCTCCTGATTCTCGACGACGACGAGAGGTGTTGCTCCCAGACGACTGATCTCCTGCACAATTTGATGTATCGCTCCTGGAAACGTTCCGCCGGTTTCTTCAACGTACATCCGTATTGCATCCGCTGCTCCCTTGCGGATAATCCTCGAGCCGTTTTTCCCTTCGGGCTGAATATCGGCGCCGCTCATCCGGGTCTGTGCACTAAACGGAACAAAATGTGCATGAATATCATGCACATCGCGCCCGCGTAAGCCGTATTTCTCTTTCGCCAGAATAACGATAGACCTTCCTTCCGGTGTTTCATCGGCAAGAGAAGCAAGCTGCGCCGCATCGGCAAGCCGTTCTCTGGAAATGCCGGGCGCCGGAGTAAATTCCGTTGCCATGCGGTTTCCCAGTGTAATCGTCCCCGTTTTATCGAGGAGCAAGACATCCACATCACCGGCGGCTTCGATGGCCCGTCCGGATGTGGCAATAACATTGTGCCGTATCATCCGGTCCATCCCCGCAATGCCGATTGCAGAAAGCAATCCGCCTATGGTCGTGGGGATGAGACAGACCAGCAGTGCAATTAAAACGGTTACTGTCACCGGGCTCCCCTGCCCTGCAGCTTCTATGCTATAGAGAGAGAATGGAAGCAATGAGAGGCACACGCCGATGAAGATGATCGTAAATGCCGAAAGGAGAATATTCAATGCAATTTCATTCGGAGTTTTTTGACGCTTCGCCCCTTCGATCATATGAATCATCCGGTCGAGGAACCCGCCGCCTGCCTCTACCGTGACACGAATGATCAACCAGTCGGAGAGTACGCGTGTTCCGCCCGTTACAGCGCTGCGGTCTCCGCCCGATTCACGGATCACCGGTGCACTTTCCCCGGTAATAGCACTTTCGTCTACCGACGCAATACCTTCCAGGACCTCGCCGTCGGAAGCGACAATATCGCCGGCTTCTGCAAGGAAGACATCTCCCTTCTTCAAAATCGTGGAGGAGACTGTTGTGAACGGTGAACGAGATTTCGGTTCACTCAATAACTTGGCCGGCATATCACGACGAGCTTTACGCAGCGCATCGGCCTGCGCTTTCCCGCGTCCTTCCGCCAGTGCTTCGGAGAAATTTGCAAAGAGAACCGTCAGCCAGAGCCAGCCGGAAACGCTGCCGATAAACCACGCCGGTGCCTCTCCTGACCCCAAGAGTGCCTGGAACCAGAGAGCGGTCGTAATAACACTGCCTGCTTCCACAACGAACATGACCGGATTTCGCACCATCAGCCTGGGATTGAGTTTCGTCAATGATTCCAGGAGAGCGCGTCGGAAAATAGTTCCCGTGAATCCGAGAGGCCGCTTCAATTCTTTTGAGGATGAAGAACTCATATTCTCTTTCGTTATTGAATCATCAGCAGATGTTCTACGACAGGTCCGAGTGCTAACGCCGGTAAAAAATTCAGCGCGCCGACAATGAGAACAATTGCGACCAGCCAAAAGATAAATAATGGCGTATGAGTCGGTAAGGTGCCCTCGGAAGCAGGAATGAATTTTTTCCGTGCGAGCGATCCGGCAAGAGCAAGCGTTGGCACGGCAAGCCAGTACCGGCCGATCAACATCGCAATTCCTCCGGCCAGGTTATAGAATGGATTGTTGACGCTGATTCCAGCAAATGCGCTTCCGTTATTATTCCCTTGAGATGTAAATGCATAGAGTATTTCACTGAACCCATGCGGCCCGGAATTTAATACCGCCGACTTCCCGGCAGTGGTCACGACCGCAAGTGCAGTAAAAAAAAGAACGGTTAACGGCATAATAAGTATCAGCAGAGAGGCCATCTTCATTTCATAAGCTTCAATCTTATGCCCGAGGTACTCCGGCGTGCGACCGACCAGTAATCCGGCAACAAACACGGCGACGATAACAAAAACGAGCATTCCATAAAGACCTGAACCAACACCTCCAAATACCACTTCACCTAAATGCATCATAAGAAGTGCAACCAATCCTCCAAGCGGAGTGTAGGAATCATGCATGGCATTTACCGATCCGTTCGAAGCCGACGTTGTGGCAACTGTCCATAATGCAGAATTGGCTATTCCAAAACGGTCCTCCTTTCCCTCCATGTTTCCGCCTGGATTAGTGTTTGATGTCTGCCGGTTTATTGCGGATACGGGTAATTTCGGATTTCCATTCATTTCAGCGAAATACATGCTGAACACTGCCGGTATGAACATGATCAGCATCGCAGCTATAAGAGCCCATCCCTGCCGAGTATCTTTTACCATTGCGCCATAGGTATAACAGAGTGCCGCGGCAATTAATACTATGGCAAGCATTTCGAAATAATTCGAAAGTGGTGTCGGATTCTCAAACGGATGAGCGGAATTCACATTAAAAAAACCTCCTCCATTTGTACCAAGCTGCTTGATTGCAATTTGTGACGCGGCAGGCCCCATGGCGATAACTTGTTCAGTCACGATACTCCCGGATGTGTCTTTTGTCGGTTCAAGGAGAGAAACCGTCGCATATGGTGAGAAATTCTGCACTACACCTTGAGAAACGAGAAACAGTGCAAGAACCATCGAAAGTGGAAGAAGAACATACAGCATGCATCGCGTCATATCCACCCAAAAGTTACCAAGGGTTTTTGACGAATGACGGGCTATTCCGCGAATAATAAGGATCAGGAGTGCAATCCCGGTGGCTGCCGATAAAAAATTTTGAACCGTCAACGCAAGCATTTGGGTCAGATAACTCATCGTCGTTTCTCCGCCATACGCCTGCCAATTCGTATTGGAGGCAAAACTGACGGCGGTATTAAACGATAAATCTGGAGATACACCACCCACCCCCTGCGGGTTCAACGGCAGAAACTGCTGTAATCGCTGCAATGAGTACACCACGATCAAACCAAGAAAATTAAAGAGGAGCATTGCGAGAGCGTTCTGCTTCCAATCCATCTCCTCCTCCGGATTGACGCCCGAAAGACGGTAAATGAGCCGTTCCAACGGCCCGAGGAAGGGATCAAGAAATGTCTTTTCGCGTTGAAAGACTCTCGTCATAAATGAACCGAGCGGTTTGACGGCCAGGAGCAGGACGAAAAGAAACAGGAAAATTTGAATAATTCCGTTCGCGGTCATTCGAACTTCTCCGGTTTCAGTAAGGCGATAAAGAGGTATATCAGAAGAGCAAAAGCAATGACTCCCGTGATGCAATATAACCAGTTCATTGAACGCCTCGCGATTTGTTTTCATCCAATACATCGCAGAGCATCACCAATCCATAAGAGGCGGCAAAGAACAGGATGACAATGGCAATATAGATGAGGTCGTCCATATTGATCATCTGATCGATTGATGCTGCAATTCATCCAGCGCATAATTGAGTCTCAACACATTCACACGCGGTTCTCCTAAAACTCCCAGCGTCCGTCCTTCTGTGCAGCGAGCGATCAAAGACTGGATTTGCTGTCCTTTCATTCCGCGTGTAAGGGCAACTCTCTCTGCCTGATACTGAGCCGCTGCGATACTGATATGCGGATCAAGTCCGCTGGCAGAGGCAGTAACCAGATCGACAGGAATCGGCTGGTCGTTCAGCGTATCCAGTTCCTTTAGATTGTGGATTCTTTCGGAAACCATGCTCTGCAATGCCGGCGAAAGAGGCCCATAGTTCGAACCAGATGATGCTCCGGCATTATAAGCAAACAGGGCTGTTGCAGAAAGCCGGCTCCAGAAATATTTCGGACTTTGAAATTGCTGGCCGATTAATTCAGACCCGATAATTTTCCCCTGGTGAACGATAAAGTTTCCATTTGCCTTGTGGGGAAAGAGCAATTGCGCCAGCCCGGTGATGATAACGGGATAGAGTATTCCGGTAACAATAGACATTATCAAGATAGTAATGGATGCCGTGCGTAATTGTTTAAGAAACATTCTTTTACTCCATCGATTCTACCGATCAGCTCAGATAATAACCGGTCTAAAGTTGTGAAAGCGGGCAAAAGAAAGCAATGAAGAGGGTATAAAGAAGGGGACAAGTTCTATAAATATATTTTTATATATGAAAGATCGTAAACCGTATAAAGAAAATATAAAAATTTTCGGATGCGGCAAAATTCGCACGGAAATCAGAAGATTTATCGCTGGGTGTAAGTGATTCCTTCGTGAAATGCTGTTTCTCCGAAAGAATACTCAGTACTTTATTAATGGAATTCATTTGTCTCACAAATTGGAATGATATGGAATCAAGCAGTACTCGTGAATCGATAGAAAGCGACCCACTACCTCTTGGTAATGATTTAGAAGGACGAATAACTGAAAAAATCAAACACGCCATTCTCGGGGCTCCTCGAAGTATAAAAGATCCGGGTGTATTTCACCGCATATCTCTTATCGCATTCCTTGCGTGGGTTGGATTAGGAGCCGACGGATTGTCTTCATCCGCTTACGGGCCTGATGAATCGTTTCGGGCCTTAGGACAACATACCTACCTTGCGGTTGCGCTTGCTCTGGCAACCGGATTTACTGTTTTCATAATTTCTTATTCCTATTCCAGGATCATTGAACATTTTCCGTCCGGCGGCGGCGGATATATTGTGGCAAGCAGGCTCCTGGGCCCCCATTTCGGCGTCATTTCCGGTTCGGCTCTGTTAGTCGATTATGTCCTTACCATTTCCGTTTCCATCGCAAGCGGGGCAGACCAGGTGTTTAGCGTTCTTCCGCCTGGATGGCATCAGTACAAGCTCATGGTGGTCGCATCCGTTATTGTTCTCCTGATGATTTTGAATTTGCGCGGAATTAAGGAATCAGTGACGGTGCTGCTGCCGATCTTTCTCGTCTTCCTGGCAACACATGTTATACTCATATTCGGAGGGATCGGATCCCATATTGCGGAAACAAGCCGGGTTGTCGGTGAGATGCACAACGGCTTCTCAAACGGTTTGGCCGCACTCGGGTTGGCTGGAATGCTGGGGATCTTTGCCCGTGCATATTCGATGGGAGCAGGAACGTACACGGGAATTGAAGCAGTTTCGAACGGCATCCAGATAATGCGCGAGCCAAAGATCGAGACTGCAAAAAAAACCATGCTGTATATGGCCATTTCATTAGCGATAACTGCCGCAGGTATTATGATCTGCTATTTGCTCTATCATGTAACCCCGGTGCCCGGAAAGACGATGAATGCAGTCCTGCTCAATAACTTCGCCGGTGATTGGATTATTCAGGGCATTCCTGCAGGCTGGTTGTTTGTCGTCATTACACTCGGCTCGGAAGCAGCCTTGCTTTTTGTGGCAGCACAAGCCGGATTTATAGACGGGCCGCGGGTGATGGCAAATATGGCGGTCGATTCATGGCTGCCGCGCCGTTTTGCGTCACTTTCAGAGCGGTTAACCATGCAAAATGGCGTCATAATCATCGCAGGTGCAGCTATTGGCATTTTGCTGCTGACGAGAGGCGATACCACGACACTTGTTTTAATGTACTCCATCAATGTGTTTCTCACGTTTTCGCTGTCACAGTTGGGTATGGTACGATACTGGATCAAACACAGAGCACAGTTTGCCGATTGGACCAAACATATCATGATCCACCTGATCGGACTTGTCCTGTGCTTTTCTATACTTGTCGTCAATGTCTATGAAAAATTTGCCATCGGCGGATGGATCACCCTGGTGATCACTGCATGCTTTATTGTTCTCTGTATGAAAGTAAAACGGCACTATAGCAAAGTCAACGATCAACTCAAACGGCTGGATGATATCCTGACCGACATCCCCGGGCTGGATTTTCCCAGGACCGTCGCGTTTGAATCGAAAGCAAGTACTGCGGTCCTGATGGTAAAAGAGTACAGCGGATTTGGAATTCATACGCTTCTGTCCATCCCGCGGCTGTTTCCAAATCAATTTAAGAACGTCATCTTCGTTTCCGTGGTCAATGTCGATGCGAGTACGCTCAAGGGGAAGAGCGAACTGGATGAATTGATAAAGAACCAGCAAGAACATTTAGCGAAATATGTGAAGCTTGCAAACCAGCTTGGATATGGTTCCGTGTACCGCATTGCCGAAGGCACAGATGTCATGGATGAATTGGAAAAACTTTCGGCTCAGATAGCCAAGGAATGTCCGCGTTCGATCTTCTTTGCCGGCAAACTGGTTTTCGAGCGTGAGAAATGGTACCAGAGGATACTGCACAACGAAACGGCGTATGCCATTCAACGGCGTTTGCAATTCGGAGCAATGAATTGCATGGTCTTACCGGTCCGCGTCTTTGCAACTCAGAAATAGTAAACAGGGAGGTCCAGATCGAATAACTTGTGAGTACGTTTGTTTATTTTTTTAGATTGTTCATTCGTCCCCTTCATTTTGGCAGATCACTGCGGTTATTTCTGGCGGCACCTTTGCATCTTCCCATGTTCTGATATACCCATTTCTTGATTCCGGACAGGCTCCGGAAACACAGCCTCTCTGCCAGAGTATACAAACCTTCCCAGAGTCCCGAACATCGATAAGACATTCTTGTCCGCCGGACTGATCCGGCGTTAAGAAGTCATGGGCAAAAAGAGAAGTCATTTGTTGTGTTACGCTGTTCTGCAGAATCGTTTGAGGAACCTATGCATCCTATAGGTATGGTGAACCCTTCCCCCATTAAGGATATCGAATGATGAATAACATGTTCAGGTTCCTTCATTTCATATATTTATTCATCATCTTGTTCTCCGTATCACTTGGAGCAGAAGAGAAAGCGGGAGTCATCTCCGGAGAAATCCGAGATGCGTCAACGCATCAGCCGCTTCCTGCTGCCTCCATTTCATTACTCGGGACATCGTATGGGGCCGCATCAGATGAACGCGGTCATTTTACTCTCCGGGATATTGAGCCAGGATCATATCAGGTTCGAGTCTCCTATGTTGGATATCGAACATTTTCACTCACCGATATCATTGTTGTTCAGTCACGCAATACGACTGTGCAGGTAGAATTACAACCCTCCGAAGTTCAAGTAGGAGAAGTTTCTGTGAATGGTGGCTATTTTCAGAAACCCCTTGAGAATACGGTCAGTATACGGTCACTGACTTCGCAGGAAATTCGAAGATCACCCGGTTCGGCGGAGGATATCTTTCGCGTCATGCAGTCACTCCCCGGTGTCGCCACGGCGGGCGGCAAAAGCGCCCAACTGATCGTTCGGGGCGGGAGTCCGGATGAGAACCTGACCCTTCTCGACCATATCGAGATCTACAATCCGATTCACTTTGCCAGGACCGGTGAATCTATGGGAATTATCAGCATCATCAATCCCTCATTACTCCGTTCCGTAGATTTTCTGACCGGCGGATTTCCGGTGATGTACGGTGACAAGATGTCTTCCGTGTTTGAGATGAGCTTGGTGGATGGGAACAAGGAATTGACCAATGTCGACCTGAATGCCAACCTTGCCGGATTTGGGGCACTCGTTGATGGTCCGATCATAGGCGGAGGTTCGATGGTGTTTTCTGCCCGGAGAGGATTTTTCGATCTTCTCACTTCGCTTATGAATAAACCTGCAGCCCCGCAATACTACGACTTTGTCGGCAAGGTGACATACGATCTTGACACAAGAAACCGCGTGAGCCTTATCGGATTTTACTATTTGGATAAGATCACGCGAACCGGTGCGACAAAAGAATCAGCCGCTCTGTCGAAATTCACCAACGTGAACCGGGATGATTATGGATCGGCATCGGGCATCAATTGGCAATTTCTGATATCCCCCAAGCTCTATTCACTTACCACATTCTCCTTTGCCGGAAATGGCTGGAATACACTTCAAGGAACAGCCGCCGATCCATCACTCAGCGGTGAAGAAATACGCGAGAATAACTACAGCTTGAAGAATGAAACCGTTCTGCACGTATCGCCAACCATTGAAATAAAAACAGGGTTTCAAGTCCAATGGATAGATTCACGTCATACCTCATGGCAACCGGCTGATACCACGCGTCGCGGCGAGATTATTCCGGCGAATTCCATCGCATATTTTCCTGCAGTAAGCAATAAGACCGCTCTGTTTCTGCAGGACACATGGAAACCAATGCCCAATTTGTCCTTGACCACCGGTGTGCGCTATGATGCATTTTCATTTACGCATGAAGCGACGTTGAGCCCCCGGTTGGGTGTGAGCTATTATTTATCCGAAAAGTTTTCGATCAATGCCTCGTACGGCTCATTTTATCAGACGCCAGCGGCCTATCAGATCGCACTCGATCCGGCAAACCAACTGCTCAAGAGCAGTCGAGCAACACACGCGATTGTGGGGTTGGAATATCTTGCTCAAGACGATCTTCGAGCCACCGTTGAGATCTATCAAAAGGACCTTACGTCCGTTGTGGTCGGTAACGATACCACCAATATACTCACGAACGCCGGTACCGGAACCGCGAAGGGTATTGAGTTCTCGGTTCAGAAAAAATATACAAGCGGTTTTGTTGGGAGCGCTTCGTATTCCTACTCCATTTCACAACGCCGGGATGGATTAAATTTGCCTTCGTATGTATTCGAATATGACCGTCCGCATATTATCAATATCATTGCAGGCTGGGAAGCGGGAAACGACTGGCAGATTGGTTTCAAATGGCAATTTGCCTCCGGAAATCCTTATACGCCGGTTATTGGGATCGTTAGTAAAAACGGCGCATTTTACGTCATTGATGGAGTGCAGAACTCTGCCCGGTATCCAGACTATCACAAATTCGATATCCGCATCGATAAAAAATTCGTCCTGGGATCTTTCACACTGACCGCCTATTTAGACCTGTGGAATGTCTATAATAGGGCGAATGTGTTGAACTACACTTATCGTACTGATGCTGTCGGCAATATCACACGAAACGAACGGCTTGATTTTGGGTTGCTGCCAATCATCGGATTAACAGCACAATTCTAGATTCTCAGCGAACGAACTCTTGGCGCAGTCAAAGAATCCTTTGGTTCATTGACGCATCGAATATGTACGGATATAAATCATTCATCAAATCAAGAACGGAGTTTTTATGAAACAAAACATGGGTTCTTTTGACCGCGGGGCACGCGTTCTTGGTGCACTTGCGATTGCAGTCCTATACTTCACAAACCAGATTTCCGGCACCACAGCGCTTATACTCGGCGTCGTCACCGCCATTTTCCTCGTGACAAGCACCATGGCGATCTGTCCGCTCTATCTTCCCTTAAAGATTTCCACAAGGAAAGAAGCAAAGAATGCATAGTCAATACCTGCGGTTCCCCCAAAATGCCATCTCGCTTCATCGATGGATCGCATTCATCATTTCGGGAATGATGTTGGTTCTCTTTGTATTCCAGATAATAGGAGGTTCCTGGTTCTTCCTTATCGGAGGACTGACCTTCTTCTTAGGGATAACGGACTATGGACGGCAATGTCCCTTATTTCTTTCCATCCGTAATCAATTTGCCCGTTTGCATAAAACAAATCCCGATCGGTCAACAGAATAGCCCTCTCTGTTGTTACGTGACCAGCGCGGGTAATGATAATTGAAAATTAAAGAATAAGTTGAAATACCCATGATAGACAATGAAGAGCTGCTGACGGATAATCACTTTGCGCTATTGAACGGCAATCAACAATCCGATATTTTGAGGAACCATTGTACGGAAATTGAGGACCTCATTCGTACTGCCTCGTCACGATTGGAGGCCGAACGAGCGGCTGCTGACACCTGTATTAAATTTCAACACGAATGTTCCAGTGCGTTGGTGCGTCATGCGTTAATTCACCGGGCAGAGGAATTTCTCTCCAAACATTGGAACAATAGAACAGCATAAGAGAACGACGATGCACGAAAAACGTTATATTGCTGAAATCGAACGGCTGCGGCTGCCCCAACGGATTGCATTACTCGAAATCGAGAGGGTCGCTGACCTCGCCCTTGATGGAATTGAAGTGCAGAATGTATTAGACATAGGAACAGGAAGCGGCATATTCGCCGAGGCATTTTCAAAAATAGGATTAGCCGTCACCGGGATCGACCCAAACCCTGATATGCTTCAAGCTGCTCAAGCATTTGCACCCGATGCAATATTTCAACAAGGAACGGTTGAAGAGATCCCATTTGCACCCAGGTCGTTCGATCTCGTCTTTTTAGGTCACGTCCTGCATGAATCGGATGATATCATCAAAGCGCTGGCCGAATCCAAACGATGTGCAAAACATCGCGTTATTGTTTTGGAATGGCCCTACCGGCAGGAACAAGACGGTCCGCCATTAGAACATCGGCTCAAAACAGAAGACATACTCTCTGCCGCCCGAACGATTGGTTTTTCCCGGATAGAAACAATCCCGCTCCACCACATGGTGTTATTCCGGTTTACAATCTAAGACCCTTCAACCGGCCTGCAAGACATCACGAGATTACTTTATGAAAATCATTTTTCGGGAGATCCTGTTCTCACCGGCGGACATGGTATAAAGATACGCCCCGCTCCCAAACGGTGACGCATCAAACTTGACATTAAAACTCCCTGCTTCCTTTGTTTCGTCCACCAGCGTCGATACTTCCCTTCCCATCATGTCATAGACCTTTAACAGGACGTACCCCGCAACCGGCAGCTCATAATTGATCACTGTTTTTGGATTAAATGGATTTGGATAGTTCTGTCCTAAAAAATAATTCCGAGGGAATTCGTTCATCGGATAACTCTCTTCAGGAATAACGCCGGTAAGCGGACTCCTATCCATTCTCAACCAGTCGACATCAACAAATCCGCCTGTGGTCAGTGTGGCATAATTAAAAAGACAAAATTTGTTCCCGGTAAAGATGGAAAGACTGAATTGCATGGCGAGGTCATTGCCGAGTTTTTTAAAGGACTGGTTATCCATGCTGTAAGCAAACGAAGCGCGGCTTGTGCCGTAATATGCAGATGTTCGCAAATAAACCGTCGGAGTATTGATCAAGGAAGAGTCTGTCGTTGTTCCGTTATTGACCATGACGACATACTGGACACCATTGGTTTTTTTTATTGCGATAAACGCATAGGGATTCTGAAATACTCCAAGTCCCGCCACATCGCCATTTTGCATATTCTCCACAGTAATTTTAATCGTAGCAGTTGTCGGTACGGATCTGGAGTAGTAAGCGAAAGGTCTTTGAGTCAGGGTATTGCGGGCATCGCGCAAATTCGAAGCAACCCCCGCGGTCGCCAGTCTTAACGATCCGGGATGTGCTGTCAACGACCATGTTGTTGAATCCGGATTATGGTTCCACCCCCATTGCATTCCTAAGGACGTACGATCAAATTCATCGGAAGTCGGCAGGACGGTCGCGGGATACACTTTTCCGACATCCGGTTTTTTATATGTGATGACCCCTTTTCCGTTGACACCGATCATAGGCCAGTCATTCTGCCAGGTCACCGGCTGGAGAGTAGGGAAACGTCCGAACGCTCCTCCATCCTGGAAAATGACGGACCACCACTCACCGGTTTGCGTTTCGACGAGCGCTCCCTGGTGTATTCCCGTTCCTAAATTCCCATTGTCCCGTATGACAATCTTTTCTTCATACGGGCCGTAAATATTCTGTGAACGCAGTGCTACCTGGAATCCGTCTCCTCCGCCGTATGTGCAGTAGAGATAATAGGTGTTATTGATTTTATAAACATGAGTGCCTTCAAGTCCAGAGCGAATATCGCCCGTGAAAACCAAATGATCACTCCCCTTGGCTGTGAAATTTGTATCGAGTTCAGTGATATTGATTGTATTGTAGCCGTGTGCGACATATATTTTACCGTCCTCGTCAAAGAAGAGTCCGGGATCATAAAATCCGCGGGGGAGTTTCCTGAGTTCCCAGGGCCCTTCCGGTTTAACCGCAGTACAAATAAAACCGCCTTCATCTAGCGTTATAAATAGTAAATAATATTTCCCGTTATGGTACTTGAGGCTTGTCGCCCATTGCCCGTGAGCATACCGGTTGCATCCATCGAGATTGTAGCATGGACTAAAATCCATTCGCTGTACCGCATTGCTGCAATATTCCCAATTGACCAGATCGTACGATTTGAGAATGGTCACTCCGGGAAAAATAAACATAGTTGTCGAGACCATATAATAGACAGAATCGACTCTGATAACATCGGGGTCGGGAAAATCCGAATAGATTACCGGATTGGTATACGTCCCGTCTCCATTATCGCTTTGGTCCTTCTGTGCTGTTGCATGGACTGTCACGAAAAGGATAAGAAAGAGAGAAATGAGAACTGCTTCCAGATATTTTTTCATATCCATCGCCCGGTTGGTTGAAGTCCTGTTCAGTTCCGCCTTTTTTAATCGTCCGGTTAATTTTACGATATTCTTCCTCCGCAGAAGAACCTGAGAGCGAAAAAATATTACTTCACGAGCATGAACTTCTTCGTCTCGACAAAATTGACTCTTCCGCCGGCGATTGCGCTCAATCGATACAAATACAGTCCGCTCGTCAGCTTAATGCCGTCAAAAGTTATTTCGAAATTTCCCGGCTGGCGGAGGCCCTCAAACAATGTTGCCATCTCCTGGCCGAGAAGATTGTACACTTTGAGTGTCACGTAACTGGTCTGAGGTATTGAGTAATGAATCTGAGTTGTCGGGTTAAACGGATTGGGATAGTTTTGGCTCAAGACATACTTCATCGGTATTGTGTTTTCATTCTCTGCTACTCCGGTCCCGGACTTGAAGCTTCCTACCACAAATAACCCTAACGTGTTTATACCACTCCGTGATACGGTATAAGGAGATGCCGTGAACTGTGTCGTGTAGGCGCCAGTACCCGATTCGATAGTATCCGGCAGCGAGAATATCCTCGCATTCCCCGCCCTGTTTGTTTTGAAGGTTGAGCTCTCCGTAAACATCGTCCAGCCAAACTGCAATGTGTAATTACCTCCGCCGGGAGTCGCTTCGCTCATATTCCACTTCACATTTACTCTCCCTCCGTAGGGTGCCGGCGTCGTCTCCGCTATTGCTCCTACTCCTATATCATCTGCACTTCCACTGTTGGTTATCGATACCGGCGTATAGGTTGATATGCCGACAGGGAATAATGTTTGCGTCCCGCCAATTGCCCGGAGCTTCAATATGCCGCCGTCCACAGTAGACGCGAATTTATTTGCGAACGCATTCGTTGTACTCGATGCCGTCAATGTATTGGTTCCCAGCATCAATTTCCCCAATAAGAAGTCAAGCGTACCACTGATACTCCGAGTCGCATGCAGAGTTAACCCATAATTGTTGTAAATAATCAGATTCTTCGGCCCCCCCGCGGATGGAAACTCCGCATCTGCCGTTGTCTGGGCTGATAAACCCGAATACTTCAACGACCCTTCCGCCCCATAACTTAAAATCTTTCCTCCCAGCATCAATGAACCCGATTTCATTTCCAGTATTCCGTTGATGATCACGGAGTTCGTCAACGTGACCGCGGTGCTATTATAGATCGTCAGATTCGCAACTGTTCCGGGCAGAAGATTCCCCGTGACCTGCGCCGACAATCCATTGTAGACATAATTGGCTTCATTACTAAAATAATCCCCTCCCCCATCCGTACCACTGCACTGAATATTGCCATCAATTCCATTTCCGTGGCCAGTCTGGAGGGTTGCCCCGCTTTCAACCCTAAAGCTCCCTGTTCCTCCGAAGACACTTGTCCCGACATCCAATATTGACCCATTGCTGACGATAATACTCGGGCTTCCGAACAGAGTAACTCCCGTTGCCGGCAAGCTCAATGTTTGGATGCCTGCATTGCAAAAAATTATCTTCGAGGCATTTGTCGCAGTGGTCTTGCCGATATAGGCACTGTCTGTGATGGTCAGATTGCCTTTCAGGTTATATATTGTTGTTGCTGCGCTGCTGTTCGATAACAAGAGCAATCCACCGCCGGACAGTGTGACCCCGCTTTTAATCGTTACCGTATCCGTATAGCCCGATGATAACACTGAATTACCACTGACCTCTAATCCGCCAACCGAGCATGATCCCGAACCACTGAATAATTGTAAATGATGAGAGGGTATGGTGGTCGACGCCCGGTTCCAGTTCGTGTTCGCGACCGAAAGTGTCCCGCCGATCGTTGCTCCATTTTCCCATCCTAAACTTAAATCACCTGCCTGAAGCGGACAGTTCCATTTCACATGATAAAATCTCTGGCTCATGTTTGCAGGGACGGTATTTACAATACTGGTGAGTTCGCACGTGGATCCCACTCCCCATTTCATGACCGGTATCGTTCCCCCATCCTGCCGATGTTCATACTTCCCGGCCCCATTGACAGTGATTGTCGCTGACGTTTCTTTATTTACCGTTCCATAATTTTTAATCGATCCGGATACCACTAAATCATCATCCGCTCCATTTTTAACCAGTAACTCGACACCGCTATTGATGACCAGTGTTCCGCCTGCCAGGATGCTGACTTGTTCAACGGAATCATTCGTCGTAACCGTTACCGTATGTCCGGATTGTATTCCTATCGATCCATGAGCTATTACCGGAACACTCGGAGCAGGTGATATCCAATTTGTTCCGTCATATTTCTCCCATGTGTTCAACTCACTCCAATTTCCGGTCTGGTGACTGCGATAATTTCCGGCTATTAAAAAGCTGCGAAGCCAAGTCATCGCCGGTGTGTCTGAACCATTGGAATTCAGAATATAGGTATTCACCTGCCACATTTGGCCCTGAATATATCCCCACCACGTAATTCCTTTTACTCCGGGGTGATTCCACAGCACAGGGAATATCCTTTTATATTCCGAGAGCTGAAGATTCGGATCATACGCTGAATTGTTGTCCGTTCCGAGATCAAATTCCGTTATATAGACCGGTAATCCTGTCGCTGCAAGCCGGTCGAGATTATATCTCAACACCGCGGTATCTTTATTCATTAATTCAAACCTATGTCCTTGAACTCCTATGCCATCAATGAGATTCCTTGCTTTCAACAGATTAATAATAGCGAGGTACTGAGTGGTTGCATTATTATCGTTTATGATTCCATATTCATTTAACAGTAATTTTACCCCTGGCGCACAATACCGCCTTGCCAACTCAAAAGACTTTATCACCCAATCCCAACCCGTTGCACCGCTTCCACCCAGCGCTTTAACGTAATTTGCTCGAGCCGGTGAGCCGCCGCCATCCGGCGGATTATGCCCGGCAAGCGGCTCGTTCACCACATCAATATAATCCATCAGGGGATATCGTTCCCCGACTAGACGTATCCACTCTTCAATTTCCGCACGTTGACTCGCTGAATCGAGAGCGCTGATCCAGCCCGGCTGCTGGCTTCCCCAGATAAGCGTATGATGTTTGTAACGAAGTCCATTTTGAACTGCAAAATTGTAGATCTGGTCTAACCCGGTCCAATTATATGTATTTCGTGTTGGCTCGACCGAACCCCACTTCCCCTCATTTCCTGGTGTTATCTGGTTCCAGTATGAGTCAAATCCTGAAGGTACAGGACTGGACGTACCGCAGCCGGCAAATTTTTCCTTTCCCCGGGCAAGAGGCTGTGCGATCGCTTGTATTGACCAGAGGAGAGCGATAGCCATAAGACTTGTCACGTAAATGAAATATCTTGCAGTTGACACGGTGACTTTTTGGTTATTCATTTTATATTTCTTTCTTATTGAATTGACGACATTTTCCAGAAATCGATGAAGATAATCACCGCGGTACATATTCCCTGCATTCCAACCTAACGAATAGAAGCCATCAGGGTTGTGCCCGTTGACAAGTGTGGCCGCTTTTCCATCCCTCTGATCATATCTCTTAATGCATCATACGCTGTGCGCAGCCTCGTGTCATGAATCATCGTTATCAGATTGGAATGATCGGGATAATTTTGATAAGGAGATAAAAAGAAGATTATGTCACGCTCTCATTGAAATCCGATATGCTCTTCGGCCGAGCCAAAAGACAACCAGCGAATAATTTTATTCTTTTTCATTGTTTGTACTATCACCTGATGACAAGGAATGTCACTTCACGAGCATGAGCTTCTTCGTATTCACAAAATAACTCCCCCCGCTGCTCATGGCGTTCATTCGATATAAATATACTCCGCTTGCAAGCTTACTGCCGTCGAAGGGTGTTTCATAATTTCCCGGCTGATGGACGCCTTCATACAATGTTGCGACAACCTCTCCTAAAAGATTATAGACTTTCAAACTCATGGTACTCGCTGCCGGCAACCGATAATGAATCATGGTTGCCGGGTTAAAGGGATTCGGAAAATTCTGTCCCAGTTCGAAGTTGCCGGGCACCTGTCCGGTTTGCAATTCACCGACCGACGTCGGTGTTTCGGGATGAACACTGTCTTTAAAAATCAGCCATTGAAGCATCAGCAGTTTTCCGGTGCCGCTTCCCTTGAATTTTACATACAGATCATGGTTCCCGGACACCGGCGTTAAAACCTTCGCCGTAAAAGTCCGGTAGGCAGCCCAGCTTCCGGTGCTGCTGACTGTACATTCCGCTATTTTCGTGCCGGTGTCGAGTGAATCGATCCACACTTCGACAATTCCGCCTGCCGAAACGCATGAGGCCGTGATCGTGAGGGAATCCGGATATTTTACATATTCGCTGTTTCCAAATTCGACGCCGGCATATAACGCCCAGTCATTATCATGGATATTATCCAGTGAACTTATTCCATTGACCTTGGATGATACCGTGGTGCCATATTGGTTTGCCGGGCATTCAGCCAGTATGGGAGTATAGGCATTGCGGTAAATATAGAAATCGAAATACGCAGGGCTGGTCCGGACATACAATCCCTGCCGGGTCCCGGTAAAAGACGAAAAGTCCGAATACGAATCTATCGTTGAACTATTAACGGTTTCACCGACCTTGTTCCAATCAATACCGTTGCCGCTGAAATAACCGCTGATACTGTGGTTAATTCTGACGATCCTGAGCCATACCGTATCCCCTGCACTATTCGCTGTTTCATATTTCGTGTTGTCAAAATTGAAGGTGATGGTTTTTTGACCTGACGCATTTATCGAACTAAATAACTTTACCGCCGATCCCTCATCTCCTCTCAGGATGATCAGTCCCGCTTCATCATTCACACTCTTTGCATCAAATTCGAGACGGGTGATCAGTGCGTAATTATGTTCGCCGTCATTTTTCGTCACCGTATTCATTTTGCCGCTCTTCGGCGACAGGTGCAGCCACCCCGACCGGTCGGTCAGTGAATACTTATCGCTCGTGGTATATCCTAACAATGACCATTCAGGATTGAGCCTGTTCGAGGAAAAGAAAT
>Ga0105104_10001329_pt1 | contig 18525 bp, 16 predicted proteins | sample PPLLaktember2015_3_FD_87034 | JGI IMG/M metagenome (GOLD analysis project Ga0105104, IMG submission 87034) | Freshwater sediment microbial communities from Prairie Pothole Lake near Jamestown, North Dakota, USA - PPLs Lake P7 Core (6) Depth... | ecosystem: Environmental > Aquatic > Freshwater >... | reverse complement strand
GATCTGATGCCGCGCGCGGCGGCGCAGTGGACGGCGGGCTCCGCCGTCGCGCTCCTGGCCGCGGCCCTGCTCCTGGCGGGCGCGCTCGGGAAATCCGCGCAGCTTCCGCTGCAGGTGTGGCTGCCGGACGCGATGGCGGGCCCGACCCCGGTCAGCGCGCTGATCCACGCCGCCACGATGGTGACGGCCGGCGTGTACCTCATCGCGCGGATGCATGTGCTGTTTTCACTTGCGCCGGCGGTCATGCTGGCGGCGGCCGTGATCGGCGCGGCGACCCTCCTCCTGGCCGGGTTGAGCGCGCTGGTGCAGCGGGATATCAAACGCGTGCTGGCCTACTCGACGATGAGCCAGGTCGGATACATGTTCCTGGCGCTCGGCGCGGGCGCCTGGTCGGCCGCGATCTTCCACTTCTGGACGCATGCCTTCTTTAAGGCGCTGCTGTTTCTCGGCGCAGGCGTCGTCATCCAAAGCCTCGACGAAGAACACGACATCTTCCGCATGGGCGGATTAAGAAAAACACAGCCGCTCACGTTCTGGACCTTCCTGATCGGCGCTTGCTCGCTGTCCGCGCTGCCGCTCCTGACGGCCGGGTTCTACAGCAAGGACAAAATTCTGTGGGACGTCTGGTCCTCGCCCGCCGGCGGACCGGTGTTGTGGGCGGCCGGCCTGGCCGGGGCGTTCCTGACCTCGCTTTACATTTTCAGGGTGGTCTTCCGGGTTTTCTTCGGCGCGCCGTTTGCCAAAACCCAAGAGTCTTCCCCGCCGAACCAACCCGGCATCCGTGTGCGGATTCCGCTCCTCGTACTAGCGGTTTTTTCGATCGGCGCGGGTTTCGTGGAATTGCCGGAAGCGCTCGGCAATATGCCGGCCTTCTCGGATTTCCTTTCAACCACACTGCCGGCCTTGACGGTCATGGCCGCCGCGCCGGGCAGCGAAGTATTTCTGGAGATCGATGCCGCGGCGGCGGTGCTGTTCGGTATGCTGCTCGCCTATGTATTTTTTCTGCGCCGCCCGGGGCTCTCCGACCGGATGGCACGAACTCCAGCGGGAAACGCAATCCACCGGTTCTGGTCCGCTGGATGGGGTTTCGATTGGCTGTATGAAACCGTGATCGTTCATCCGTATGTCCGGCTGGCGGCACGTAATAAAAACGACGTCTTCGATCGGCTGGTCGACCGGCTCGTCACGCGTCCCTATACCTGGCTGGCGCGGATCAGCCGGGGCGATTTCTTCGACCGGATCTTCTCGTGGATTGCCGACCTCAACGCTGGAATCTCACGTGCGCTTGGCGCCCTGCAGAGCGGTTATGTGCGCTGGTATGCGGCGGGGATCGCAGCCGGGGCAATCATTCTGATCGCGATGGCGGTGCTGCAATGATACTTTTCTTTCTCGTCCTGTGGCTGATGGCGGGCGCTTTCCTGGCCTGGCTGGCCGGCCGGTGGAGACCCGCGCTTTCGCGTTGGATCTCGATCTTCTTCCCGGCGGTCCAGGCAATCGTGCTGGTGGTGCTCTGGCTGCAGAATTCCGCGCCCTTCGGCGCCGTTCCCGCGGGCCGGTGGTGGGCGGAGGCGAACCAGCCGTGGATTCCCCAGCTCGGCGCCGCTTTTCATTTCGGCCTGGACGGACTCAGCCTCGTCCTTTGCCTGCTGACCGCCGCGCTGGGAACATTTTCCGTTGCCGCTTCGTGGAAAGGCATTTCGGAGCGGATCGGCTTCTTCCACTTCAACGTGCTTTGGGTCCTGGCCGCGCTGACCGGGATCTTCCTTTCGCTCGACCTGCTGCTCTTTTATTTCTTCTGGGAAATGATCCTGATCCCGCTCTACCTGCTGATCGCCGTCTGGGGGCACGAAAACCGCCACTACGCCGCGTTGAAATTCTTCATCTTCACCCAGGCCGGCGGTCTGTTCCTGCTCCTGGCCACGGTCGGTTTGTATTGGATCCACGGGCAGGCCACCGGCATATACACTTTCGATTACATGCAGCTCATCGGCACGGCGATCCCGGCCCAAACCGCGTTCTGGCTGATGCTGGGGTTCGGGTTGGCCTACGCCGTGAAACTGCCGGTCGTGCCGATCCACACCTGGCTGCCGGACGCGCACGCGGAAGCGCCGACCGCCGGCAGCGTGATCCTGGCGGGTCTGGTGCTCAAGGCCGGCGCATACGGGTTCCTGCGGTTCCTCATTCCGCTCTTTCCGGATTCGGCGCGCGCCGTCGCTCCGTGGGCGATGGCGCTCGGCGTTGTGGGAATCCTCTACGGCGCGCTGCTTGCCTTCGCCCAGACCGACCTCAAGCGGATGATCGCCTACACCAGCGTCAGCCATATGGGGTTCGTGCTGCTGGGCGCATTCGCCGGCAACGCCTTCGCGCTGCAGGGGGCGGTGGTGATCATCATTTCGCACGGGCTCTCGACTGGCGCGCTGTTCATCCTGGCCGGCGCGCTGCAGGACCGACTGCACACCCGCGACCTGAAGAATATGGGCGGGCTGTGGAGCGTCATGCCGCGCATGGGCGGCTTCGGCCTGTTCTTCGCGCTGGCGTCGCTCGGCCTTCCGGGACTCGGCAACTTCATCGGCGAGCTGCTCGTCCTGCTGGGAACCTTCCAGGTCAGCGTGCCCGCCGCCGTTTTTGCGACGCTCGGTTTCATCGCCGCCACGGTCTACTCGCTGTGGCTGGTCCAGCGCGTCTTCGCCGGCAAGTATGCGGGCGACGGGAAGGCGGCCGATCTGGACGCGCGGGAGTTTTTGGTGTTGGGGGCGCAGGCGCTTGGGCTGCTTTGGCTGGGTTTATATCCGCAGCCGGTGCTCGATGCGGTCCGTCCCGCGCTGGTGAATTCGGAAATCCGCGTATCGGAATCTTGTCCGCAGGATAAATTGTTTTTATCCGCGTCGGCGGCACCCATGCACCCGGGAGATGACGATCCGCCGGCGATCCTGCCTGCGCCGGGGATTTGGCCATGACATCCGCTGATCTTACGGCGCTCCTGCCGTACCTTATTTTGACGGCCGCGACCGTGGTCATCCTGCTGACGGTTGCGTTCGTCCGCAACCACAGGCTTATCGCGGGCATGACCATGGCCGCTCTGGCGCTGGCACTGGCAAGCCTGCCGCGCGCGGCCGCCGAAAGCCCGCGCGCGGTCACTATGCTCATCCACGTGGATGGTTTCTCGCTGTTCTTCGCCGGGCTGCTTATTGCCGCGGCGTTTGCGGCGGCGGGGCTTTCCCACGGGTACCTCGAGCGCCGGCGCATCCGGCGCGAGGAGTTCTACCTGCTGCTCCTGACCGCGACCCTCGGCGGGTGCATCCTGCCGGCCAGCACCCATTTCGCGTCGCTGTTCCTTTCGCTGGAATTGCTCACCGTCTCGCTCTACGGGATGATTGCGTACTTGCGCACCGAGCCGCTCGGGATCGAGGCGGCGGTGAAATACCTCATCCTGGCGGCGGCCTCCTCGGCATTCCTATTGTTCGGGGCGGCCCTGATATACGCCGAACGCGGGACTCTGGAGCTCGGCCGGATCCTGCTCCCCGCCGCATCCTCCGCCGGCGGTTTGCATCCGGTCCTGATGCCGGCCGGGTTGGCGATGGTGATGGCCGGGATCGGGTTCAAACTCGCCGTCGTCCCGTTCCATATGTGGATCCCGGATATCTACCAGGGCGCGCCGGCGCCGGTGGCGGGATTCATCGCGGCGGTTTCGAAAGGCGCGGTGTTCGCGGCGCTCGTCCGGGTCTTCTCGCTCTATGCCTTCCCCTCCGCCGGCGGGATCTACTGGGGGCTGATCGCGATCGCTGTCCTTTCGATGTTTGCCGGGAACTGGCTGGCGCTTCTGCAGACAAACGTCAAGCGGATGCTCGCGTATTCCTCCATCGCGCATTTCGGCTACCTGCTCGTGGCGCTCCTGGCCGCCGGCGGAAATTCGGTGATGGCGGCGGCGTTCTACCTGGCCGCCTACTTCGCCGCCATCCTCACGGCCTTCGGGGTGATCGGCGCGTTGCCGGAAGGCGGCGAGGCGCAATCCCTCGAGGATTTCCGCGGTTTATTCTGGCGCCGGCCGTGGGCGGCCGCATTTTTCAGCGCGGCCCTTCTTTCGCTGATCGGCATCCCGCTGACGGTGGGGTTCATCGGCAAGGCGTACGTGCTGCTGGCCGGGGTCGGGTCGGCGGTCTGGCTGCTCGCGGTCGTATTGATCGTCACCAGCGCGATCGGCCTCTATTATTACCTGCGGGTCATTCTGATGATGGCGCGTCCGCAGGAGGCGGAAGCGGGACCCGGGATGCGGGCGGTCTCCGGTTCCCGCCTGGAACAGCTTGTGCTCGCCGTGCTGTCGGTCCTGATCATCGGGCTGGGCGTTTATCCGGCTCCGCTTCTGGAATTAATCCAAAAGACAGCAGCCGGCGTGCTGCCGTTCTGATGCATGGTTCTTCCGCCGGCGCACGGCCGGCCGCATCTTGAAAAAATTAAAGGATCCGAAATGAGTTCCATTGCCCCGGTATCGACCGCACCACCCGCGCCCGCCCCGGGCCGCAGGCGGCTTGACTATAAATGGATCGCCCTCAGCGTCACCACCATCGGGGCGATGATGGCGGCGATCGATTCGACGATCGTGATCCTCGCCCTGCCGGACATGATGGCGGAATTGCGCGCGGATCTGATCGAGATGATCCGGGTGATCATCGGCTGCGTCCTGGTCAGCACCGTGCTTCTTCTGACCTTCGGACGGGTGGCGGATCTGCTCGGAAGGGTGCGGATGTACAACCTGCGCCAGACCGGGATGGTTATCAGCCTGGCGCTCTCCCTGGCCGTGGCCGCCGGCAGCCTGCCGCGCGACGTGAGGATGGAGATTTTTATCGGCACCAATGTCACGCTCGGCTCGCAGGTCATGCAGAATTTTGTTGTCGGAATCCGCAATGCGTTCCTGTTCTCGATTCTGCTATGCCTGATCGCCGCGGCCCTTTCGTTTGCCCGTGGAAAAGAAAACCGGAACGCCGTCACAGCGCGGGAAGACCGTCCGCGATAAAGGAGCCTCCTGATGAATGAAAATCCTTTGCTCAAAATGGAAACCTTCGGCCAGAGCCTGTGGATGGATTTCCTGCGCCGGAGCATGTTGAAAACCGGCGAACTGGAACGGCTGATCGCCGGGGACGGGGTCTCGGGGATCACGTCCAATCCGTCGATCTTCGACAAGGCGATCGCCGGCAGCCACGATTACGACGAATCGATCCGGCGCCTCGCGCTCGCGGGCCGGACCGAGGCGGAGATCTACCAGACTCTGACACAGGACGATATCCGCGGGGCGGCGGATAGCTTCCGCGGCGTTTATGAAAAAACCGCCGGCGGCGACGGGTTTGTCAGCCTGGAAGTCTCACCGCACCTGGCGCACGACACCGAAGGAACAGTTGCCGAAGCGCGGCGCCTGTGGGCGGCGGTGGAACGCCCCAACCTGATGATCAAGGTCCCGGCCACCCGCGAAGGCCTGCCCGCCATCCGCCGCCTGATCGGGGAGGGGATCAACGTCAACATCACGCTGCTGTTCGGACTGCCGCGCTACCGCGAGGTGACGGAGGCCTTCATCGGCGGGTTGGAGGATCTCGCGGCGCAGAATAAACCGCTGGACCGGATTGCCTCGGTCGCCAGCTTCTTCCTGAGCCGGATCGATGTGCTCCTGGACCCGGATCTGGAAAAAATCATCGCCGGAGAAGGCGAACAGGCCGAACTGGCCGCCGCGGTACACGGGCAGGCGGCGATCGCCAGCGCCAAGATCGCGTATTCGATGTACCGTGCCATCTTCGGCGCCGAACGGTTCCGGGCGCTGGCCGCGCGCGGCGCGCGGCCCCAACGCCTGTTGTGGGCCAGCACCAGCACCAAGAATCCCGCCTACCCCGATGTCAAATACGTCGAACCGCTGATCGGCCCGCAGACGATCAACACCCTGCCGCTCGAAACGATCGCCGCCTACCGCGATCACGGCCGGCCGGCCGACCGCCTGGCCGAAGCGCTGGATGAAGCCAAATCGGCCCTGGGAGGCTTGGCGCGACTGGGGTTCGATATCGACAGGATCACCCAAACGCTGGAAGACGATGGAGTCGACAAATTCAACAAGGCCTTCGACCGGCTGATGGAGACCATCCGTGCGGCGCGGGCCGCCGCGCTGCGCGAGCCGGTGGACCGCCAGGCGCTCGGCCTGGGCGGTTTGGATGCTGGATTTCAGGAGCAAATTAAGGCAATGGAGGACCGGCGCTTCGCCCTGCGGCTTTGGGACAAGGATCCGGGTCTGTGGAAGGAGGAGCCCGAGGCGCAGAAGATCATCCGCAATTCGCTCGGCTGGCTGCACGTGGCCGAAAAAATGTTGGAGAACCTCGACGACCTTTCCCGGTTTGTTTCCGAGGTCAAGGCGGCCGGCTTCCGGCGCGTGGTCCATATGGGCATGGGCGGAAGCAGCATGGCGCCGATCGTCCTGACACGCACATTCCCCGTCGCGGAAGGCGGCATCCCCGTCGCGGTGCTGGATACCACCGATCCTACCACCCTGCGCCGGATCGAGCGCGAAGCCCCGGTCGAATCCACGCTGTTCATCGTCGCCAGCAAATCCGGAACGACGGCCGAACCGCTGGCGTTCGGCGAATATTTTTACGACCGGGTGAAGGAGAAGAAAGGGGACCGGGCGGGGGAAAATTTCGTCGTGATCACCGATCCCGATACGCCGCTGGCCGAGCTGGCGGCGCGGCGCGGGTACCGCCGCGTGTTCCGGAATTATTCCGATATCGGCGGGCGGTATTCGGCGCTCTCGTATTTCGGCCTGCTGCCCGCCGCGCTGATGGGGTTGGATGCCGGCGAGCTTCTGGAACGCTCGCTGCGCATGGCAAATGCCTGTTCCGCGTTTGTGCCCGAACGGGAGAACCCAGGCCTGCTCCTGGGCGCGGTGATGGGATCCATGGCCCTCTCGGGGCGCGACAAGGCAACCCTTCTGGCGCCTTCGAAGATTTCCGCGCTGGGATTGTGGCTCGAGCAGCTGATCGCCGAGAGCACGGGCAAGGAGGGCAAGGGAGTGCTGCCGGTGGCCGGGGAGCCGGATGGCGCGCCGCCGGTCTACGGCGACGACCGCTGGTTCGCGGTGTTCCAGGTGAAGCATGCCCCCGACCCGGACCTCGAGCGCCGTGCGGAAGAACTGCGCAAGGCCGGCTTCCCCGTCGTCACGATCCTGCTCGACGACCTCTACGATCTCGGCCAGGAATTTTTCCGATGGGAAGTGGCGACGGCCGCCGCGGGCTCGATCCTTGGAATCAACGCCTTCGACCAGCCGAACGTGCGGGAGAGTAAAGAGAATACCAACCGGCTGTTGGATTCCATCCGCAAGACCGGCGCTTTGCCGGTCCAGAAAGCCTCCTTGTCGGAACCGCCCCTGGATTTGTATGCGCGCAAAGCGGGATTGACCATTGAGGAGACGATCCGAAGCTTTTTCGATGAGGTGAATCCGGGGGATTATCTTGCCATCCAGGCTTACATCCCGGAAACACCCGCCATGGATCGGGCGCTGCAAAAAATCCGGCTGCGCTTGCGGGACCGGCTGCGGATTGCGACGACCGCCGGATACGGCCCGCGTTTCCTGCACTCCACCGGTCAATTCCACAAGGGCGGCCCCAACACCGGCCTCTTCCTGCAGTTGACCGGGGACGATCCGGAGGATGCGGCCATTCCGGGCGCGCCCTATCCTTTTGGAATGCTCAAGCAGGCGCAGGCCTTGGGAGATCTGCAGGCTTTGCTGCAGCATGGGCGGGAGGTGCTGCGGATCCATCTGGGAGCCGATCCGATCCAGGGGCTTGTGCGGCTGGACGAGATCATCGCCATCAGTCTCCAGCCCCTCGAGGCCGGATCGGCGGGAAGGGCGCGCGCGACACGGCCCGCGAAAAAAGTGAAACCGAAAACCGCCGTCCGCCGGGCGAAACCGGCTGCCAAAAAGGCCAAGCCAAAAGCCGCCGTCCGCCGCGCTTCGCCGGCGGCGAAAAAAGCGAATTCGAAAACGTCCGCCCGGGCCCGGGCAAAACCGGCTGCGGCGGGACCGGCTCGCAGGAAAAAGAAAAAATAGACGCGGTGGCGATATGGAAAAGATGGAGCCTGTTAAGGCGTTGTTCCTGGATATCGGCGGGGTGCTCCTGACCAACGGCTGGGACCGCATAGCGCGCCACAGCGCCTGCGAGAAGTTCGGCCTGGATTTCGAAGAGGTGGACGAACGCCACCACCTGACCTTCGATATTTACGAAGAGGGAAAGCTCAGCCTCGAGGAATACCTGGAGCGGACGATCTTCTACGAACCACGCGCCTTCTCGCACGAGGATTTCCGCGAGTTCATGTTTTCCCAATCGCAGCCCTACCCGGAGATAATCGATTTAATCCGCACGTTGAAGGCGCGCTGCGGATTGAGGATCGCCGCCGTCAGCAACGAGGGCCGCGAGCTGTCCGTGTACCGCATTGAAAAATTCGGGCTGATGGAATTCATCGACGTCTTTGTTTCATCCTGTTTCGTTCATTTTCGGAAACCGGACACCGACATGTATTGCATCGCGGCGGACAGCGCCCAGGTCCACCCGGAATTCGGTATCTTCATCGACGACCGGGCGATGTTTGTCGAAGTGGCGCGGGGTCTGGGATTCCATGGAATCCATCATACCGGGCTGGAATCCACCCGCGAACATCTGGCGTACTACGGATTGCGCGCCGGCTAGGAAAAATGAATTATCCGGTTCGCACCGGCCGTTCCGATCGGCCGCAATGGAGGAGAAGGCGGCATGGCTGAGCCAAAATACGAAATGGGAATGATCGGTTTGGGCGTGATGGGGCGGAACTTCGCCTTGAACATCCGCGATCACGGGTTCGGGGTGACCGGTTACGACCGGGAGGCGGAGAAGGTCGCCGCGCTGCAGTCCGAATCCGGCGGCGAAAACATCCGGGGCGCGGATACGCCGGCGGCGATGGTATCCCTCCTGCGAAAACCGTGCGCGGTGATGCTGCTCGTCCCGGCCGGCCCGCCGGTGGACGCGGTGATCCAGGCGCTCCTGCCGCTGCTTGAGCCCGGTGACCTGATCGTCGACGGCGGGAACTCCTATTTCAAGGATACGGACCTGCGCCAAAAGACGCTCGCGGAAAGGGGATTTTCGATCAACGTCGTCGACCTCATGAAGCTGCAGCCGCAATCCGAGCATCCGCACGGATTGAGCGACGTGGATTTTGACGAACTCTTCACCATGGACAAACCGGTCATCTTCGCCTTCCACGCCTACCCGTGGTTGATTCACCGGCTGACCTACCGCCGTCACAACCACGACAACATCCTCGTCCGCGGCTACAAGGAGGAGGGCACCATCACTACCGCGTTCGACATGACTGTCCTCAACGACCTGGACCGCTTCCACCTTGTGATGGACGCCATCGACCGCCTGCCGCAGACCGGCGACCGGGGCGTCTACCTGAAGCAGCAGCTCAAAGACAAGCTGGTCGAGCACAAGCAATACATCGACACATACGGCGAGGACATGCCGGAAATCCGGAACTGGAAATGGAGTCAAAACGGAACGTAGTCATCCACCCGGACGGAGCCGATCCGGAAACCGTGCTCCGACCGGGAAGTTCGGAAAAATCTTGCGGAGAAAAGGAGCTTGAAATGACAATCTCAACCTTCCTGATGCTGGTTTTGGGTATCGTATTGCTGCTCTTCGGCAGGCGCGCCTTCTGGATTTTCGTGGCCGTGGCCGGTTTTGCCGCCGGGTTTGCCTTCGCCACGCAGTATATGGCCGGCCAGCCGGAACTGGTCATCCTGCTGATCGCCGTCGTCGCCGGGGTCATCGGCGCCGTCCTGGGCCTTATGTTGGAATGGCTGGCCATCCTGATCGCCGGTTTCCTGGCCGGCGGGTATCTGGCGACCTCGCTCGCCGTTTCCCTGGGGCTGACCCTCGCCGCCGGAAATTGGGTGATCTACATCATCGGCGGGATCATCGGATTGATCCTGGTGGCCGCCTTTTTCGATTGGGCCATCATCATCCTGTCCGTGCTGCTGGGAGCGAACATCATCGTGACGTCCCTGTCCATCCCGGCCTCGGCTTTGTACTGGGTGATCTTCCTGGGATTGATCGTCGTCGGGATTGTCGTGCAAGCCGGTTATTGGCATCGCCGCTATCCCGTCCAGCGCACCTGGGGCCGGCGCCAACCGTCCCAACCTTGATCAAAACGGCGAAGCCATACCGGAAATTCGTTGCAGCTGATGGAAATGGAGTCAACCTATGTGCACGCTGAAGACGAAAGACGGAACACAGATCTATTACAAGGACTGGGGAACGGGACAGCCCGTGGTGTTCAGCCACGGCTGGCCGCTGAATGCCGACAGCTGGGAGGCCCAGATGATTTTTCTGGCCTCGAACGGTTTCCGCTGCATCGCCCATGACCGCCGCGGCCATGGACGGTCGAGCCAGCCCTGGAGCGGCAACGAAATGGATACCTATGCCGACGACCTCGCGGAGCTGATCGAAACGCTCGACCTGACGGGCGCCGTTCTGATCGGCTTCTCCGCGGGCGGCGGCGAGGTGGCCCGTTATATCGGGCGCCACGGCACGAAACGGGTGGCCAAGGCCGCCTTGATTTCCGCCGTCCCGCCCCTGATGCTGAAAACGGAGGGCAATCCCGGCGGTCTGCCGGTGGAGGTATTCGATAAAATCCGCGACGGTTGCCGCGCCGACCGATCCCAGTTCTATAAGGATCTCGCCGGCGGCCCCTTCTTCGGAGCCAACCGGCCCGGCGCCAAAGTCTCACAGGGCATGATCGACTCGTTCTGGTTCCAGGGGATGCAGGCCGGTCATAAAAACACCTTCGACTGCATCAAAGCGTTCTCCGAAACGGATTTCACCGCAGACCTCAGGAAGTTCGATGTGCCGACGCTGATCGTTCACGGCGATGACGATCAGATTGTGCCGATCGGCGCCGCGGCGCTCCGTTCCGCGAAGCTGGTCAGGAATGCGATCCTGAAGATCTATTCCGGCGCACCCCACGGCCTCGCCTACACGCACCAGGATCAGCTCAATGTCGATTTGCTGGAATTCGTTAAGACCTGAAGACCGATTTGCCGGCGCCGCGCAGATACGAACCGGCAATGAGGACCGGACCGTCCGGTCTTCCCACAAGCCATTGCTGCGGACGAGCTGCGGAAGGATAACGCCCGGTCCGTCCATTACGCCATAGGAGGCAAAATGATGAAGAACGATAAGGTCGTAACGCCATCTCCGCTTGTCCTGCCGCCCCTGCCATACGCGGACAGCGCGCTGGAACCCGTAATCTCCGCGAATACGATCGGCTTCCACTACGGAAAGCATCACAAGGCGTACGTGGACAACCTGACCAAGCTGATCGCCGGGACGGAGTTTGCGGACTTGACGCTCGAGAAAATCATCGCCGCCACGGCCGGCAAACCCGACAAGGCCGCGATCTTCAACAACGCGGCCCAAACCTGGAACCATACTTTCTACTGGCACAGTCTGAAGCCCAAGGGCGGCGGGGAACCGCCTGCCGTGTTGAAACAAAAGATCGAAGCGTCCTTCGGCACCCTGGATGCCTGCAAGAAGGAATTGGCGGCCGCGGCCATGGGCCAATTCGGGAGCGGCTGGGCGTGGCTTGTTCCGGAGGGCGGCAAGCTCAAGGTGGTTAAAACCGGCAATGCCGATTCTCCGCTGACATCCGGCCTGAAACCGTTATTGACCATCGATGTCTGGGAGCACGCCTATTACCTGGATTACCAGAATCGGCGCGCGGACTATGTCAACGCCGTGCTGGAAAACCTGATTAATTGGGATTTCGCGGCAGAGAACATCGGCTGAAGGCCGCTTGAGCTTCGCCTCCCGCATCTCAAACCATGGTCTGCAAAGCGCTCCGCCCGGCACGAACTGCGATATGGGTCGTGCCGGGGGAGCGCTGCCGGGCGGAGGACGCGGGCCTGGGGATTTACGTCGCCGACCTGCCCACGCAATCCCTGCCTCCGGGAACGGACGTTCGCTTTTCCCTGCATTGGACCGAAGGCGGCCGCTGGGAGGGAACCGACTATACGGTGGCGATTCGCGCACCCGCGGATGTGAACAAGGTTTGATAGGGCCAAGCCTGGGAGGAGCGGCGGCAATCCCCGACCGATCGGCCGGTTGGAGAGGGATTTTTTATCTGCTTCAAGAGAGGAGATCGATCCCATGAACATCAATTTTGGAATGTGGAAGACGGGGATGACCACCCTGGTGAAAATCGATAAAAAGGAGGAATGGGACCGGCTGGATGCGGTTTCCAAGTGGCTGATCGCCACGCGTTCGGCGGTGACCGTGGCAACGATCTTTTCCGGGATCATCGGCGGAATGCTGGCGGCGCGCGACGGACATTTCAGCCTGCTGCCCTGGCTGATCGTCACGCTCGGCCTGTTCTTCGCCCACGGCGCGAACAACCTGCTCAACGATTACACCGATTTCCGCCGCGGGGTGGACGAGCCGCCGTATTTCCGGACCCAGTACAGCGTCCATCCGCTGGCGCAGAAGTTTTGGACGCAGCGCCGGCAACTCACCTGGTTTGCCGTCAGCGGGGCGGTCGCCGTTCTGGCGGGAGTGTTCTCTCTTTTCTATACGAATTTCTCTCCGGCGGTGATCGGGCTGTTCGCCTTCGGCTCGGGGGTTCTGCTGCTCTACACCTGGCCGCTGAAATCCCTGGCGCTCGGCGAACTGCTGATCTTCCTGATCTGGGGCCCGGTCATGGTGGCGGGCGTATATATCGTCCTGGCCAAGGGGGCCACGCCGGGCGCCGGGCTCGCGGCGCTGGCGGGCGTCCCATTCGGATTGTGCGTGGCCAGCATCAACATCGGCAAGCACATCGACAAAATGTCCGACGACCGGGAAAAGGGCATCCACACCCTGCCGGTCGTGATCGGCGAAGCGGCCGCGCGGTATCTCAACATCCTCGTTTTGATCGCGATGTACGCAGTCATTCTGTATCTCATTTTCTTGCCGCGCTACTTCACCCCGGTCATGCTGATCCCGTTCCTGGCGGGCGGGCGCGCGCTGTTGGCCGCCGGCGTGATGACCAAACCGCGTCCGGCCGCGCCGCCTGAAAAGTGGACGTTCTGGCCGACATGGTTTTCGGCTTTCACGTTTTCCCACTTCCGCCTGTTTTCCGTCCTTTTCGTCCTGGCGCTCATGGCCGACGTCCTGCTGCGCATACTGGTTCCCGGTTTCTGGCCGGCGGCGTAAAATGAATAACCGCGCAGCAAGCTGCCCGGCATCAAGGAGCGCAACTTGGGTTAGGAAAACGGAAGATAAAGGTGTCATTGCGAGCGACCCCTTCGCCCCACTCAGGGCAGGCTCCGGGAGCGAAGCAATCTCCCCCTTCTGAAAAGAAGGAGATTGCTTCGCCTGCCCCGGTTGGGGTAGGCCGGGGTCGCTTCGCTCCTCGCAATGACAGCCTCTTTGCGCGGTATCATTCCACGTCCGGAAGGAGACCCGAATGGATGTGACGCTGCTCTCCCGGCTGCAATTCGCCCTTACGACGATTTTCCATTTCTTCTTCGTCCCGCTGACGGTCGGGCTGGTATGGTATGTGTTCCTCCTGGAAACGGCCTATGCCCTGGGCGGCGGGGAAGCCTGCAAGCGTCTGGCTAAATTCTGGGGAAAACTCCTGATCATCAATTTCGCCGTGGGGGTGGTCACGGGCGTCGTGCTGGAGTTCCAGTTCGGAATGAACTGGTCGCAATTCGCGCGCTATGCGGGGGATATTGTCGGAACGCCGCTGGCCATTGAAGCGCTGGCGACCTTCTTTTTGGAATCCACATTTCTCGGAATTTGGATTTTCGGATGGAACCGGCTCCCGCGGGGCGCGCACGCCGCGGCGATCGGCATGGTGGGGATCGGGAGCATGCTCTCGGTGTTCTGGATTCTCACCGCCAACGCGTTCATGCAGCACCCGGCCGGCTACATCATCGAAGGCGGCCGGGTGGTGATGACGGACTTCTTCGCGGTCGTTTCCAACCCGCGGGCTCTTTTGTTTTTCTGGCATACGATGGCGGCCGGATTTGTCACCGCGTCGTTCTTCGTGCTCGGGATCAGCGCCTGGCATCTGGCCCGCGGCGGCGAGGAGTTCCGGTATTCGTTCCGGCTCTCCGCCGTGGTGGGGTTGATCGCCACCGGGATGGTCATCTGGGCCGGCGACGCGCAAAGCAAATACGTGCGCGAAGTGCAGCCGATGGCGGCCGCCGCGTCGGAAGGCCTGATGAACACGGCCGACCCGGCGCCGTTTTCCGTGATCGCCGGATTCGATTCCTCCGGCAAGAAAGTGGTATGGAGCGTGGATATCCCGGCCGGGCTGAGCCTGTTGTATTTCTTGCGGCCGTCGGGGGTGGTGGAGGGGATTAACCAACTTCAGGCACAGTACCAATCCCTGTATGGGCCAGGGGACTATTCCCCGCTGGTGGCTCTGGATTACTGGACGTTCCGGGTGATGGTCGGGATCGGATTTCTGATGATCGCTCTGACGGCGCTCGCCCTTTATCTCGGGTATCGCAAAAAGCCCGCCGGCTGGCCCGCCGCGATGCGATTCTCGCCCTGGTTGATCCTGCTTCCTTACATCGCCAACACGACCGGGTGGATCCTGACGGAGACCGGCCGCCAGCCGTGGATCGTGCACGGCCTGATGAAAACCGGGGAGGGGATTTCCCCCGGGCTTGCGCCGGGATTTGTCCTGGCGAGTCTCGCGGTTTTCGCATTGGTATACAGCGTGCTCCTGGGGATCGATGTGATCCTGCTGACGCGGGCGGCGAGGGCGGGTTTATCCACCGAGGAGATCGGATCCTCTCCGCCGGCGAATTCTCCCCGGAGTGAGGGAGGCGGCCATGGATCTTAATCAGCTCTGGTTTATCCTGGTTGCCGTTCTGTATGCGGGATTTTTCTTCCTGGAAGGCTTCGACTTCGGAGTCGGCATGCAGCTTCCGTTTCTGGGGAGGAACGATCTGGAACGGCGCGCGATTCTCAATACGATCGGCCCGCATTGGGACGCCAACGAAGTGTGGCTGGTCACCGCCGGCGGCGCGACCTTCGCCGCTTTTCCGGTGTGGTACGCAACCATGTTCAGCGGCTTCTATCCGCTGCTGTTTGTGCTGCTCCTGGCGCTGATCGCGCGCGGGGTGGCTTTCGAATTCCGCAGCCGGCGGAGCGGGGCGGCGTGGCGCGCGGCGTGGGATTGGGCGCTGGCGGCCGGCAGCCTGATCGCCGCCGGCTCGCTGGGGATCGCCTTTGGAAATCTTCTGCGCGGGACCCCGATCGACGCTGACGGGGTCTTTTCCGGCAGCCGGACCGCGCTTTTTAACCCGTTCAGCCTGATCTGCGGGTGCGCCACGATCGGTCTTTTCCTTTTGCACGGCGCGAATTTCCTCGGCCTGAAATTGGACGGCGAACTGGGCTCGCGCGCCAGGAATCGCGCGCGCCGGCTGTTTTTCGGCGCGGCGGTGCTTGTTTTAATTCTGATCGCATTCGTCCCGCAGACAATCGCCGCGGAGGGACAATTCGGGACCGGGATGGCGTATGCCTGGGGCGGAACGGTCCTTGCGCTTTTACTCAGCGGCAACTTCCTGCGGATCCATCGGGAGGGGTGGGCTTTCGTTTTCGGGGGAATTGCGATCGTCGGATGGGTGGCGTCCTTTTTCGTCTCGCTCTACCCGCGGGTGATGGTTTCCAGCCTCGGGCCGGAGGTCAGCCTGACGATCTACAACGCGGCCGCCTCGGATTATGCGCTGCGGGTGATTACGATCGTAGCCGGAATCTTCCTGCCGGTTGTGATCGTCTATCAAGCCTGGTCCTATTGGGTATTTCGCAGGCGGATAAAAGCGGATCCGGAACAACTGGTCTATTAGCAGTTCCCCGGCGCGGAAAATTATATCAGAGTCATCCCTTCGCTGAGGGATCAGCGATTGATCAACGACATTCGAAAAGGACGGAATCAAATCGACCCTCGGGACTAGACACGGCGAAAGCTGCTTCGCTGCGCTCAACATGGAAGGATTTTTCAACGATATCGCTATGAATGATAACCGACCCTGGAAGTTCACCCTGGACAACATGCGGTGGTCATCGGCTGATCGTCTCCCGCGTATCGGATTGGGCTGGTCACGGCGCAGCCGTGGCGGAGGGATGTCACCCGTGGAATGGTGCGGCTTCCTTCCCGGGACAATTTGGCTTGAATCCGGGAAATTGGATATTCGGTTAATGAAGGATTGGCTTCAAATGGACGATGGCTGGTTATGATGAAGTCTGAAAACGATTTTCTTGCCGAGAGGCATGGCTGCATTGTATGTGCCCGGATAATCGACGTTCTTGCCGTGTATGCCCCGGACGGCAGGCTGGTGGGTTGTACCGCGACCAGCCCCGGCGGTCACTGCTTGAAAGAGGAACGACAGCCCCTGGCCGCCTGTGATACCCATACGGAAGAGGAAATTGATGCTGCCTATAAAAGATGGAAATCCAGAAATGACGAAAAGTCGGATCATAAACAAGAAGACGAATGAGGCGGTGCCCGATGGATTTTAAGGATTATTATGGAATACTGGGCGTGCCGCCGACTGCCGAAAAGAAAGCCATCCAACAGGCTTATCGTCAATTGGCCCGCAAGCTTCACCCGGATGTAAACCCGGGAAATAAGGAAGCGGAAGAGAAATTCAAGACGATCAATGAGGCGTACCAGGTTCTATCGGACGCGGAACAGCGCAAGAAGTACGATGCGATGCGGACGCAATACCTGCGCTGGCAGCAGACCGGCGGCCGCCAAGAGGATTTCAACTGGCAGCAATGGTCGGCCCAACCGGATAACGGGGTGCGCGTCCACTCCGCCACCCCCGAAGACCTGGAAGACCTCTTTGGGAGCGCATCGCCGTATTCCGACTTCTTCACCACCATCTTTGGCCAGGCGCGCGGGAGCGGCGGAGACGGCCGGCGAGGCGCTTCCCCCGGCCCGCGTCGCGGACGGGATGTCGAGTACGAAATCGATCTGGCCCTGGAAGAGGCTTTTCATGGCGCCGAGCGCCTGTTGGAAATAGATGGGCGCCGCATCCAAGCCCATATTCCGCCCGGTGTGCGCACCGGATCCAAAGTCCGCCTGGCCGGTCAGGGGGAGCCGGGCTTAAATGGCGGTCCGGCTGGAGATCTGTATTTGCTCGTGCGCCTCTTGCCCCATCAAACCTTCGAGCGCGAGGGGGACAACTTGCATCTTGAGGTTACGGTCGATATCTTCACCGCCATCGCCGGCGGTGAAATCCGCGTTCCATCCCTCGAGCGGCCGCTGATCCTGACGATCCCGCCCCGCACCAACGCCGGGCGGAGTTTCCGCTTGCGAGGAAAAGGGATGCCCCGCCTGGGTGATCCCGGTACACGCGGCGATCTGTATGCACGGGTCCGGCTAGTGCTGCCCGACCCGCTGACCGATCCGGAGGTCGAGAGCATCCGCGCGCTGGCCTCCTCCAGGCCAAACCGTGCTTAACCGCATCCGAAATGAGGTGAGGGCATGATTCCCGAAAAACCATCCGGAAGAAGTTATTGGTATGGCCAATCCGAAGGCTATGAATCCCGCTGTCAGCGTCGATTGCGGGAGGATCTGGGAGTCGACGAGGCCGCCACCGAGACGATCCTGCATCTTCGCAGCCAGATCGTTGAATTACAATCCCGTGTCCGCCAGTTGGAAGCCGAACTGACCGCCCAGTCTGCCAGCCGGGAGTTGCGTCTGGCACGCTACCAGGAAGTCTATTGCGAGGCCGTCTGGGTCGAAATGGAATACCAGGAATGAAAACAGCCGGTCGGCGCCTGTAAGGAGAAGCCCGAGCGCCAGTATGTCCTCCCCGATCCGCAAGCCTGTTTTCTGTGCGGCGAAAAAAGACCCTGCCCGGGTTTGATATGCCACGCGAAGCCGCGGACAGCCTTCAGAGCGCCATCCTGCAATGGAACTACCATCTACCGGGGTTGCTAAATATTTCCATCCCCTTCTTTTCCGGTGGTTTCCATGAACCTCGATAGGTCCACATAAAAACCCCAGGAGGCCCTGCTCGCTGCCCAGCACCTGGCGCAGGAATATCAGCACCAGGTCATCGAGCCCATCCACTTGCTGCTGGTGCTCGTTCAACAAGAGGGTGGGATCGTCCAAGCAGTCTTTTCGGGTGACGCCGTAAATCCGGCGGCCGGATGAGCCGCCGCGCCGGACAGATCACTTCCCGGATATCGGGAGCGCGCCATCCGGCCGGCTGCATCCTCCGTTTGGCGGAACGGATCATGTTCCTCAGGCGAAGGGGATCCTGGGTTTTTTCCCGGCCGGCGAAGTGGGTCGGTGTTTGGAGGAATGCGCAGACTCCTTCGGGGTGTCTGTGAATCAAGGCGGCCGGATCGTCGTCCGCAATCGGCGGGTCACGCTCCTCCCGGGTGTTGCGAAGACCCTCGTTCCCGATCCCCTAAATCCGGAAAAGCGCTGATCGTCTTCCCGCGCCGGTCCGGCTTC
>Ga0105104_10001328_pt1 | contig 18525 bp, 17 predicted proteins | sample PPLLaktember2015_3_FD_87034 | JGI IMG/M metagenome (GOLD analysis project Ga0105104, IMG submission 87034) | Freshwater sediment microbial communities from Prairie Pothole Lake near Jamestown, North Dakota, USA - PPLs Lake P7 Core (6) Depth... | ecosystem: Environmental > Aquatic > Freshwater >... | reverse complement strand
TTCCGGAAGAGGGCGTGACGACCGGGCCGCGTGTGGGGTTATATACCGTGCCGGAACCCTGGAAAAGCATTCCCTGGAGATTCCGCGCCAACCCTGAAGCGGTCGAAATCCTGGAACAGGCTATACATGAAACCCCCGCCCGGTCCAACCCGGGCGGGCGCGGGAGGAACGCACGATGACTTCTGAATCCTATCGATCGGTGGTCCTGGTCAAGCAGGTGCCGGATACGCATAACGTCACCGGCGACGTGATGACCAAGGACGGCACCATGAACCGCGGCGCGCTTCCGGCGATCTTCAATCCGGAGGATCTGAACGCGCTCGAGATGGCGCTCCAGGTGCGCGACAAGCACGGCGGGACGGTGACGGTGATCACCATGGGGCCGCCCAAGGCCGCGGATGTCCTGCGGGATTGCCTGTACCGCGGCGCGGACCGCGTCATACTCCTGACGGACCGCGCCTTCGCCGCCGCCGACACGCTCGCCACCTCGTATGCGCTCAAATGCGCCGTCGAAAAAAGCGGCGCGTTCGATCTGATCTTCTGCGGCCGGCAGGCGATCGACGGCGACACCGCCCAGGTCGGACCGCAGGTCGCGGAAAAACTCGGCATCCCCCAGATCACCTACGCCGAATCGATACTCGAGCTCAAGGGGCGCGAGATCACCGTCCAGCGCACGCTGGACCTCGGAACCGAAATCGTGCGCTGCGCCCTGCCCTGCCTGATCACCGTGGTGGCCTCGGCCAATACGCCCCGCCCGCCCTCGGCCCGCCGCCGGATTGAATATAAACTGGCCGCCACTCCGCTGGAACTCCCCGCGCTGCTCGGGAAGTGGCCCGAATTTAAATCCGAAGCCGGATTGCAAAAACACCTGGCCGAACGCAACCAATTAATCCCGATCTGGGCGGCGGCGGATATCGGCGCGGACCCCGAGAAAATCGGCCTGGCCGGATCGCCGACCCAGGTCCATAAAGTCAACTTTGTCGTCCTCGAATCGACCGCCAGCAAGGATATCGCCCCCACCCGGGAAGGCATTGCGGCCATGATCGAGGAGCTGGTGAAGGAATACATCGTAGGTTGAGGTCATCATGCCGGATACTCAAAGCGTCTGGGTTTACATCGAACAGAACGAAGGAAAAATCGCCGACGTCAGCCTGGAGCTGCTGGGCAAGGCGCGCGAACTCGCGGATGCGCTGCATCACGAGCTGACGGGCGTGCTGTGCGGCCACCGTGTGCAGGATCTCGCCCAAGAGGCGATCGCGCACGGCGCGGACCGCGTGTTGCTGGCGGATCATCCGGAACTCGAGCTTTACCGCACGCTGCCCTACGCGCGCGTGATCCTGCACCTGGCGCGCAGCCGCAAACCGGAAATTTTCCTGATCGGGGCGACCTCCAACGGGCGCGACCTGGCCCCGCGGATCGCCAGCGCCCTGCGCTGCGGCCTCACCGCGGATTGCACCGATCTGCAGATCGGCGAGTATACCGACAAGCGGGAGAATAAAATCTATCCGGGACTCCTTTTCCAGATCCGCCCGGCGTTCGGCGGCAACCTGATCGCGACGATCGTCAATCCGCGCACGCGGCCGCAAATGGCGACCGTGCGCGAGGGCGTGATGCACAAGCCTGCCGCCGATCCCGCGCGCAAGGGCGCGATCGAGGAGATCAAACCGGATCTGGAAAAGGGCGATCTGGCGCTTACGATCCTCAGCCGCTCGGTGAAGCCGTCGACCGTCCATTTGAAGGATTCGCCCGTGATCGTGGCGGGCGGAGGAGGGGCGGATGAGGCCGCGGATTTCCAGATGTTGCGCGACCTGGCCAATCTGCTGGGCGGCGAAGTGGGCGCTTCGCGCGCCGCGGTCGACGCCGGATTGATCTCCGCCGAGCACCAGATCGGCCAGACGGGCGTCACCGTCCGGCCGCGCCTGTACATCGCCGCGGGAATTTCCGGCGCCATCCAGCACCGGGCCGGGATGGATCAATCCTCGAAGATCATCGCCATCAACACCGATCCGGACGCGCCCATCTTCCAGGTCGCCCATTACAGGATCGTCGGCGACATGGCCGAGGTGCTGCCGCTCATCATCCAATCGCTTCGCGAAAAGGCCAAATAAATCCTGGATCGATTGGGCAATTCGTTTCCTTGATCCAGAATGCGTTTTTTCCACCGCAAATGGAAGTTATGGTAATCCCGCGAAGGCGGGATGACAGGGAGCCGTCGATGATCGATAATTTTTTCCTGGACAACCCGGACCTGCAATTCCGGCTCGAGCAGTTGGACCTGCGCGAAGTGCTGGACCTCAAAGAGAAGGGTTACGCCGAGGCGGGCCAATACCCCACCGCGCCGCGGAATTATGCCGACGCAAAGGACAACGACCGCCTGATCCTCGAGGTGCTGGGCGAGATCTGCGCCACGCGGGTGGCGCCGCGCGCGGCCGAAGCCGACGAGGAAGGCGTCCACTTCCAAAACGGGCAGGTGGAATACGCCAAACCCACCCGCGACGCGATCGACGCCCTGCGCCAAGCGGGGCTCTTCGGTTCGATGCTGCCGCGCAAGTACGGCGGGTTGTTCCTGCCGGAAAGCGTCTACCAGATGATGGTCGAGATCGTCTCGCGCGCGGAAAGCGGCCTGATGACGATCTTCGGCCTGCAGGAGATCGCCTCCTCGATCGAGGAATACGGCAGCGAGGAAGCCAAGCAGCGCGTGCTGCCGAAATTCGCGCGCGGGGAAGTCTCGGGCGCGATGATCCTCACCGAGGCGGATGCCGGCTCGGATCTGGGCGGGGTGCAGACCCGCGCCGTGTACGATGAAGCCGCCAAGGTCTGGCGGCTGACCGGCGTGAAGCGGTTCATCACCAACGGCAACGCGGACGTGGCGCTGGTCCTGGCCCGCAGCGAGGAGGGCTCGCACGACGGCCGTGGACTCTCGCTGTTTCTGGTCGAGCGGGATCAGTCGGTGAAGATCCGCCGCATCGAAAACAAGCTGGGGCTGCACGCCTCACCCACCTGCGAACTGCAGTACACCAACACCCCCGCCGAACTGATCGGCAAGCGGCGCTTCGGCCTGCTGCGCTACTCGATGGCGCTGATGAATGGGGCCCGGCTCGCCGTCGCCGCCCAGGCGCTCGGGATCGCCGAAGCCGCCTACCGCGAGGCCGATAAATATTCCCGCCAGCGGGTTCAATTCGGCAAGCCGATCCGCGAACTTCAGCCGGTCGCGCGGATGCTGATCGCCATGCGCGGCGAGATCGAAGCCACCCGGGCGCTGCTCGGCGAAACGGGACGCTGGGTGGATTTGCTCAAGGTGCATGAACGCGCCGCCGCCGAAGGAGCGCCCGCGGATCCGGACTCCGCCCGTGAGCGGTTGAAGACCGCCTCCACGCTTTCCGAAACCCTCACCCCGATCGTCAAATATTATTCGACCGAGATGGGCAACCGGGTGTGCTTCCAGGCGGTGCAGATCCACGGCGGCGTGGGGTACATGCGCGAATTCCAGGTCGAGCGGCTGATGCGCGACCAGCGCGTGACCAATATCTACGAAGGCACCAGCCAGCTGCAGGTGGTCGCCGCCACCGGCAAACTGCTCGGCCACTCGCTCGACCCGCTGTTGCACATGTGGATGGATCTTGCGGTGGATGCGGATATTTCGGATGAGAAGGCTAAGCTCGAGGAATCGACCGAGCAGTTCCAGAAGGCGGTCGACCACCTCAAGGGGCAGGACCGGGCCGTCATCGATTTCTATGCCAGTGATCTTGTGGATATGGCGGCATGGATCATCTGTTCCTGGTTGATCCTGCGGGATGCCCAAATCCTCCCGCATAAAAAGGATCTGTTCCGCGCCTACCTGGCCGACGTGCTTCCGAGGATCCGCGTCGCCGGCGAGGTTGTGATGAAAAGCAGCACCGCGGTGCTTGATGTGAAGAAAACCCTGCTGGCATAAAAAGCAAACTCCCGCATCAAAGATGCGGGAGTTTTATTATGCGCGGGGAAAAAATGAAACCTTGGGAAATGCCTCCTGAGCGTCTGCCCCCCGCCTGCCCTCGTGGAGCATTCCTGCTCGGTTTTGATCCTTGAGCAGGTATGATTGCGAAGCGAGGGAGCGATGAGCATCGGTGATCCTGCCCTCGCGAAGCATCACCGCTCGTCTTTGAATTTTGAGCGGTGATGCTTGCGCAGCGAGGGCTTCCGATGCGATGAATTCGCGAGCGGGGGGACGAAGGGTCTCAAGAATTTAAGCGGAACAGATGCTTCGCTCTGCTCAGCATGACAACCTTTTCCAAGATTTCGAAATCGCATGCTGGCAGGAGGATGAAATGGGTGCTTTATCCGGAAAAACCGCGCTCATCTTCGGTGTTGCCAACGATCACAGCATCGCCTGGGGGATCGCCCAGGCGTTCGCCCGCGAAGGGGCAAAGCTGGGATTTTCCTACGCCGGCCCGGTCCTGGAAAAGCGGGTCCGGCCGCTGGCGGAATCGCTCCGTTCGCGATTCGTTGAATTGTGCGATGTCGGCGATGATATGCAGATCGCGAATGTGATGGAAAAAGCCGGAGCGTACTTCGGCGGGATCGATATCCTCGTCCACTCGATCGGTTTTGCGCGCAAGGAGGAACTCACCGGGCCGTATTTCAACACCACCCGCGAGGGATTCCGCTTGGCGATGGATATCAGCGTCTATTCCTTCACCGCCCTCGCCCGGGCCGCGCTGCCGATACTCAATCCGGGCGGCGCCCTCCTGACCCTTACCTACTACGGCGCCGAAAAGGTCACCGCCAACTACAACGTCATGGGCGTGGCCAAAGCCGCTTTGGAATCCTCCGTCCGCTACCTGGCCAACGATCTTGGCCCGCGGCGGATCCGGGTGAACGCCATCAGCGCCGGGCCGATCCGCACCCTGGCCGCGGCGGGCGTGAGTGGATTCAAACTTATGCGCTCCCGTTTCCGCGAGGTCGCGCCCCTGCGGCGGCATGTCACCATCGAAGACGTCGGCAACACCGCCGTCTTTCTTTGTTCGGATCAGTCCGCCGCGGTCACCGGCGAAGTGGTGTATGTGGATGCGGGCTTTAATATCCTCGGCGTTCCCTCGCCCGAGGACGGGGAGGACGGTTAGCGTTTCGCCCGTGCTTACGGGATAATATCCGTCTGAGATGGCCGATCCCCGCCACGGTTAACAAGAAAAATGAAAGCTCCGACACTCTCCGACCTCCGCTTCTCCAGAATCAGGATCCCCTAAGCCATGCATGCCCAACTGCTACGCGCCCCCGCCCCGGTTGCCGCCTCCCCGCTGGAGTGGGCAGAATTACCCGATCCGCAGCCCGGACCCCGCCGGATCGCGATTCGCGTCTCGGCCTGTGCGGTCTGTCACACTGATCTGCACACGGTCGAGGGAGAGTTGATACCGCCGCACCTTCCGATTATCCCGGGCCATCAGGTCGTGGGGTCGATCGTCGCGCTGGGGCCGGATGCCGCCGGCTGGTCGGTTGGGGATCGCGCCGGCGTTTTCTGGCTGCATGATGCCTGCGGCCAATGCGAGTTTTGCCGGCGCGGCGAGGAGAACCTGTGCCCGCACGCGGAATTCACGGGTTTGCACCGGAACGGCGGATATGCCGAGTACATCCTGGCGCAGGCGGATTTCGCCATCCGGATTCCGGATGCGTTCGACGACGTGCAGGCCGCACCGCTTCTGTGCGCCGGAGTCATCGGATACCGCTCGCTGCGCAAGGCGGAAGTGCATCCGGGCGAAACCGTCGGACTGTTCGGGTTCGGCGCCAGCGCCCATCTCGCCATCCAGGTGGCGAGGCATTGGGATTGCCGCGTCTTCGTTTTTACACGCAGTGCCTCTCACCGGGATCATGCGCGGTCGCTCGGCGCGGACTGGACGGGCGACGCATCCGATTTGCCGCCCGCCCAACTCGATCGCGCCGTCATCTTTGCCCCGTCCGGCGCATTGGTTCCCGCCGCCCTGGAACGGCTGCGGCCCGGCGGGACGCTCGCGATCAACGCCATCTCCATGTCGGATATCCCCGCCTTGCCCTATCATCGGCTGTATGGCGAACGGACCGTCCGCAGCGTCGCCAACGCCACCCGGAGGGATGCGGTTGAATTCCTGCAGCTTGCGGCGAAAATCCCGATCCGCGTCACCACCCAAACCTTCGGCTTGAAGGATGCGAACCACGTTATCCGGCTTCTCAAAGAATCGAAATTGGAGGGCGCCGCGGTTTTAGTCCCGTAAGCGCGGCGATTGGAGGAATCACCCTCTGCAGTCAGGAGCAACTGGCGTAAACTCCTGATTGACCGAGAGCTTTACCAAGCTTCGGAAAAACTCGGTAGGTGGCATTGCGAGCGACCCCTTCGCTGTGCTCAGGGCAGGCTCCGGGAGCGAAGCAATTTGCCATTTCTAGGGATAATCAGCAGATTGCTTCACCTGCCCCGGTTGGGGTAGGCCGGGGTCGCTTCGCTCCTCGCAATGACCATTCCCTGCTTTTCCCTAAGCCGTAATAGGTCGCGACGAGGCAACCATGATCCGCATCGGCACTTCCGGTTTTTCCTACAAGGATTGGGTCGGGCCGGTTTATCCGGAAAAAATGCCGGCGAAGGACTGGCTGTGCTTCTACGCGGCCCAGTTTTCCACGGTCGAGCTGAACGTCACGTTCTACCGGCTTCCTTCGACGCGCAATATCGACGCCTGGCTGCGGAAAACGCCTGACGATTTTTTATTCACGGTCAAGGCATTCCGCGGGTTGACCCACGAGCGGGAGAATCCGGATTTTGCGGCCTTCGCCGATTCCATCCGGCCGCTTGCCGAAGCGGGAAAACTCGCCTGCGTGCTGGCCCAATTTCCGAATTCCTTCCATCCGATTCCCCAAAACAAGGAATACTTGAAGCGCCTGCGCGCCGGATTGGAGAAATACCCCCTCGTGGCGGAGTTCCGCCACGCCGCCTGGGCCCGCCCGGAAACGCTCGAGCTGCTGCGTGGATCATCCATGGGGTATTGCTGCGTCGACGAGCCGCCGCTGCGCGGGCTGATGCCGCCCGTGGCGGTCGCCACTTCACCGGTCGGATACATCCGTTTTCACGGCCGGAACGCGGCGCATTGGTACGAGCACGCGGATCCGGCGGAACGGTACGATTACGAGTACACGGCGGAAGAATTGGAGGAGTGGCTTCCGAAAATCCGTGATGTGGAAAAGGCTGCCGAGGAAACCTACGTCTACTTCAACAATCACCCGCATGGGCACGGCGTGGCCGGCGCCAAGGTGCTGGGGAAACTTCTCAATATCGAACGCAAGGAAGAGTAGTGCGATCACGGATTGCGCGGATAATTTCATCGGATTTTACGGATATTGCTAAATCTGTGAAATCGTTTTTCGAATCCATGAAATCCGTGGTCATTGTTTTCGCGGCGTCATCATCTTCCGGTATTGATGCTCCTCGGCCGGTCCACCGGGAACTCGTGTGAATCCGCACTTGGTCTCATAGAAATGATGGTTCTTCTTGGCAAATTTCGGCGTTGTCAGCCGCCAGCTTTTTGCCTGCGGATATCTGCCTTCGATGAACTTCCAAGCCTTGCTCCCTATACCGCGGTCCTGAAAATCCGGATCTATAAAAATCGTTCCGAGGATGTTATCGCCGTTTGGAAGATTCCAGACGATGATGCCCCCGATCGCGGCGCCGTCCGCGATCACCTTGTAGCCGTCGGTGACGGAATAGCCGAACAGCCACTTCCGGAAGAAATCCCCGTTGTCGTAACCCTCGGGTCCGCCCCGCTCCACCCCCAGGTGTTTCCGCGAGTCATCATCGAACGCCCGGGTCATCACCCGGGTGAGCTCCGGGATATCGGCTTCGGTAATATTTTCAAAAGAGAGGTCCATATGACACATAGCTAGATCCTGATAATCCTGTAAATCCTGTCTATATCTTTCGTCGAAGTTCCATTAATCGCTGTTTGGCGTCCGCCGCCTGCGTGAAGAATCCGTTGAGCTGTTCGCAGCTCTCGAACCGTCCGCATTCCGCGCAGGTGGTGAGTTTTTGTCCCTGAGCACATGTCCGCATGGGACACACCCGGCAGCCGGGGAAAACCCGGCCCTCGACGGTGGTGCATCCGTTGCACACCATCTCCTCCGCCCTTAAATCGGTGCGGCCTGTGAAGGCTGAGAACTGCGCCGACCACTCGCGGGCGGTCTTTTCCTGCAGCGCCCGGTCGTGGGTTTTCGTGGCGATGAAAACCGGGCATTCGGAACAATTGAGGCCGCAATAGGCGATGATGGGCATAGGTCCTCCCGGTAAAGGATATATTCCTTCATTATGGGCTGCACGTAAAGGGGGATTTTGATAAATTAAACCCCCTGCCGCCCTGAAGGGCGTCGCTTGTACACAAAGCCCGCTGACGCGGGCTATCTCATATGGGATTTTCTGCCCCGAAGGGGCATTGTGTCCCAGCGCGGGGATTCATCCCCGCGTTTTTTTCGTGCCCTTCGTGCTCTTCGTGGATATATTTATTCTCCGTGACAACTTTCCCCCGGCACGTTACAATCACCCCATGAACCGCCGCATCATCGTCGCCATCACCGGCGCTTCCGGCGCCGTGTACGGCATCCGGACGCTGGAGATCCTGCGATCGCTTGCGATCGAAACCCATCTCGTCGTCAGCGATGCCGCCCGCCGGATCATCGAACCGGAAACCGGCCGATCCGCGTCCGAGGTCGGGCGGTTGGCGTCGACGGTTTACGCTGCGGATGATATACACGCCCCGATCGCATCGGGTTCCTTCCCCGTCGACGGGATGATCATCGCGCCCTGCTCGATTAAAACACTCTCCGCCGTCGCGAACGCGTATACTCCGGACCTGATCCCCCGGGCGGCGGACGTTTGTCTAAAGGAAGGCCGCCCGCTTGTCCTCATGGTGCGCGAATCGCCGCTGCATGCCGGCCACCTGCGGCTGATGCAGGACGCCGCCCAGGCCGGTGCAATCATTTTCCCGCCCATCCCGGTCTTTTACGGAAATCCGCAAAGCGTCGCGGATATTGTGAACGCCTCGGTCGGCCGGGCGCTGGCGCGGATGGGGATCGAAAACGATTTCTATCCGCGTTGGCGCGGGTCGGGCCCATCCTCTGCGGAAAATCCTCACATAGGCTGATCCATGTCCCTGAGAGACTTCATCGCCGAACTGGAGCGCACCGGAAAACTGGCCGTCGTCCGCCAACCGGTCTCGAAGAATTACGAGATGGCCGGCATCCTCAAGAAACTCGAACCGCGGCCGGTGCTTTTCGAGCATATTAAAGAATCCCAATTTCGCGTGATCGGCAATCTCTTCTGCGGCAAAAAGCCGTTCGCGGATTACCTCCGGATTTCACCGCCGCAGATCATCGTCACGATGACGAACGCAATCGCGCATCCCGTTTCGCCGGCGGTCTGGAACGCGGGCACCCCGCCCTGCCAGGAAGTCGTTGAACTTGCGCCGGATCTCGACTCTCTGCCGATCCTCTATCATTGTGAAGGCGATGGCGGCAACTACATCAGCTCGGGCGTCTTCCTGGCCAAGCATCCGATCCACGGCCAGAACGCGGATTTTCACCGGGCAATGCAGTTTTCGAAGACCGAGATGGCCGTGCGTGTCGTCCAAGGCCGGCACTTCGACGCCTTCCTCAAGGATCGCAGGTCCCTCGATGTGGCGGTGTGCATCGGCCTGCCTCCGAACATCCTTGCCGCGGCGGCCACCTCGGTCGAGCTCGGATACGACGAACTGACGATCGCCTGCGCACTCGAGCCGTTCACGGTTGTGCCGGCCAAGACGGTCGACATCCTTGTCCCGGCCGGGGCGGAATTCGTGCTGGAGGGAACCGTCCACTACGAACGACGCTACGCGGAAGGTCCGTTTGTCGACCTGACCGAGACGCAGGATATCATCCGCAACGAGCCGGTGTTCGAAGTGAAGGCGGTCACCCACCGGCACGACGCGATCTGGCAGGCGCTCCTGCCCGGCGCGCTCGAGCACAAACTGCTGATGGGCATGCCGCGCGAGCCGACCATCTTTCAGGCGGTGAACCGCACGGTGAAATGCCTCGACGTGCACGTCAATCCGGGCGGCTGTTCCTGGCTGCACGCTATCGTCCAGATCGAGAAGCAGAATGAGGACGACGGGAAGCAGGCGATCGCGGCCGCTTTTGCGGGGCATCGTTCATGCAAGCACGTGTTTATCGTCGATCGCGACATCGATATATACGATCCGCTGTCGGTCGAATGGGCGCTGGCCACCCGCTTCCAGGGCGATGCGGATCTGGTCGTCCTGCCGCGTTCACCCGGCTCCTCGCTCGATCCATCCAGCGAACCGGGTACGCACAATACCTGCCGGGTCGGTTACGATCTCACCAAACCGATGGAATCCAAGGGCAAGAAATTCGACAAGACACCGTTCCCGGATGTGGATTTGAAGAAATTTGGAATGTGACCTCACCCGCATCCCCCGGCCCCGTAGGGCGCAGCGACGCTGCGCCCTACGGGGCCGGGGGATGCGGATTGGATACCGGTGATACAGAAATGATCCTCACTCCCGAAGAACAATCCATGCTGGCCGGCGACCTGGGCCGCGCCGCGCAAACGGCCATGCAGATTCTGGCGGCGCTCGGAAAAATCTACGAAGCCCAACGCATGATCCCGGTGCGGTCGGTACAGATCGCCGGTGTGAGCTACGACAACCTCGGCGAGGCCGGCCTCGAGTGGCTGACGGAGATGGCCGACGGCGGCGGAAAGGTGCGCGTGCCGGCCACGCTCAACCCGGCCGGCATGGACCTCGAAAATTGGCAGTCGCTGGGGATCCCGGCGGATTTCGCCGAACGCCAGCTGCGCGTGATCGAATCCTTCACCCGCATGGGTGTGACCCCGACCTGCACCTGCACGCCGTACCTGGCGGGAAATCTGCCCCAGGCAGGGGATACGCTCGCCTGGGCGGAAAGCAGCGCGGTATGCTATGCCAATTCGGTCCTCGGCGCCCGGACCAACCGCGAGGGCGGGCCGAGCGCGCTGGCGGCCGCCCTGACCGGCCGGACTCCTGAATATGGAATGCACCTGGACGCGAACCGCCGGCCGGGTGTGACTGTCGAAGTCTCCGCCCGGCTTTCCGATACCTCGGATTACGGCGCGCTCGGAAAAATCATCGGGGATCGGTTGGAAACCTCCGGACGCAAAACCATTCCCTGGATCGCCGGGGTGGGAAAACCGGCGCTCGAGCAATTGAAATCACTCTGCGCAAGCGCAGCCACATTCGGCGGATTGGCGATGTTCTACGTTCCAGACGTCACACCGGATGCCGCCGGGCACACTCCCCCGCAGGATTCTTTCGCCGTGTCGGCGGATGATCTGCAGACCGCAAAAGCCTCGCTCACGGACGCGCTCCCCGCGGATGTGGATTTCTTCTCGCTCGGCTGCCCGCACCTGACCCTTCCGGAAGTGGCGCGGATCGCCGGGCTCCTCGAGGGCAAGCGGATGGCGAAGGAATTCTGGATCACCACTTCGCGGCCGGTAAAGCGCGAGGCGGACCGCCTGGGATACACGGAGATCATTCAGCGCAGCGGGGCAAAATTCGCGGTGGACACCTGCTGCGTCGTGGCACCGATCCGCGGGCGGTTCCGCGCGATGGCGACCGACAGCGCGAAGGCATGCTATTACGCGTCATCGAAGAATAAATTCAAAACGCGGCTGCTCGATTTCAATGCGGTCGTCAACGAGGCTCTGGATAAATGAGCGCCGTTGAGACGATCCTGCAGGGACGGAGCATCCATCCCGGTTCCGCGGAGGGGGAAGCGCTCGTCAGCCGGATGGGGATTTCCTTTTTCGGCGGCGTGGATCCGGAGACCGGAACCGTCGTGGATAAGGGCCACGATCTGGAGGGCAGGAGCATCTCCGGAAGGGTTCTGGTGTTTCCCACAGGGAAAGGCTCAACGGTCGGTTCCTACACGCTGTACCGGATGAAGAAAGCCGGGACGGCGCCGGCCGCCATTCTAAACGCGGAGTGCGAACCGATCACCGCCGTCGGCTGCATCCTGGCGGGGATTCCGTGCATCGACCGCCTGCCGCTCGATCGCATTTATTCCGGAGATATCCTGCGCATCGACGCAACAGCGGGCACCGTGGAGCGCGGCAACCCGGGTGCCGATACCGCCGTTCGCAACCTTCTTCCGCGCTTACCGCGGCCGCATCGTCCGAGGGCATCTAATAGCCGGATGGCCGCCAACCCGGCGAACAGCCCCTTATCACAACCTTCCCTCTTGAAGAAAATCTGGCGGCTATACGGCCGGACCTTCGCCTTGATCCTCTCCATGATTGCGGGTTCGCTGGTTCCGGAAGCCGAATCGGCCGCGAGTTTGCTGCCATACCTGTTGATGGGAATGCTGTTTTTCGCGTTTTTGGATATCACCATCACCCGGGAATCTTTTCGTGCCAGCATGCTGCTCATCTTCCTCGCCAATCTGGCCATCCCGCTGGCGGTCTTTTTCCTTTTCCGCCCGTTCGACCCGGTCGTGGCGCTGATCGCGTTCCTAACGGCAATCGCCCCGACCGCCACCGCCACCCCGGTGATCGTTTCCTATTTGCGCGGAAGGGTGGATTATGTTCTGCCCTGTGTGCTGCTGACCAACATCGGGATCGCGCTGATCCTGCCTTTCCTCCTGCCCTGGGTCGCGGGCGCCACCGTCCACATCACCACCGGGGAAATCCTCCCGCCGGTCCTGGAGGTGATGTTCGTCCCGTTGATCCTGGCATTTCTTCTGCGCAAGTTCCTGCCCCCCATCCAGCGGTTCCTTCTGCCGGGGAAGGTTCTTTCGTTTCCGATCTGGCTGGCCATGCTCTTCATCGTCACATCCCGCGCGTCCGCTTTCCTGCAATCCAGCGCCGAATTCTCGGCCGGCCAATTGCTCTGGATCGGGTTTATTTCCCTGATAATCTGTGTTGTTAATTTCGGGTTGGGTGCTATGATCGGCGGCCGTGAATTCCGCCATGAAGGCTCGCAAGCCCTCGGGCAGAAGAACAACTCCTTCACTGTTTGGATCGCGTTGACCTATCTGACCCCGCTGGCGGCACTCGGGCCGACCTTCTACGTTCTGTACCACAATCTGTACAACGGTCTTCAATTGTATATGGCCGAACGCGATGCGAGGCGTAAACCGGAAAAACCGGATGCGTTCGGAGCCTCATGAATCAGTCCGGGGAGTCACCGGGAGCCTGCGGCACTACGGGATTTTCGATGCGAGATAGAAATAATCGCGGGAGGAGGCATACAGATACCGGTCGACGTTTTCCTTCATTTCGTCCAGCAAAGGAATCGCATTGGGACCATCCGGCTCGAAGACAAACCGCGTGAACAAGACCCAGAAATGATTAATATCCAGTTGAATGGCGGAATATGCGCCGGCGGTCTTCAACGCGCGCGCCAAGGCGGGCATATTAAGGCTCCAGCCGGCCGCGTAATATAAAGTCCGCCCGTCGCCGCTGACCCCGACGGCGGACCGCCAGGTAGTCATATCCCCGCTCAGGGATGCCCCCCAAGACTCCAATGAATCTTCAAAGGTCCGTGGATTGATTTTGCCGTCGTGGATCAGTATCGGACCGTTTTGCCGGATTGTCGAAATCCCTTCGAGCGAAGTGATATCACCGCCCCACACGCCGATCCGCACGCGGCCGTCCGGATGGATCGCCAGCGTTCCCAGCCCTTCGACCATCGCCACCAGGATTTTACCGTCGACCATCACTCCAAATAACCCATGCCGGGTCAGGAATCCGCCATTGAACGCGGCCAGCAGGATCCCTGGCTGTTTATCTGCTTTGGGAATAATTCCCGTCCGCTCCACATCCACTTCATCAGCAAAGAAGGGTTCTTCGAATCCGAGCACGTAATGCAGCCGGGTTTTGTCCAAGTCGGCCGCCACGATGGCGGCAATCGCATAGGGACGGTCCGGATCGGGCTGTAAAAAAGTTCGGTAGGCGACTGTCTCCCGCTGATTGGTAATAATATACGGCGTCCATTCCCCCTCGCCCTCGAGCACCCCCATTGCCGGGACAGAAAGGGGGGGCCAGCGTATCGGCGTGGCTGTTGGGGAAGGGGAACCCGCGGTCGTTGTTTTTTCCTGGACGATTTTTACCGTGGGAGTGTGCAGAACAAACGGCGGTAATCCGAAGGTTATGGTGGAGGGAGGTGTTGCCGCGGCGGATCCGACAACCCAGGGCGCTTCCGGTTCGGCGCCCATGGAGAATTCCACCTTTAGCAGAGTATCTTGCGCCTGAAATACCACGCCCTCCAGCCAGGCCACCGCGGAGTCTCCAACCACCCCGCGCAGAACATCGGCGCCTTGCGCGCCGATGGACGGCCAAACCGTCGCGGCGAGGTAAACCGCCGCGCAGACAAGAAGCATGCCCCCCAGCAGGAACTTTGGAAGAGCGCCTGGTTGGGTGAAAATTCCTCTGCCGGGAGCTTGAGCGGCTCTTTTTTTCATCGCAGATGACTGGGATTATAGCATTCGGATCGGGAACCCGAAGCAGCCGGAGTATCAATAATAACTACTCGAATCCATCCAAACGGCGAAGCTTCATACTCCGATGATACAATCTTCACGCCGCAGAAGATTCTCTCATATGAAACCCTCTTTCCCCAAGCACCGGACTCATTTCTCAATTCTTCGCGAAGCGGCTTTGCGCGCGGCGGATCCCGCCGCGGCCGTGCGGCGATTCCTCACCCGGGAGGATATGGTTTGTTCAGACCGGATTTTTCTTGTCGGCGCGGGAAAAGCGGGCGTGGCGATGGCGCGCGCGGCGGAGGAAATGCTTGAGGATAGGATCTCGGCCGGTGTTGTCAGCGTGCCGGATCTTCCAGCGCAGCCCGTAAAAAACGTGGAATTCATCCAGGGCGGGCATCCCCTTCCGACTCCGGGAAGCTTTGCCGCCGGCGAGGCAATATCCCGGCTGCTCGATCAAACCACCGAAGCCGACCTGGTGCTGGCACTCGTTTCGGGGGGAGGTTCCGCACTTGCCGAACTGCCCCGCCCGGGATTCCCGCTTGAGGATCTTCAGACAACCAACCGCCGATTGCTGGAATCCGGAGCGTCGATCCGGGAAATTAATTGTATTCGCAGCCCTCTCTCGCTTCTGAAGGCCGGCGGTCTGGCCCGCCGGGCGCATCCCGCGCGGGTCTTAAGTTTGATACTCTCAGACGTCATCGGCAACTCACTGGAAACTATCGCCTCCGGTCCGACGGTAGATCGCAGGTATTCATCGGAGGAAATAGACGCCGTCCTCGGAAAATATCATTTTCGCGAAGTCCTTCCCCTGTCGATATTAAAAAGCCTTGATCAATATTGTGCTGACGTCCCGGTTCCTCTTCCTTCGGCCACTCGCGTCGAAAACCGCGTCATCGCTTCGAACCGGCAGGCGGGAGCAGCGGCGGGTGCGGCCGCCGAGCGGCTTGGATTTCGGCTTGAATATCTGGCCGACGATTGGGCGGGGGAAGCCCGGGAAGCCGGGAAACGGTTTGCCGAACTGCTGATCGATGCGAGCAAACGAGGACCGGCATGCTGCATCGCCGGCGGTGAAACCACGGTGACCATTCGCGGAGATGGTAGGGGCGGGCGGAACCTGGAGGCGGCGCTCGCGGCGGCAATCGCCCTAAACGGAAGGCGGGATATCGCCCTCGCCACGCTGGCAACCGACGGCGTGGATGGGCCGACCGATGCCGCCGGCGCGATCGTCACCGGCGAGACGGTTGAACGCGCGCGCCGATTGGAGATGGAGCCAGTGCAATACCTCGAGCATAATAATTCTTATCCGTTTTTCGCCGCCCTGGAAGATCTCATCCTCACCGGACCGACGGGGACGAATGTCAACGATTTATGGGTCGGGTTGGTGTATTGAAACCAGACCGAGGCGGTCATAAGGACCGACGCGGTTATGGGGACCGAATCGGTCATGTGGGACCGACGCGGTTATGGGGACCGACGCGGTTATTGGGACCGACACGGTCATGTGGGACCGACGCGTCCGTTGGGGGCGGCGGGTGGAGAGATCAAACCCGGGCGATCCAATGGATCGCCCCTACAAATCCCGTATCCCCGGCATCACGACCCGATCGAACATATCCTGCATCTCCTCGGGGGAATACGGCATCTTGTTCTTGATCCACCAATTCAGAAGCGCCGTCGCGGCGCCGGTCACCATTTGGGCGGCAACCGGCAAGGGAACTTTGGATCCGCCCCCCTTCCCCAGCCGCGTTTTCAACTCGCGTTCGATGCGCCGGTTCCAATACGCCTGCCCGACCGAAAACAGGTAATCCCGGCCTCGGTTGCTCTGCCACACCCCGTGCGCGGATAACTGCTGGCTCCTGAGGTGGCGGAACATCTCGGCGATCGGGAAGGCCGCGCTTTTCTCCTCGCCTCCGGGTTTCACCCCGCGCGTGATGGATTCCATCATTCCTTCGAGGAACTCCTTCGCCACCTCGTCCTTATCCGAATAATGCGCATAAAAAGTGGAACGCCCGACATCGGCACGATCGATGATGTGCTGGACGGTGATGTCTTCGTAGCGCATATCGTGCATCAGCTCCATCAGCGCCTGCTTGATCATCCGCTGCGTGCGCACAGCCCGCCGGTCTTCCGCCTCCGGCCCGGTTTTCGGAACAGTTTTCGTTTTTTGTTCGGTATCGGACATTCCGGCCCTCCTGATCCTGTACAACGCGAAAAAACCCGTTAGGATATATCCGAACATTATGTTCAGTATCGTACATAGTATACATCAGGAGAAAGGAGGGAGGCATGAAATCCACGCGGCTTTGGCATCACGCCATTGTTATCGTAACCGGGCTGATCCTTGCCCTGATCCTTGCAACCGCCGGCAAGGTGCTGATCGACCTGCTCGGTCACTTTTTTCTTTAATCCAAACCGGGGATGGCGCACGGTAGTTCCCGGATCTCCCGCGGACATTCGAAGAGGTCAAACGTATGAATCGAGGAAACCATCTCCTGCATGCAGCCTTCCGGACCGGCGCCGTGCTGGATGCCGCGATGCTGCTTCCGATGCTCTTTCCCACATTCGGCGCCGCGCTGTTCGGCTTATCCGGTTTCCATCCCGGGCCTGAATACCGCTATGCCATGTATGTGGGCGCATCGCTCATGGCGGGCTGGACGGTGTTGCTCCTCTGGGCGGACCGCGAGCCGGTTGAACGAAAGGGAGTGATCGTGATGACACTCCTTCCGGTCATCGTCGGGATGATCGGCGCGAGCGTGTATGCGGCGGCAAGCGGGCTGATTGAAGTTGCCCGCCTCCTCCCGATGCTGGGGCTCCAGATCCTCCTGGCCGTTTTATTTCTCGCAGCGTATCTTCATGCACGGCCGCCGGAAGCGGACGGATGAACCCGCACAGTCCGAGGCGGTCTTCACAGCATCTCCAGACCGACGCGGTCCGTCATACCCACATGGTCTTGGCGGGTATCGCGCTGATCTTTTAAGGCGGAAATCAACCCGCGGACGCTGACCCCCGCCATCCCCGGCAGCGGATCCTGGCGGATGCCGTCGAGCTCGGCGAGGATCCCCGCGCGGTCGTATCCGGCCGGGACGGCCAGGCTTTCGAGCATGCGCAGGAAGAGTTCGCGGTAGCGGGCGGCATCCGGCACGTCCGTTTCGCGCCAGATGTCGTAGGGCCGCGCCCCGCCCCCCAGCGTGAGGACGAACTCGACCGCTTCCCCCGGCGCCAGGTGCACCCCGCTCGCCGCCAGCTCGCGCGCCGCCAGCGCCACCGGCAAATTCGCGCGGTACTCCTCCGGCGGCTGCGAGATCCGGTGCAGGATGGCGAGCTGTCGCGGCGGAACCGCGCCGCGCCGCAGGTCGGCCAGTTTTTCGCGCGCGAGCGCAAACACCTCCCCCATCCGCGCGCGGTACCCGGCGCCGTTCTCCGCGCGCGCCAGGATCTCGAGCATCTCGGCTTGGGCCTCGCGGATCCAGCGGATCGTGTCGTGGCGGCGGGCCTCGATCCCGCGCATTTTGATCTTGCCGTCCTCGAACGCGCCGAAGTAGCGGTTGGCCACCGGGTTGCCGGCGTACTGGCGCGAGGGCGGGAACGCCAGCCAGCGGTAGAGCCCCTCGATGTCGATCCGCACCCCCGTGTCGCGCCCGATCTCCTCCACCAGCGCCTGGTGCTCGGCGTCGGTCGAGCCTTCCTTGTAGATCCACAGCGCGTCGGTGAGCGCGTGCAGGAAGAGGTAGCCGCGCTCCTCGGCGATCTCCTTGGCGCGCAGAAGCGTATCCCGCCCGCAGGCGGTCGTGGATTCGTGCGCCTCGATCCGCCCGAAGCGCGCGTTCTTGTAGCCGAGGTACCCGAAGCAGGTCACCAGCAGCCACTTGAGCGCCACCTGCCGGCGGCGCAGCACTTCGCGTTCGGGCCCCTCCGGCAGCGCGCGCGCCGCCTTTTTGAGCGCGAGGCGCTTTTCCAGGAGCGGCGCAAGCGTGAGCGGGACGATCCCCTTGCGGCACTGGCACACCGGGTAGCCGATCTCGGGAATGA
>Ga0105104_10001327_pt1 | contig 18538 bp, 16 predicted proteins | sample PPLLaktember2015_3_FD_87034 | JGI IMG/M metagenome (GOLD analysis project Ga0105104, IMG submission 87034) | Freshwater sediment microbial communities from Prairie Pothole Lake near Jamestown, North Dakota, USA - PPLs Lake P7 Core (6) Depth... | ecosystem: Environmental > Aquatic > Freshwater >... | reverse complement strand
GTCAGCCCCGAAAGAGGGATTACGCCGATTGTCGCCGAACAACCTCGAATTGACGTTTCACCTTCACCGGCCAGAACCGTTGCCGTCGCACAGCCGCACTCGGCTGATATGGGCTTTTACTCCCTGCAATTACAGACGACAGATTTTGTCGCCGTTGACGCTTTTGTGAATAAACTGTTAGAAGAAAGCTCGTGGCTGAAATACGAGACGACCAGGGAAACGCCCGGCAAAAGCGTTTACAGGGTGCTTTGCAGCAAGGGCGGCCTCGATGCGCTTGTTTCGGATTTGAGCGCCGTTTGGCCGAAATTCGATTCGGCGATGCTTACCGTCCGAACCGGAGGCATCGGTGAATCAGTAACCGTCGCGGCCGTCCGGCCTGAGCAGATTACCGAAATCGCCGGTCAAAATACCACTGACGGGCAAATCCGTCTGGCTAAGGATTTCGCGACGCTCAACAGCGTCGAGCGGGATATGCCCGGCAGGCAGATGCTGGCCCTTACGGAACGGGGGTTTTCCGAGCTGACCGGTATTCCCAAACCGGTTCTTACCTCTGGCGAAAAAAGGGCAGTAAATGTTCCCCCAGGCGCGACGGACAAGGTTCGTGTGGATTTGAATATCATACTAAACGGCCGCAAATAATCGGCGACTCATATAGCGATGCTTAACGAAAAGGATTGCTGCTTAGTCATCATGGACGTTCAGGGCAAGCTCGCCGGCCTGATGCAGGACAAAGACATCCTCTTCAAAAATATCCGCATACTTATTCAATCAGCCCAAATTTTGAATATCCCGATTTTGTGGTGCCAGCAGGTTCCCGCGGCGATGGGGCCGACCGTGCTGGAAATCGCGGAACTATTGACAAACGACCAGCCGATAAATAAATCGAGCTTCAGTTGCGCCGGCTGCGACGAGTTTAACGGCAAGCTAAAAGAAATCGGCCGTAAACAAATTCTGCTTAGCGGCATAGAAACACACGTCTGCGTCTATCAGACCGCCGTCGATTTGCTCTCGAAAGGTTACCAGGTGAACGTAATCGCCGACGCGGTATCTTCCCGAACACAGGAAAATAAGCAAATCGGCCTGAATAGATTATCCGCAGAAGGGGCAAAAATCAGTTGCACCGAAATGACATTATTTGAGCTTCTCAGAACCGCTGAGCATCCGAAGTTTAGGCAAATCGCAAAACTTGTAAAATAGAATATCTGTCCGCTGCTCCCTCGCGCTGGCGACCGGCGCCGCCGTTGTTCGTAAAAGCGTGAATCGCTGTGTCTTTCTTTTTGTTTCCTTTTTTACGCTTTCTATCGTTATCATTTTTTATTATTCCTTTCAGAAAGGCCTGACGATATATATCGGCCAAACCGCTCTTTTTTCATAATCAATCCTGCGCAAATAAAAACCCCCGGTTTGGCCGGGGGTTAATTACTGCCGCGGGGTGTAATTCTGTTATTCCTCTAATCTCATTGCCTCGGCGAAGGTGGTCATATTGTTGGCCCATTTCTGCGCTTCTTCGACCTCAATCTTGTCGTCTTTGACAAGCCGTGCCAGGTGTCTTTCCATGGTAATCATCTTTTCGTCGTAGCGGTTGTTTGTCTTTGTCTGTAATTGTGAATATATCTGCTCCATTTTACCTGTTCTAATCAGGTTTGCTGTGGCGTAGTTATTGTTGAGGATTTCCATCGCCGCGATGCGGCCCCTGCCGTCTTTTCTGGGGATGAGCTTCTGGCTGATGATATAAGCCAGGCCCATGGAAAGCTGGTTTCGGACCTCGTTTTGCCTGCCGGGCGGGAAGTAATCCATAATGCGTGCGATTGTGCCCGATGTGTCTCTTGTGTGAAGCGTCGAAAAAACCAGGTGTCCGGTTTCCGCGGCCATAAGCGTCATCGCGATTGTTTCGGCGTCGCGCATCTCGCCTACGAGGATAATATCCGGGTCCTCGCGGAGCATCGAGCGAAGGCCGTCGATGAACGAGTAAACATCCCTTCCGATTTCCCGCTGCGAGACCAGTGAATGTTTCTGGTCGAAAACGTATTCGATCGGGTCTTCGATTGTGATTATCCTGCAGGCCCTCTCTTCGGTGATGCGGTTAATCAGCGAGGCGATTGTGGTCGATTTGCCCGCCCCGGTAACGCCGGTAACTACGCACAGGCCGTGCCTGCGATTTATGATGTCCTTCCAGATGTCGTTGGGAAATCCGACCCGTTCAACAGTCGGTATATCGACCGACAACGCGCGAATCGCCGCGCAAATGCCGTCGTTTTCCCTGAAGACGTTGATTCTGAAATGCGTGGCGCTGAGCCGGTAGGAGCAGTCAACGCTATGCAGCTCTCGCAGTTTTTCGATGCTGTTTTGGCTCAGCAGGGGCAATATGAGATGCTCTGCCGTCTCGGGCGTAAGCACCGGCCCCTTGATTTTTTCCAAATCGCCGTCGATTCGATACGTCGGGGGCGAGCCCACCTTGAGGTGTAAATCCGAAACACGAAAAGTGCCCAGTTGCTCGAAGTAGCTAAGCATATCGTGAATACTGAGCAGCCCCATATCTTCGCTGGGGTAAACGGCCTTTTTTGTGACCTCGTTAAGCACAGCCATTTTAACGCTCCTTATTAAAAATCAGGCAAACTATATAAATTATAGGAATTGCGCCGGCCGTTTCCAAAACATCGGGCTGCATTATTATCGGCATGATTTATATCGGCCTGAATAAGGCCTGATAAAAGTAAAATCCGTGATTTTTGTGTTTTTTTGGGCTGTTATTTGCTTTTTGCCAGCCATTCATTGAGGTTTTTAGCCAATATCCGGACGTCTTTTGTGCCCATAATATGACTGATAATGGCGGGAGGAATCTTGAGATTGACCATTGCCTTATGCGCACGCTGCCAAAGGCGCTCTTTTTTGGCCTCGGTCTCTGCCAGATACAGCTCGCTGACCAGCTCGCCTAATCTGCCCAGGGCAATAGCGTCTAAGTTCTGATAATAATTGAATATTACGTCTTTCTGGTAGTTTGAGTATTCACTTTTAGCCATAATCTCTTCTCCCTGTGGTGAGCAAAGTCGAACCACGGTCCGAAATAAAAAAGTGATTCCGCCCGGCGTTTTCCGGGTCGGAATCACTCGAATATGCTGTTTAGCCGGTGTTTAGTTCGGTACCGGCGGGTCCTCTGGGTCCTCTTCTTCTACAAGCTCTTGAAAACCTCTTGCCTCGAGGTTGGTTAAAATCGCATCTACTACCTCATCGACGGTATTTGCCGAGACGTTGGCGTTTCTTGTCAGGAAATTGTTCAATATCGCCTGCATAGCGCCTGCGCCCACCAGCGACTCTTCGAGGTCGAACAATTGTGCCTCCTCGAACGTTATCGCTCCATCTAACACGGTGGCCGCCGCAACCCTTGCTGCAAGACCCACGTTTCTGCTCCTTAACCTTCCGGTCAGGATTATTTTGCTTCCCGCGCCGGTATCAGCCGCTAAGGTAACGAAATTACCGAAGGGTGTAAAAACCACGGCATCGTCGGTTACCGTGAAAACACGGTTTCGCCAGCCAACTCTGCCGAACAGCACCACGCTCGATTCGTCTGCCGTGCCGTCGGTTTCGTTGATGTTGAGCACTATGTAGCCGTTGACCATTTTCAGGTCCTGGTCGTTGGATGCCGTATCCACCGCCTGCACGAAACCGAATGCGTTATAGACCAGAACGAACGCGTCGGCCTGTGCGCAGACGCCAAGCGCCATTAACACTACAAATACCATTGCTAACCTTTTCATCTTGTGACCCCCAAAAAAAATTATATTTCTTTGAACGGGCCTGCTGCCCGCCGCCTTATTTTGCACCCGGTCAAAAACCGGCAATTTACCAGGCACTATTTTACATTATACGATTTAATGTTCAATATCCCAAATATTTTTCGCCGGACAAAACCGGGAAAGCGGCTGAAAAATCAGACGCCGCGGCGGTCATCGTAAAGGAGGATTTGAAGGCGGTTGCAGAAGGCGTAGCCGGTTTGTTTGCATAATTCGGCCACCATCGGGGCTTTGGCAATCAGCTCTTCGCGGCTGCTCGCCTGGGGCATAAGCAAAATCTTTGAATGGTCAACTTCGCCAAGCAATTTAACAAACTGTTGAATTTCAGTCAAATCCCCGGCCGAATCAACGACGAATTTAAGCTGATACGGGTAATTCTCGATTAACTGCTTAACAGCAAAAAAGGTGTCAGGAACCTTTTTCTCCTCATTATAATGGCTTGAAATGGCAGAAAGAAGCCCCTCGTTAAAAAAAAAGGTGTCAGGCGCAGTCCCCGAAGGGGGAACCTTTTTGGGGCTGATGCTCATCAGGTCGCAGGCCAGATTTGGGATAAACTGAATACCCGATGTTTCGATAGTTATGTGCTTGTTATTTTCTTTCAAAGCCGAGGCCAGGCCGGATAATTGAGGATTAACGATCGGTTCGCCGCCTGTAATGACTATGAATTTGCAATCCCATTGCCTGATTTTATCGATTATTTGCGGAATAGTCAGGTTGTCGCCGGCGTTGGGGTCGAGGGCATATTTCGTATCGCACCAGGTGCAGCGAAGCGGGCAGCCGGCTATGCGGACAAAGACGCTCGGAACGCCTTGCAGCAGGCCTTCGCCCTGAATTGAGTAAAAGATTTCATTTATAACCATAATGTTCATCGTAGGATGTTATCAGTTCATAGTCAATGAACAACGAACAATGAACAAAAGGTTAATAATCAATGACGTGAAGTCAGGATACCCTCGACGTATTCGATTGGGTCTTCGAGGCCGGCTTCGCGGAAGCCCTTGAGGCGCAATCGGCAGGAATCGCATCTGCCGCAGGAGTGCCCCTGCCTGTTGGGGTCATAGCAACTGTGAGTGAGGGAATAGTCCATGCCGAGTTTCATGCCGGCCAGAATGGTCTGTGTCTTGGTCATATTGATGATGGGTGTATGAATCGTGAAGCTTCCCTTTTGCTGGGTGCCCGCGACGGTTGCCAGGTTAGCTAATTTCTGGAATGCCTGGATGTAATCGTGCCGGCAGTCGGGATAGCCGCTAAAATCGGTGGCGTTGACGCCGGTGAAGATATCGAAAGCGCCCAGGACTTCCGCCCAGGCCAGGGCATAGCTGAGAAATATCGTATTTCGCGCTGGCACATAAGTCAGCGGAACTTCGTCTGGGCTGCCGAGGTCTGCGCGGTCTTTGGGCACTTCCATTGTCAGGTCGGTCAGGGCAGAGCCGCCGATACCCCCCATATCGATGGGGATAATCTTATGCTCGACGACGCTCATCGCCCTTGCGATTTTCTTGGCCGACTCGACTTCCCGCTGATGTCTTTGTCCATACCGGAAAGTCAGGGCATACAGAGAGAAGTCCTCGCCTTTGGCTATTGCCAAAGTAGTTGCCGAATCCAAACCGCCGCTAAGCAGTACAACCGCTTTATTTCGTTTTTGTGACATTTCGGGCTCCTTGTTGAAAGAATGATATGCTTATATTATAATAAATCGATTGAATTTTGCCATACTTAAAGAATATGAACGAAAAACCGCGATTAGAACTGTTCGATAATCCGAATCCCAAGCGAGATTACACTATTACCATTCGCTGCCCGGAGTTTACAAGCGTCTGTCCGAAAACGGGCCAACCGGATTTCGGCGAAATAATCATAGAATATTGCCCCGACAAACTGTGTATCGAGCTGAAGAGCTTGAAGCTTTATATGCAGAGCTACCGCAACAAGGGCATTTTTTATGAGGCGTTGACCAATGAAATCCTCGATGATTTAACCGGCTGCTGCAAGCCGAGATGGATGAAGATAACGTCAAAATTCACGCCCCGTGGCGGTATTAGCACAGACATTGTCGCGGAATATAACAAGAAAAAAGGCGGTTCGGGATAGAGGAGACCAAAAATGAGTATTACATTTCATTGCGACCATTGCGGCAAGAAGATTGAGGCGCCGGATAACGCCGGCGGCAAATGGGGAAAATGCCCGGGCTGCAAGAGCAAGGTATATGTGCCCAGCCGGCAGACCGACGAGGAGGAGCTTAAGCTTGCCCCTTTGGACAACGACGATGAGCGCAGGCAAAAGCAGTTGTTTGCCGAGACGGTTCGATTGCAGGAAGACATTATGAAGGAGACCAACGTGCCGGAAGAGGGCATTGCCAGAAAAGAACCGCCGCCAAAACCCGGCGCCCTTAGCGACGCGGAACTCAATACGATAATAATCGGCTACCTGCGCCAGATGGCCGACGGCGAATTAGAGGAGGCGGAAAGGACCGCTCAATCGATAATACCGCAGGGGACAAAGGCCGTGAAAATTATCGAACGCATAGCGCTTAGCGAGATTCGTGAGCCGGAGCTTGAAGACATTCCGCAGCAGGTGTTTTCAGGTCTGATAAAAACCCTGCGCAGCCGAATGCGCTAAAGTTTATTTCATCTTAACTAGCACGTCAGAAATCATATCTGATTCCTCAGATTTGGCCTCAACAGGGCTGTTTCCTATACTTTAATCGGAGGGCGAGTAAATCCGTTTTTCACCGGATTACGCCGGGGAAGGGAGCTTGTATGGGAAATAAGCCAACGCTTGTTCATATCACGCATGAGGCGGCTTCGAAGGTGGGCGGCATCGGCGCGGTGCTCGAGGGACTGTTTACTTGTCAGTCATACCTCGACGCGGTGGACCGCTCTATCGTTATCGGGCCGCTATTCACCACAGAGGGCTGCGTCCTTGACCGCTTAGGCGACAACGGCGAAGTTCTCTATTCGTCTATCGACGGCCTGGTCAATACAGGATACGCCGGGGCTTTTCGTAAGATCGAGAGCTTTTACAACGCCGGCATCATTTACGGCAGACGGACGTTTGTCAATGAACAGACAGGCGTGAGAAGCTCGCCGGAAGTTTTCCTTGTGGATGTTCACCACGTCGATAAAGAAATCGTCAACGAATTCAAGAGACGATTATTCGAAGAGTTCGATATTCGCAGCGACCTGTATGAGCATCTTTGGGATTTCGAGGAATACGTGCGCCTGGCGCCGGTGGCGATGGCGTTAATCAAGGCAATCGGGGCTGGGTCCGACAAGACGGTAATAATCTCGCATGAGTATATGGGTATGCCGACGGCGCTGGCGGCGATGCTCGAGCCGTATTACGGTTATAAAACCGCGTTTTACGCCCACGAGGTTGCGACGATGCGAAATATCGTCGAGAAGCACCCCGGCCACGACACGATGTTTTATAATATCATCAGCAAGGCGCACCAGCAGAAACTTTATGTCGAGGACGTCTTCGGAAACCAGGACAAATACTTTAAACATCCGCTGGTCGAGGCGTCAAAACACTGCGACGTAATCTGGGCGGTTGGTAAATTGGTGGCTGATGAGCTTAGGTTTTTGTCGCCTGAGTTTGAAAACGCCAATATAAACGTTGTTTATAACGGCATACCCGCCCACAGAGAAACCATCGATGAGAAATTAGCTTCGAAGCAGAAACTTCAGCAATATTGCTTGAATCTTCTCGGCTACAGGCCCGATTACGTCTTCACGCACGTTACGCGACTTGTCCGCAGCAAAGGGCTTTGGCGCGATTTGCGCGTGCTGGAACATCTCGATAAGTCATTCAAAAGGGCGAGTAAGACCGCGGTGATGTTTTTACTTTCAACCGAGGTCGCGCAGAGACGAAGCTGCGATGTTTTTGAGATGGAAGCAAGATATAACTGGCCCGTCGCGCACCGCGAGGGCTGGCCCGACCTTTCCGGGGGGGAGGCGGCTTTTTATACGGCGATTCAGGAGTTCAACGCCAAAAGCAAGAATATCAAGGTCGTTTTCGTCAACCAGTTCGGCTTCAGCAGGAAGCTTTGCGGCGCCAAGATGCCCGAGGATATGGAAATGCTCGATATTCATCGGGGGACCGACGTGGAGTTCGGGCAAGCCATTTACGAGCCGTTCGGTATCTCGCCGGTAGAACCCCTGACCTATGGCGGGTTGTGCGTCTTCAGCAACGTCTGCGGCTGCGCGGCTATGGCAGCCGAGGCGATAGAGGACTTACAGGATGGCGCACGAGACGGTACGAGAAATATCGTCATCGCCGACTACACCGATTCCGAGGCGCGGTTCGCGGAGATTCCACAACTGCTGCAAATCGACAGGGCTTATCGCGACCGGATTGAAGAGCTGATAAGCAGCGAGGTAGCCGACGAAATAATTATGCTTCTGCCCAAGACCGATTTCGAGGTCGCGGCAATGATTGAAAACGGCCACCGAATCGCCAGAAACATGAGCTGGGACGTGGTCGTCAAAAACCACCTGCTGCCGACCCTGAACAAAATTTTACACAAACACCCCGTTTCAGAAGTCGCTTAACCTGGCGTTTTTTATTAACGCATCGGCATAGGCATCTCTTCCATCAGGTGCCACATACCCATCATTCCGATATCCTCGTGTTCGAGGATGTGGCAATGGAACATTGTCATACCGGTATAGTCCATCACTGGAACAAGTAACTTGACTTTGCCGCCTTTGGGAACCAGGACCGTATCCTTCATAGCGGGAATTGTCGTATAAAGTGAAGCGTAAGCGGAATCGCCGCCTGTGATGCTTAAAACCTGGCCGGCGTTGACGTGCTGGTGGAAGGGGTGGTCCATATTGCTCTGGTTGATTACCTCCCAGACCTCGTAAGTGTTGATGTTCGACATAATCTCGTACGGGTCAACGTCGAAATCCTTTCCATTTATATAACCGCGGCCCTGGCCCATACTAAGGACAAATGTCCGTTTGGGCAGCATACTGGTATCCATATTCATTCTCATCGCGTTGGGGTTAATCGAGGCGGGAAGCGCCTGATTGAGAGTCGAGCCCTGACATTTCATAGTTAAAAGCGTAATTTGAGCCGAATTCATCATTCCCATTCTCGAATAAGGCAAAGACAGGAATTTGTAGTTGGCTTTTGTCTGACTGACCTTGATAAGAACATCGGCCCTCTCGCCGGGGGAAAGAATCAGATAGGAGACCTTATATGGTTTATCGAGCAGGCCGTCATCTGCGCCGACCAGATACATCGAGTGATTTGCCAGAGAAAGTTTGTAAAACCGGGCGTTGCTTGCGTTGACAATTCGCCATCGCTGGACCTGGTTGGGGCGGGCGTTTAGAACGGGATTGACCTGGCCATTGACCATAACGATACTGCCTTCTTTGCCGTGCATATAGTCCATCATTGAAGAATGAGGCGTCGGCTGTGAGCCGGAAAGGGCGATATCCTTGAGGACCATAATGTGCGTTTCGTATTGTGCCATCGCCGAAATCTGGTCTTCGCAGACAATCGCGCCGGCTAAACCAGCCCAGTGCTGCTCGGCGACCAAGCCGTGAGAATGCGAATGATAAAAGCTAAGAGACCCTGCGTCGATTTTTGACAGGTCGTATTCATAATCGTATTCGTAGCCGGCCGGGATATCGAGATGTGCGGCGTCGGAGGGTTCTTCCGGCGAGACGTGCCAGCCGTGGGTGTGAAGATTGGTGTGATTTTTCTCGAAACCGAGCATATTTTTCTCGGTTGTCTCAGGCAGTGAATTTGTGAAGTGCAAATAAAGCATATCGCCCTTTTTGACTTTTATAGTCGGGCCGGGGAAGAAACCATTGTAGGTAATCAGGTTTGCGTTAACACCATTTATATTGATGGCCTTTTGATTGACATCGAGGGAGACCCTGACGACGCCCGGCACATTGCTTTCATTGGGCATAACAACGGGGTCTTTGAATAAAGCCCCCATAGGCGGGTCGATAACGCCTCCGCCCCCTCCCATACCGCCGCCGCCTCCTCCCATACCGCCGCCGCCCATACCGGCCGCAAGAACATTGGAATTACAGCAAAAAAACGAAAAAATGACAAAAAGTGTTAATATAACGATGCATTTTGACCTTGCCCTGCGCATTTTTATCTCCTTTTTTCAATTTTTATGGTTAAATCGCAAGTTATTGATACCTTATTAATCTCCTTAAGAAAATCAGGGGATTCCTTAGTTGGTCCTTCGTTATTGATTAGCGAGCGGAATCGCGCTTGACGCAGCGGCTGGAGCGGGTAAACTTTCGGGAATATGGGGGAAAAACACAAAAAACCCATTATCGGAATTTTAGGCGGTATGTGCTCCGGCAAAAGCACAGCGGCGGCTGAATTTGGCAAGCTGGGCTGCGCGGTTATCGACGCCGACCGGATAGCACACCACCTGCTGGACGAAAATAATGTGCAGGCGGAGATTGTCCGGGTATTCGGAGAGGATATCGAAGAGGCAGGCAAGATAAGCAGACCTAAGCTGGCCGACAAGGTCTTTAACGACCCTGACAAACTCAAAACATTGACCGATATATTGCACCCCCCTGTTATGGTCGAGGTCGAGCGATTGATAAAGCGGTACAACAACGAGCCAATGGTCAAGGCAATCGTGCTTGATATACCGCTTTTAGCAGAGGTGGGATGGGAAAAAAAGTGCGATTTTTTGATTTTTGTCGATTGCAAAGACCCCCTGAGGCGTCAAAGGGCTCAAAAAAAGGGGGTTTTTGACGCTGAGATGCTAAAAGTTCGAGAAAATCTTCAAATTTCTCTGGACAAAAAGAAATGTATCGCCGATAATATCGTCGATAACAATTCCGGCTTATCGGTCTTGTCTAAACAAATCGCTAATATTTTCACAAGCATTATGGATAAAAGGTTAGCGCAGCCGCCCCTAAGGGGCGAAAACCCGGCCTGACGGAAAGGCAGGGAGCCGCGGGACCAAATACAAAAAGAATACACAACTAAACTTCAGCAAAACAATTTATTCATTAACAATCAATCATAAGCAGGAATAGGAGTATTTATGGCTAAGAGTCCTGGAAAAGCCAAAAGGAAAAGAAAAGGCGAAGAAGTAGAAGTTATACAGCAGCCGGCAGAGGTGCAGGAGCAGCCGCAGGAGCAGGTCGCGGCGCCGGTCGCGGAAACACCGGCAGCCGTCGAGGTTACCGAAACGACCGAGGCCCCGCCCAAGGAAACCGAGGAATCCACTCATGAGAAATATGAGCGGATAAAGAAGGGACAGCTTTACCTGACTGACCTTCAGAAGCTAAGCGTTTCCGACCTGCATGATATGGCCAAGAAGGACGGCATCACCGAATACACCGCCCTTAAAAAGCAGGAGTTGATTTTCAGGATTCTCAAGGAGCGAATCAGGGCAAACGGCCTGATGTACGGCGAGGGAGTGCTCGAAGTGCTTCCCGACGGATACGGCTTTTTGCGAAACCCCGATTACAATTACCTGTCCAGTCCGGATGATATATACGTATCACCTTCACAAATAAGGCGGTTCGGCTTACGCACGGGTAACGTGGTATCGGGCCAGATCCGGCCTCCGAAGGACTCGGAAAAATACTTTGCCCTTTTGCGGGTCGAGGCAATCAATTTCGAGGACCCGGACAGGTTGGCGGAAAAGACGGTCTTCAGCGACCTGACTCCCCTGCATCCTCTCGAACGGCTGATACTTGAGACAAACCCCGAAGAGTTGAATATGCGGATAATCGACCTGATTACCCCCGTCGGCAAGGGCCAGCGCGGTTTGATAGTAGCTCCGCCGAGGACCGGCAAGACCATTTTGCTGCAGAAAATGGCAAACGCGATATCAACAAATAATCCACTGATAAAACTGATAGTGCTTTTGATAGACGAACGGCCGGAAGAAGTTACTGAAATGGAGCGAAAGACGGCTTCGGACGTCGAGGTGATAAGCTCGACATTCGATGAGCCGGCGGCCAGGCATTGCCAGGTGGCTGAGATAGTCATCGAAAAGGCCAAACGAATGGTCGAGTACGGCCACGACGTGGTAATACTTCTCGATTCAATCACGCGATTAGCCAGGGCTTACAACTCCGAGATGCCGCATTCGGGCAAAATCCTGACAGGCGGCGTTGACGCAAGCGCGATGCAGATGCCCAAGAAATTCTTCGGAGCAGCCAGAAAAGTCGAGGAAGGCGGGTCATTGACGATTTTCGCCACCGCCCTGATAGACACCGGCTCGAAGATGGATGAGGTTATTTTCGAGGAATTCAAGGCAACGGGCAATATGGAGCTTCACTTGGACAGGAAACTGGTGGACAGGCGCGTATGGCCGGCAATCGATATCAGCAGAAGCGGAACCAGAAGAGAAGAATTGCTGCTTGCCCCCAAGGAGCTTGAATTGACTTACCGGCTTCGAAGGGTGCTTAGCGATATGAACCAGGTCGAGGCGGTTGAGCTGTTAAAGAGCCGATTAGGCAAGTGCCGCTCAAACGCGGAATTCCTTATGACGATGAATATCGATTAAGCGGTTCGCTTTACATTACGAGGCAGTTTGATTAAGATTAGATTCCGGCAGGCCGAAGGCGCCTGCCGGAATTTTTTTATTCTTTTTTCCGGATGATATATGGCAGAGGAATTGAGCAAGGTTTACGAGCCGAAGATAACCGAAGAGCAGGCAAATAAGATTTGGCTCAATGGCGATTACTTTCACGCCGAGGCCGACGGCGAGCAACGCAAGGCATATACTATAGTTATCCCGCCGCCGAATGTTACGGCCGCACTGCATCTGGGCCACGCCTTAAACAATACACTCCAGGACATTTTGATTCGCTACCACAGGATGCGGGGATTCAATACGCTCTGGATGCCGGGGACCGACCACGCGGGGATTGCTACGCAAACGGTGGTTGAGAAAAGAATACTGGCAGAAGAGGGAAAAAGGCGCACCGATTTCAAGCGGGAGGAATTTGTCGGGCGGGTGCAGGCGTGGAAGGATGAATACGAGGCAAGAATCATCGAACAACTTAAGGCGATGGGATGCTCCTGCGACTGGCAGCGGACGCGATTTACAATGGACGAGGTTTGCGCTAAAGCCGTAAGGGCGGCGTTTTTCAAGCTCTTCAAAGACGGATTGATTTATCGAGGCAAACGTTTAGTCAACTGGGACCCGGCGACGCAAACGGTATTAGCCGACGACGAAGTCGAGCATGAAACAATTCAGGGCAATTTCTGGTATCTGCGGTATCCGCTGGTTGAGCCGGTTCGTGTCGAGGGCGTCTCGCCCTCGAGTCAGACGATAGACATGGACAAAATGTCCTCGCCGCAAATAGATAATCGCAAAGGAAGATACCTTCCTCATTGGTCCAAAGAGGGAGCGATATATACAGTAGTTTTCCGATTAGCCGACTCGGTTCCAATAGAAATCTCAGAAAAATGGCGATTTCAACGGCGAAGCATAATAGATCGTGCTCAATCTCAGAAACGACCACTAACAGAAAATGAAGAAAAAGAATTGCATCAACTATATTCAGAAAAAATAGAGTCATTTCTCGATGCCGGGCACGGTGAATGCCTCTTGAAAAAAGATGATATTGCTAAAATCATGGATAACGCGATTAAGCATTTCGACGGAGAACGCTATGACCTAATCGCATGGGCTATTATGCCCAATCACGTTCATGTAATCATCAGACCCCGTCCAGGTTACAAACTTGCTGAAATAGCCCACTCCTGGAAATCATTTACTGCAAAAGAAATCAACAAATGTCTTGGACGTGATGGTTCCGTATGGATGGATGAGTATTACGACCATTTAATCCGTGATGAGAATGATTTCGGAAATCAAATTAACTATGTATTGAATAATCCTATTAAGGCCGGATTGCTTAATTGGAAGTGGTGCGGAATGAAAAGCACTGCAATAGAAGAACAACGAGGGCGAGACGCCCTCGACACGCGCGGGCAAGATGCCCGCGACACGATTATGTATGTAACTGTAGCGACGACAAGGCCTGAGACGATGTTAGGCGATACGGCTGTCGCGATGAATCCGCAAGACCCGCGGGCGAAATTCCTCGTGGGTAAAAAAGTTTTGCTGCCGATTGTCGGAAGGATTATCCCGATTATCCCGGATGAGCACGTTGTCTTATCAAATCCGAATAGTGAAGATGAAAAAGCAAAGTTCTCGACGGGTTTTTTGAAGGTTACGCCGGCTCACGACCCGGATGACTGGGCGATCGGGCAAAGACATAAACTCGAAGTGATAAACGTGATGGCGCCGGATGGCTCGATAAGCGATAAATTCGGCTGGACGGACTGGGAGAAAATCAAAAATCCAGACGTGGAAAATATCGTCGGAATGGACCGATTCGAGGCCAGAGAGGCAATCGTCGAGTGGTTCAGGCAGGAAGGACTGCTCGAAGACGTAAAGCCATATAGCCACGAAGTAGGCCACAGTTATCGCAGCCACGTGCCGATTGAGCCGTATTTATCAGACCAGTGGTATATTGCCGTCAAAAAACCGATTAAAGATTTGCGATTGCCGATTGCCGATTGTCGATTTGAAACAGAAAAGCACGATGATGTAACATATATCAAGGGGACAGATGTTCCTGTTAATTCATTAGCCGGACTGGCATTGGCGCCATTATTAGACGGGCGATTGAAATTCAATCCTGAACGTTACACAAAAACATATCAAGCGTGGCTTGAGAATTTGCGAGACTGGCCCATAAGTCGTCAGCTCTGGTGGGGACACCAGATACCGATATGGAGCATTGAAGGAGTGGACGTTGCTAAAGCTCGAAATGTTGGACTTCAGTTGGCTTATAGATTCGATGGCGCAGATTTCATATCGTCATTCGTGAAATGTGGCGAAGATTATCAACCTCTGCCAACAAAACATGAGATAGAAGGTTTCTTCCAAGAAGGTAAAGAATACAGCATATATACATGTCTTACAGAAGGTAAAGAGAAGCAAATAATTGAAATCTTGGAAAACGTATTTGAGATGAAACGCGACTCAGACGTTTTGGACACGTGGTTCAGTTCGGCGTTGTGGCCTTTTAGTACGCTGGGCTGGCCGGAAGAAAGCCCGTTATTGAAAACGTTTTATCCGGGCGACGTGCTTTGTACGGCACGCGAGATTATTACGCTGTGGGTCTCGCGTATGGTGATGATGGGGCAATATTGCCTCGGCGATATACCGTTCAAGGACGTGTATATTCACGCGATGATACAGGATGGCGAAGGCAGGAAGATGAGCAAGAGTTTGGGCAACGGCATCGACCCGCTTGTGGCGATTAACAGCCACGGGGCCGACGCGATGCGGTTTACTCTCGCCAGTATGACAACCGACACACAGGATATACGTATGCCTGTCGCTCAAATGACTTTGCCTGACGGGAGAACCGAAAATACATCGCCAAAATTAGACGTGGGGCGTAACTTCTGCAACAAGCTTTGGAACGCGTCTCGGTTTGTGATGATGAACCTCGAAGGCATCGACCCCAATGGCTTCGACAAAGATAAATTAGCGATAACGGATAAATGGATTTTATCGCGGCTGGCGAAAACCATAGTAGAGGTAACGACGGGACTTGACGAGTTCAAATACAATGAGCCGATAAACGCCCTTTATAAATTTTTCTGGAACGACTTGTGCGACTGGTACCTGGAGTGGGTAAAGCCGAGGATGTTTGATTCGGCTCAAAAACCGATTGGGCAAAACGTGCTGGCGTTTGTGCTTGACCAGGTTTTGCGGTTATTGCATCCCTTTGTGCCTTTCATAACTGAAGGCATCTTCCAAAAGCTGAATGAAATAGCGCCTGTTCGCGGGCTTAAAGGGATAGTGGAATTATCCTGCTCAAAGGCGCTTGTCATAGCGGACTGGCCAAAGCGGATTGATTCGCTGATTGATGAGGATATTGAAAAGCGGATTGATAAGATTCAGACGATAACAAGGGCGCTACGGGATATAAGGAGCAAATATAACAAGCCGCCAAGTGAAAAGCTGACAGCGTCGGTCAATGCTCTTGCCGAGGTGTCGCAGGCCCTCAACGCCGACAGCCGATTGATTTGTCAGTTGGCGGGATTGACTGATTTTAAGGCGTCGCCGCAGGCCGCCAGGCCTAAAAACGCCGCAGCCACGATAGCCGAACAAATGCAGATATATCTTCACGACGTGGTCGATATCGAGGCCGAACGAAAGAGATTGTTAAAACAGAAAGAACAGGTCGAGCAGTCAAAGAAGGGCGTCGAGGCCAAACTTTCAAACGAAAACTTTATAGCGAGGGCCAAACCCGAAGTAGTGGAACAGACAAAAAATAAACTAATCGAGCTGACGGAGCAGCTTGCGGCGATTGAAAAACACATTGCTGAATTGAAAGAATGACGGGAGGGGCGAAAATGGATATCGAAGTAGAACTGTCGAAGATAATCATAAACGAGGCGTCGGACCAGCAGGTGATAGTGCTCAAGGAACGCTACGGGCAGAGGAGTTTTCCGATAGTAATCGGGATAGTGGAGATATTCGCGATAGACCGCCGGCTAAAAGGCATTCAGCCCCCCAGGCCTATGACTCACGATTTGCTGGAAGGCATAATCACCGGCTTAGGCGCACGGGTGGAAAGAATCGTTATAAACGACCTTCGCAATCACACGTTTTTCGCGCGGATTATCCTGAGCTTGAACGGTAAGGTAATCGACGTTGATTCGAGACCTTCGGACGCGATTGCTCTGTGTGCGGCGACAAATGCCCCTATTTTTGTGGCTGAGGAGGTATTTGACAAGATCGGGGGGTAACAATACCGGATATAATCAATAATGCCACGGCCAGGCATAACGAGGCGTCGGCGACGTTAAAAGAGGGCCAATGTTTGCCGGGCCAATAGACGACATCGATGAAATCCCGCACAAGGCCGGTTTGGATTCTGTCATAGAGATTACCTGCGACACCTGCCGCGAACAGGGCCAAAGCAACCTGTGTAATTTTGCGTTCCTGTCCGGCGAAAAGAAATATCAAAATCACCACTATCAGCGCCGTTACAGAGACCCCGATTAAAAGGGAACGCTGATAGGCGGCTATGCCGAAGGCGGCGCCGGGATTTTCGGCAAGATGAAAACTGAGGAAACCCTTTATTATCGTGTAACTTTCCTGGCCGGTGTCTTGAAGCCAGTCGAAAACCGCGCTTTTGCTCCATAAATCGAGGAACAAGACCACGACAAGAATTGGCCAGAAAATCAGATGACGGGGGACAGAAGACGGAGGACGGAGGACGGAGGACGGATTCTTCGCAACACTATTCTCTGTCATCTGTCTTCTGTCCTCAGTTCTCTGGTTTATTTAGAGTATTTTTCTATAAGTTTGACTAATCTGTCGCGGCGGGGCTGGTCGGGTTTGATGCTGAGGGATTGCTTCCATAATTCGACCGCCTGCGATTTGAGCGAGGGGTCGTCATTTTTCAGGGCGACCATCATATACGCTACGCCGAGACCGCGGAATGCTTCCCAGTCCTGGTCATTAAGCTCGATGGCTTTTCGATAGCAGACGATTGACTCGTTGACGTCTTCGAGGCGAAGGTAACAATAGCCGAGATACTGCCAGGCGGAGCTGTTTGCCGGCTGCAACCGGGTTACCGTCGTAAGCAGCTCTTTTGCCGGCTCGTTGCGGTTTGTCCGCAGATAGGCGACGCCGAGCATCCTCATCGTATCGACATTATTGGCGTCGATTTCCAGCGCCCGCTTGTAGGCCCGAATCGCCTGTTCGTATTCCTTCTGCGTATCGAAGAGCCGGCCCAAAAGCTCGTGAAGCTCGGCCATATTGGCGTCGATTTCAACGGCCCTTTTGCCGTAAACGAGGGCCTGGTTATAATCTTTAACCTCAACGAGGCATTTAGCGGTATTAAAACTGGCCTCGAAATGTTCGGGCTTCAATTCGCTTGCCCTGCGGTAGGCCTTGACGGCCAGGCCGAATTCCTTCATTGTCTGATAGACCCTGCCCAGGGAGAAATAATCCCTGAATGACCAGGGATTAAGACGCGTGGCGGCCTCGTAAGAGGCGGCGCTTTTGGGGTAATCCTTCATCTGCTCGTAAATTTCGCCCAGAAGGGAATGCGCCAGTGAAAAACGACTGTCGGTCTTTACGGCCTGGTTTAGCTTGGCAATGGCCTGCTCGTTATCGTTTACCTCACGAAGCGATACGGCGTCAACGTAAAGCTCGACGGCCTGCTGCCTTGTCGCACAGCCGCTGACAGACAATATAAGCACTAAACCCGCTATATAGAGTAAATTCTTCATCAACTCGTCTTACGTACTATGTATATCGTCACACCCAGTTATAAGTCCTTAGATTATATCGTGATAAGATACGCTCGTCAAAACCAAACCGGCTTAAAGATTTGACAATTGGGCAGGTTATTTCTATTATATTGGGCTGCTTCCCCTCTGGGGACTGCGTTATTTTTCTTGTTTTGGAAAGGTCCTGATTCGATGACAAAAAATGTGGTTTTGGAACGTAAACCCTTTGTGCTGATTATACGCGACGGATGGGGCTATAATGGCGATGCATCCGACGACGCCTATAACGCGGCAAAATGCGCCAACGCCCCCGTCGATAAAATGCTGATGAGCGAGTATCCCAATACGCTGATTCACACCCACGGCGAATACGTTGGCCTGCCCGACGGCACAATGGGCAACAGCGAAGTCGGTCATCAGAATATCGGCGCGGGCAGAATCGTCCCGCAGGAATCGGTTCG
>Ga0105104_10001326_pt1 | contig 18544 bp, 14 predicted proteins | sample PPLLaktember2015_3_FD_87034 | JGI IMG/M metagenome (GOLD analysis project Ga0105104, IMG submission 87034) | Freshwater sediment microbial communities from Prairie Pothole Lake near Jamestown, North Dakota, USA - PPLs Lake P7 Core (6) Depth... | ecosystem: Environmental > Aquatic > Freshwater >... | reverse complement strand
CTGCTCCTGAACGAAGGCCCCGAGGGAATCCGGCGATTGGATAGTGTCCCGTCCTGAAAAAATTGGATATTTTAAAATATCATCTCCACGGAGAAAAATACTAAACGTAAAGTCGCAGAGGCGTAAAGTTATTTTCAGCTTTGCGTTTTGGCGCCTTTGCGTTAATGACCTCAAAAACCTAAAATAAATAATCGCGTCTGCGTTTATGCTTCGGGATAAATGCCAGTTCATGAAAACCAAGCACTTTTTGTTACAATCATTCGGTTACTCGAAGGGAGAACGGAGTGGGGGGGTAAGCAGATCTATAACCGTTCGGTAAGGACATTCTCGACAACGGGTTAACTACAATGCCCAAGACCACATTCCGGATAATGCAGATCCACCCATTCCTGAAGGGCGAGGGATTAAATCCGCGCGCCGGGGGAAAATCGCGGCTCTCCTTCCAGCTGACACGCGAGTTTGCCGCGCGCGGGAACGATGTGGCGATTTTCCCTTTCCCGGAACCGATTCTGGAAAAACCGTACTGGATCGACAATCCCGGCAAGCCCATCCGCCTGATCCCGACGGCGCGCATTCCGGCGATGAAGGACCTGGCCGGGTATACCTGGAAGTCGTCGCGGCTGCCGGCGAAAGACCGGTCGGCGCATTCGGTCCGATTGGATTCGATGTTCCTGGCCGGGCTGAGCGACGCGATCCGGGATTTTCAGCCCGATATCATCCACAATCATTTGTCGTTTTCCGATTTTCCGCCGTTGTATCATGCGCTCGGATTGAAGCTGCCGCTCCTGCTGACGCATCACACCCACACCGCCGGCCAGCACCTGCAGGCATACCGCAGGATCATTTTCGCCTCCGATGCGCTGCGCGCGCTGGTGTGCGGCAGGGATGCCTCCCTGCTGGAATGTTCGCGGCTGATCCGTCCGGCGGTGGAGAAGGTTTTCTCCGATTCGTCGATCCCGGTCGCGGGAAGGCGGAAGGGGATCCTGTTCGTCGGCGGATTGCGCCTCGACAAGGGGCTGCAGCATCTTCTGGCGGCGTACGCCAAATCCGCCGCCCTGCGGAAATTCCCGCTCCGTATCTGCGGGATCGGCCCGGAGCAGGAGCGTTTCGAAGCGTATGCCCGGAAGCATAAGGTGGCGGCAACCTTTCTCGGCCGTGTCTCTTCGGAGGCGGTCCGCAAAGAACTGCTCGCCTCGGAACTGCTGGTGAATCCAAGCCCGGCGGAGGGGTTCAGCCTGGCGCTCGCGGAAGCGATGTGCTGCGGCACCGCGGTCGTCGGATGGAAACCGCAGGTGGAGGAAACGGCGAAACTATTGAGAATGGAATGCGGACTGGGATTCGACCCCGCCCAATCCACGCCGGAAGAGCTGGCCGGATGGATTCTCAAGTGGATCAGCCGGAAGGAAACCCGGTCGACCGCTTACCGCAAGGCGCTCGCCGCGCGCGCCAGAAAGTTCTTTTCGATCGAGCGTTACGCGACGGAAAACCTGCTGGCGTACGAAGAAGTGCTGGAAGAAGGCTAAAATCATTCCATTCGAAATAAATAATGGAAACCTCTGAAATAAGGTGACGTGCTGAGCGCCTGCCCCCCGCCTGTCCTCGCGAAGTGCACAGGTTCGTTCTTTGAACCTGTGCGAACACGAAGCGGGGAAGCGAAGCATCTGCTTCAGCGTTTCCAGGCCCTTCGCTGCGCTAAGGGTGATATTTTCAGAGGTTCCAACCAAAAAATTCACGAAAAAAAGAGCCCGGCGTTGGCCGGGCGATGTATCCAGACGTCAATATTTTTCGATGAAACCCCTTCGCATCCTGCAGATCCAAACCTATCTCCGCTCGGAACGGATTAATCCGCGGGCCGGCGGAAAATCCCGCATTGCCCTGATGCTGACCAAATATTTATTGGAGGCGGGGCATGAAGTGGCGATCTATCCGTGGCCCGAACGGATCTGGGGAAAACCGGTGGAGTTCTCCGCGTCCCCGGTCGCCCCGGCCCGGGTCTTCCCGACCATGGCGCTTCCGGCTCTGCGCCATCTCGCGCCCGACGCCGTCCGGTTGTTGACAGCCCGGATTCCGGATGGAAACGCGCACCCCCTGTTTCAGGATTTATGTTTCCTGGAAGGATTAAGGCTCGCCATTGACAAGTTCCAACCCGACCTATTGCATTGCCAGCAAACCGATTCTGACATTCCCATCCTGCTGCCCCGGGCAGCCAATAAATTGCCCTCCCTCCTCACCCATCATTCCGGCCGTTCCAGCCGGATGCTGAACGGGTATGACCGGATCATTTTTCTGAGCCGGACGATGCAGGCGGAAGTGAACGCCCGGTCCGGGTATCCGGCGGAAAAATCCCGGGTCCTCTACAGCCCAATCTCCGATCCATTCCTGACCGGGGAAATCATTCCCGCCCGGAAGCGGCGCGGGCTGATCAGCATCGGAAATTTGAAGGATGCCAAGGGGATTGATTTGCTGCTCGAGGTTTACCGGAGCAACGAGGAGCTGCGCGAACATCCGCTCCATCTCTGCGGCAGCGGACCCGACGAGGAACGATACAAGGCGTTTGCGGCCGAGCACAATCTTCCGATTGTTTTTCACGGGCGGTTGGACGTTGCCGGGATTAAAGCGGAGTTATCCGCCGCCCGGCTGCTGGTGAACCCCAGCCGGATGGAGGGATTCTCGGTCGCCCTTTGCGAAGCGCTGGCGTGCGGCACCCCGGTCATCGGATGGGCTTCCCAGGTGCATGAGCTTGAAACGCACTGGGGCCGGCGGGTCGGCTATCCATTCGACGGCCGCACGCAATCCGCGGAAGCGTTGAACTCCCTGATCCAACGCGCGTTGCAGGATCCGTTGACGGAGGATGAATCCCGCGAGGAAATTTCCCGGTCGGCCCGGGAATCGTTTTCGATGAAACGCTACGGGAGGGAGATGACCGGCCATTACGAGGAGCTGCTCACCGGCGGGCCGCGGCGATGAGGATCCTGCAGATCCACCCGTTGATGAAATCGGAAGCGCTGTCACCGGCGGCGGGCGGCATGGCCGGCGCGTCACTTCAGCTCACCCGGTTGCTCGTGGAACGCGGCCACGAGGTTCAGGTTTTACCCATTCCGGAAGGAGTGGGCAGCCGGGAATTATGGGAGGTTGCACCGGGACGGGCGGTGGAAGTGGCCGCGACGATGCACATTCCGGGGTGGAGAGAACTGCGCTGGCTGCCGGGAGCCCTGATGCGCCTGCGGCCGCGTTCCGATGGGCCGAAGAATCTGCTGTACGATTCGTTCGCCCTCACCGCCCTTCGGCGCGAGGTGCAACTGTTCCGTCCGCAGATCATCCACAACCATCTGGCCCGCCGGCCGTTCCCCAGGCTGGCCCAGGCGCTTGGGCTGCGGGGAAATCTGCTGCTTACGCATCATCACGGAGAAGCGGGAGATTCTCTGGAAGGTTACGATCGGATTGTCTTCCCTTCCGCATCGGCTCGGGAGAGCATCGCTCCCCGGATTCCCATTCCACAGGATCGGATTCGGCATATTTATAATCCGGTCTCGCATCCTTTCGCCCACTGTTCACCGGCGCCCGGCAATTCCCGCGAGGGGATATGGTTTGTCGGCGCAGTCCGCCGTCGAAAAGGGATCGACTTGCTCCTCGACGCATACCGGCTGGATCGCGGATTATGGAATGAACCGCTTTTTATTTGCGGGGCGGGGGAGGATGCCGATCTGGTCCAGCAGGCCGTCCGGGACGGTATTCCGGCCCGATGGCTTGGGCATCTTTCCCAGGAGCAACTTGCCGAAAAATTGGCGGCCGCCAAACTCATGGTCGTGCCAAGCCGGCTGGAGGGGTTCAGCATCGCGATCCTGGAGGCGCTGTGTTGCGGCGTTCCGGTGGTGGGCTGGGCGCCGCAGATCAAGGAATTGGAAACCCTGTTGGGCATGCCGGTCGGGCGCTCCTTCGACGGCCGCACCCAGACGCCGGCGGAACTCGTCGAAATCATCCAGGATGCCCTCCGGCAGTGGAGCGGCGACGGCGGCCTGCGCCCGCGCCTGGCAACGGCGGCGCGGGACGCCTTCTCCGAAGAACGGTATGCCGCGGCCTATCTGGATTTATATCGGGAGATGACCGGTTCCTGAACCGTGATGCACGGGCATATCCGGATGCACAATCCCCGGCCTTTCCTCCCGGGCCTCGGAGAAGCGCCTTCACGATAAAGAACGAATTAATTTTGTTTCCCGCGGGAAATCCGGCGGTTTATCGCAGGCGCTCCGATTGCACGGCCTGCAAGAATCGAGTATTCTAAAAGCGGAGAAGAAATTCATGGCTATCCGGATCGAATCCAACGGATTGTATCTGGAAGGACGTCAGATCCCGCTCTATTCCGGGTCCGTCCATTACTGGCGCCACGCCCCGGAAGTATGGCGGACGATCCTGGAACGGATCAAAGAACTCGGCTTCGAACTCGTCTCCATCCCCATCCCATGGGGACTTCATGAATCCGGCCCCGGGATTTTCGATTTTGGAGAACGGAATCCCCAGAAGGGGCTGCCGAAATTTCTGGATCTGTGCCGCGACGTCGGATTGCTGACGGTGGTCCGCCCGGGACCGGTGATCGACGAGGATATGCCGTACGGCGGTTTCCCCCTGCGGGTGATCCGCAATGCCGCCGTCTGGGCCCTGACCTCGACCGGCGCTCCGGCGGTATCTTCGCGGCTTACTCCGCCGGTCGCCATTCCATCCTATGCCAGCGAAAAGCTGTTCCAGGAAATCACCAAGTTCTTTGATCAGCTGATGCCGATCCTCACCCCGCGCCAGTATCCCGACGGGCCGATCGTCCTTTGCCAGATAAACCGGGAGACCGCCTTCATGGGCCGGGTTCAGGCGTACGATCTGGATTATTCGCCCGAATCCATCACCCTGTACCGCCAGTTTCTCAATGAAAAGTACGGTTCCATTGAATCGTTGAACGGCGTTTATGGAGGACGGTACACGGCCGTGGGGGAGATCGTCCCGCCCAAATCGTGCGAGGCGGTCGTACAGCGGGATCTCCCCTGGTATATGGACTGGGTGGAATACAAGGAATACCTGATCCGCCGTTTCCACACCCGCCTTGCCCAGATGTTTCGGGAGCGGGGGGTGACCGTGCCGCTGGCCATCGACGGCCCGGCGGTATTTTCCACCCCGGTCGACAGCCTCGCGTTGCAGAAAATCATCGAGACGCCGTTGTTCGGAATGGAAATTGAACCTCGCCCGGCGGATTATCACGCCATGGCCGCCCACATCCGCTACCTGACTGGCACCAGCCGGTTGCCGTACGCCTCCCGGTTCGGATCGGGGGAATCCTGGTTCACGCCGAACGTTCTGACGCCCGCCGAGCAGGAATTCTGCATTTTATGCGCCGTAATGCACGGCATGAGTGCGGTGGATTTTCATATGCTGGCCGAAGGCGATCGCTGGGTGGGCGCTCCAATTAAGCGGTCGGGCGCGTTCCGCGAGGAGTATGCGGATGTCTTCCGGCGGCTGGGGGTTTTCTTCGCGCACCACAAAATCTGGGACAGTAAAAAGAATTGCCGGACCCTGGTGCTCGTGTCGACCGGCCTGGAACGGTATCACAGCGCTTTCTCCACCCTCAACCACGCCTACCTGGGGCTGCTGCGCATCCCCAAGGTTTTTTCCGAAGTTCCCTCGTCGCTCGGATTTCAGACCGAACCCATGCAGCAATCGATCCTTGAGGAGGGCAGTTGGATACAGGAAGCCTGCCGCTACCTGGAAAACGCCCAGGTGGAGTACAACCTGGCTCCTTCGCGCCTGATGCTCGATGAACTGACCAAGTACGATATGGTATTCGTCCCCACCGCCGATTTCATGGACCCGCAGGAACAGGAAAAACTCCTCGGGTTCGCGGATCGCGGCGGGCACCTGGTTTTCGGACCGGCGCTGCCGACGCTTGACGAACGCATGAATCCGGCGTCGGTTTTCGGCGGTGTCACCCCCTCTCCCGGCACCCAGACGCGTGAATCAGGGAAGGTCACCTTCCTGCCGTCGTTTGAGCTGGCCAAGGATTTGATCACGCCGGACATGCCGAACGTTGTCCTGCTCGACAACCCCAACCTGCGGCTGACGATCCGCGGCGGATCGACCATCCTTGTCTACCTGGCGAATCCGACCAATACGATCCAGCGCTCGCTGATGATTTCGTCCTGGCCTCTGCGCGGCGCGTGGAATGCACCGGGCGAAACGCAAGCCGGATCGGTGACGACCGAGGTGGCTCCGTTTTCCGTGCAGGTATGGGAGGTTCTGAAATGATTGCCCGCGATGTGGAAATCACCGACCTGCGCCCCGACGCTTGGAGAAACCTGGCTTCGCTGATCGAGACCTCGCGCATCGCCGATGTCCGGCCGACGCACCCCAATCTGCTCTCCATCCTCCATCATGGCGGCAAGGTCCTGCGGGTGTATGCGCCGGCGGGCTTCCGCGTTCCGGCGATCGAACTGGTCGACGACCCGCAGGAACTGGCCAAGAAGCTGTATTATCAGCTCCCCGGATTGGACAGCGTGCAGATTCTGGAGAAGGACAGCCTGGTCCAGTTCTCGGACCGCGCCCAGCGCGCAGACTGGGTCACCAACGACCTGGAAGATTTCGTATTCAAGGCGTACGCGCTCGCGGAACAGGATCCCGCCGGTCTGGCGTTCTATCCGCAATTCAGCTCTAAATGGAACGGGTTCCCGCTGGAATCCATCCGCGCCTGGATCACCTCCGGACCGGATCCGTGCGCGTATTTTCTGGGGATCACCCGCAATTCCACCCCGTGGCTCACCCTGATCCTGCGCGTGGTGGAAAAAAAGATCCGGCTGATCACCACGATCGATTTTCTTGCGCGGTTCGACGTTCCCGTCGCGGGAATGCCGTCGAACCCGAAGGACCTCTCCGCCGTCTGCGAGGCGATCCACGCCCACGTCGCCCCGATCCGGTCGGCGCTCATCTGCGATTACATGACGTTCGCCCGCCTGCTATCATCGGAGGATAAACGCCGCGACCTGACGCTGGCCATGGCCGACGGCTCCGCATCCTCCTTCGGGATCATCGAATAACAAACCGTCCCGTGAAAAAACACGGGACGGTTTTTCTATAAATATGGATCTGTTCTTCTTTGTGTTCTTTGCGGCTTAGCGGCTAAAAGGGGTTTTCTCTCCCGCTCTTTTTATGCCGGAGTGTGCCAATCCGGCATCCAGGAACCGGTTAAGTAATCCCCGTGACACCCTGATCCCGGCTTCGTGCACGCCGGGATGACGAACAATAGTCACGCCGGGATGACGAACAATGGTCACGCCGGGATGACGAACGTCCGTCCTGAAATGCATAGACTGGATTCACGCTGAGAACACGCGGGAATGACGAGTCCCGACCGATCGCCATAAAACAACAAATCCGCGGCGGTTTCGAAGCCGAGGCCGCTGCTGGTATAATTTTCAACCCCGGCGGCGCAAGCCAATGGAAAACCGGGTGTAAAAACCCTGAATTCGGAGATGGAATGGAAAAACGCAAGGTTCTCATCGTCGGCAGCGGCGTTGCCGGCGCTATTCGGCATCTGCCCTTCTTTAAGCAGCATCCCGAGGTGGAACTCGCCGGGATGATCGACCCGGACCTCGCCCGCGCGCGGCGCGTGGCCGACGAAAACGGGATTCCCGGCGCGTACCCCTCGCTCGAGGAAGGCCTCCGTCAGACTGGCGCGCGGATCGTTTCGGTCTGCACGCCGCCGCAGACCCACAAGGACCTCACGATCTACGCCTTCGAACACGGCGCGGACGTGCTTCTGGAAAAACCGTTCGCGGTCACCCTCGAAGAGGCGCGCGAAATCGTCGCCGTCCAGCTTCGCACCGGACGGAAGCTGTCGGTCGTCCACCAGAATAAATTCATGGCGGGGATCCTGCGCATGACGGATATCGTCCGCCGCGGTGAGGCGGGACGCGTGCTGCACATCGGCCTGACCTGGATGACCAACGGCGACCAGGACCGGATGGTGATCGACCCGAACTTTTGGTGCCATAAGATCCCGGGCGGCCGCTGGGCGGAATGCCTCCCGCACCAGCTCTACATCGCCTACGCGCTCGTCGGCGAGATGCGCCTTCTTTCCGTCGCCGCGCGCAAGACCACCGACAAGTGGCCGTGGATGAGCGCCGATGAAGTGGACGTCGTCCTGGAGAGCAAAGAGGGGTACGTCAACATCCGCATGTCGGCCAACCCCGCAGAGACCAAACGCCGGATCAACGTGCTGCACGGTACCAAGGCCTCGTTTATGTTCTCCTACAAGACCGCCTTCACCCTCGCCGAACGGCCGAATGCGAGAATATCGGTGGATTTGTTCCGGCGCTGGCTTGGCGCGCGCCTCAGCCCCAAACCCAGGCAGGCCGTGCCGCCCTCACCGCACGAGTACGTCATCAACCATTTTCTGGATTATGTCCTGCACGACGGACCCAATCCCACGTCGCCCGAGGAAGCGCTGCACGTCGAGGAATTGAACGAACATTTCGGCGCGGCATTCGAGCGCGTCATCCGGAACGCACCGGGCGGCTGAGGACCCCCATGGGCGCAGGCGGCACTGCGGCGCATCTGCGCTTCCGCCCGAACCCCGAGCCCGACGGGGCGTTCGAGCAGGCGGAAGACGCGCCCATCCCCGTCGCGGCGCCGGATTGGGACCGGGCGCTCGAGCTCCTCCGCAGGTTAAACAATCTGACCGACGCCCCGGGAAGGCGCATCCCGTCGATCCTGACCGAAGACGGTTTCGAACCGTGGTGGTACGGGCAGGACCGCCTGCTGCGGTTTTACCTCGTCCCGCTTACCCAATTGCTGCCATTCCTCACCGCTGTCGACGGGAAGACGCTCATCCGCGTGGAGGATGCCCCGCCGGATTTCGAGCGGGTGCTGAGGGCGATCGGCGGGAAGGAAGGGTTTGCCGGCTGGTCCGGCAACCCGCTTCCGAAACAAAAGCCAACGCCTGGCAAGTGGGCGATGTTGGCCCTCGCGCTCGCCTCGCTGGCTGTGTTCCGAATCACCCGGCGGGATACACTCTTCTATATCATCGACCATATCAGCCCGGGTATCCGCCAGGATTTCCGGTTCACCCCCCTCTACCATGAATTGGAACGCTCGCGATTCCGCTTCGCGGAATACGCGCATACCCTTTCCCCAAAGCAGGCGATAAATAATTTTTTCCGAAGGCGAAGGCCGGTCTTCTTTCTGGAATCGGCGGATTTCCTGGCTCAGCTTGCCGGCCCGCGCATTCCTGCCCCGGAGGTGGCGCTTCCCCCCGCCGGAGGATTGTCCGTCGAGGATCGCGCGCTGCGGGCGCTGGTCCCGGCCGCGATCGATGCCTGCGTGCAGTCCATCGCCCGCCAGCGGATCCTGAAACGCGCGCTGCGTTTCCAGCGGGTCCGCCGGGCGGTGATCTTCGACGACAACCGCCATAACTTCGAACTCATCGCCGCCTGCCTGACGCTCGGCATCCCGGTCCTCGGATTCCAGCATGGTGTGTTCAATAAATTCCATGCCGGGTTGATGGCGTACGGCTTCGCCGGAGCCCGCCCGCATGCCTTTGACCGCTATGGTGTCTGGAGCGGCCTGTTCCGCGACCGGCTGCTGCGTGACAGCGTCCTCTTCGCGCCGGAACGGGTGTTTGTCGCCGGCCCGGTCCGGCCGCCGGATGTGTCGACCGCCATGCTGGACGAATCGCGCCGGCCCGCCGATCCGGCGGCGAAAATCCGCATCCTGGTGGTTTCCGAGCCGCTCGCGAGAAAAAGCGAGGTGGCCGCCTACCTGCGGGCGCTGATGCAGGATACCGGATTCGAGCTTTACCTTAAGCTCCGCCCCGGTGAATCCGAAAAGAGCCTTGAGGAATATTCCCTGACGGCATCGGGCGTGAGGCTGCTGCGGACCGGGACTGTGTACGAGGCCTGCGCGCAGGTGGATACGGCGATCGGCACCTATAGCTCGGTATTATATGAAGCGGCGCTGATGTCGGTCCCCATCGTCTGGATGAAAACCACTCGCGCATACGGCCGCGAATTGGTCGAAGAAGGGCTTGCCGAAAAAGCGGAACGCCCGGAAGACCTCCCCGATGCGATCCGCAGGGCATGTGCCATCCCGGCAGGCGAACTGCGCCGTCGGCGGGAGCGGATCTGGGGCGGTGAAATCCGGAGCGGCGCTGTCTCCCTCATCCAGGAATTACGCCGGATGGGCGGTGAGTAAAGACATGCCGATAAAAAAAACCGCGCATCCCGGATCCAAACCGCGAATCGCTTATCTGATTCCCTATCTGCGCGGATTCCGCGGATGGGTCACTTTTGTTGAGGGCGCGATTCACGCGCTGCAGAAATATGTCGAACCAGTGCTGATCGTATCCCGCGGGGATCAGGCCGCGGCGGCGGAAAAATTTCCTCACCTCGAACGGCATGTCCTGCCCACGGTCCAGGCCGAGGAGTGGAGCGGGACGACCCTGTCGATGCTGCGCTGGATGATCCCTTCGGTCTGGGCGGCCCGGGCTTTACCGGATCTGCGGGTGCGGTTGGTGCATTCGATGGAAATGTTTCCCGCCGGCTGGGCCGGGGATGTGCTCGCCCGTTCACAACGAACACCCCATGTCCTTACCGCTCACGGGACCTATTCGATCCTTTGGAGCAAGTGGCCGCTGCTGAACCGCCATTATCACGGCATCCTGCGCCGGGCGGCTGCAATTTACCCGATCTCCCATGGGACGGAAGCGAAATTGTGGGATGTGTATCACGCGGACCTTGGATCGGTGACCGTCCGGACGATTCTGAATGGGTCCCGATCTGCCGGACAGGTTTCCCCCGAAATCGCCCGGAATCGGCGGCAACCTGAGGCGCCGGTCGTGTTATCCGTTGGAATGGTCAAGCCCCGCAAGGGATACCACGTCAGCCTGGCCGCGTTCGCCCGGCTTCAGAAACGCTTTCCCGACGCGGTTTACCGCGTCGTCGGACGGCCGCCGGACGGGTCGTACGGCCTTCTATTAAAAGAAATCATCCGTCGCGAAAAAATGCATGGGGTCACATTCCTTGGTACGGTGGATACCGCCCGGTTGGATAAGCTGTATCGGCAGGCGTCGATGTTCGTCCTGTTGTCCCAGGAAGTGGACCGTCATTTCGAAGGCTTCGGCCTGGTGTTCCTGGAAGCCGGCGCCTACGGCCTGCCGGTCGTGGGGAGCCGCAGCGGCGGAATCCCCGATGTGGTGATCGACGGCGATTCCGGCATTCTGGTCAATCCCATGGATGCCGACGCGGCCGGCGAAGCGATGATCCGCCTCGCGGAAGATCCGGAACTGGCCTTGCGGATGGGATCGGCCGGACGCCAGCGGGCCGAGCATCTGACCTGGGACCTGTACGCCGGGGAGCAGTGGGAGGCGTATGCGCGGCTGCTGGGCGGCTGATGGAACATGGGCAGGCGTCGTTCACAGGAGCCCGCAAGGGCGAGCCTGTCCCGAGCACAGCGAGGGAAGGAATCGGTGATGCTATGTGTTCATTGGACTCATTGGCATTGGCAATTGATTCCTCGCCCTGCAATTCAGGGCTCGGAATGACTCCAATAGACGGGATCTCGCATTGAACGCTTCCTCCCGCATCCGGATTGCCTTCGTCATCCCGCTCCTGAGCGGGCGGGGCGGCTGGCCGACGGCGACGCTCGGCATCCTGCGTTCGCTCGCGCCCCAGGTCGAGCCGTTATTGATCGTGGCGAATGCCGACCGCGATGCGGCGAAATCACTTTTTCCGGATGCGCAGGTGTTAACCCTCCCGGAAGTCCAGCCGAATGTCGCCGGCTCGATCCGTTCGGCGGCGCACATGCTGCCGAGTCTCCTCGCGCTGCGGTCGTTCCCGCGCCTTGGGGTCCGGATCGTCCATTCGCTCGAGCTCTTCCCCGCCGGGTGGATCGGCGACATCCTTGCCCGGCGCGAAGGCGTGCCGCACGTTATCACCACCTTCGGTACCTACGGCGTGGTCTGGCACCGTTGGCGGCTGACCTCCCGGATCTGTGCCGGTATCCTGCGCCGGGCGGCGTGCATCTGCCCGATGTCGAGGGGCACCGCGGAGAAGATGCGCGCTCGGTTCGCCAGCGCGCTGGCCGACACCGACATCCGGGTTGTTCTGCAGGGCTCCGAATTCACCGGACGCGTGCCCCGCGAAGCGGCCGAAAAGAAAATTTTTCCACCCGACCCGTCCGTGATCTCGGTCGGCGGGATCAAGCCGCGCAAGGGGTATCACATCAGCCTGAAAGCTTTTGGAATTCTGCAAAAGCGGTTTCCCGGCGCGCGCTATGTGGTGGCCGGGGGCGGCATCGGGAATGAATACCACCGCGAGCTGGAGGAAATTATCCGCCGGGAAAAAATTCACGATGTAGAATTTCTCGGCACAGTGGATCCCGCCCGGCTGGACCGGTTGTACCGCGAAGCGTCGATGTTCCTCCTGCCGTCGCAGGAAGTGGACAGTCATTTCGAAGGCTTCGGCCTGGTGTTCCTGGAAGCCGGCGCGTACGGATTGCCGGTTATTGGCACCCTCAGCGGCGGCATCCCGGATGCCGTCGTCGACGGCGAAACGGGATTTCTGCTGCCTCCCGATGATGCGGTCGGGATCGCCCGGGCGATGATCGCGCTTGCGGAAAATCCCGCGCTCTCGCGTACAATGGGAATGGCCGGGCGGACCCGGGCCGAAGCCCTGAACTGGGAGCGTTTCGCCGGAGAACAAATGGATGTTTACCGTTCGGTAATGGGGTCGGCATGAAGATCGCATACCTGAGTTCCGCGACCGTACCTTCCACATCGGCCAACAGCCTGCAGGTGATGAAGATGTGCCAGGCCTTCTCGCAGGAAGGGAACGAGGTGCATCTGATCCTCCCGCCGGCGGATGAGACGCTCTCCGACGACGGCGGTGGAAAAATTTCCGCCCTGCCTTCCGGCGATATTCCCCTTTCTGACTCAGTCATTCGCCAGTACGGGCTGGCATCCGGATTTCTTTCCCGCCGCGTGAAATTACTGCCACTCCTGGGGCGCCGCGGTCTGGCCTGGGCCGAGGCCGATGAGGCGGCACGCATAACGCCGGATCTGGCGTATACGCGCGGAATCGACATCGCCTGGGCGGTTTCGCAGCACGGTTTCCCCGTCATGCTTGAGATCCATCATCCCCCGACCGGGCGGATCGGCCCGTTGTATTTCCGGCAGATCCTCAGAATCCCCAATATCCGCCTGGCGGTCATCAGCCGCGCGCTCGAGGAAAATCTGCGCCGAACATACCCCGCGCTCCACGGGCGCGACATCCTCGTTATCCCCGACGCCGTCGATACGGAGCAATTCCGGAATCTGCCCGCCCCCGCCCGGGCGCGCGGGAGGCTCAACCTCGCGGTTAATAAATTCACCGCGGGCTATTTCGGCAGCCTGGTGGCGGGGCGCGGGGTGGAATTGATCTGCGAATTGGCCCGGCGGATTCCCGGCATGGAATTCCTTATGCTGGGCGGGAATCCCGAAGAGGTCGAAGCCTGGAAAACCCGGACGGGCGCGTCGGAGAACATCCGCTGGCTGGGGCATGTGCCGAATGCCGAGGTGCCGCTGCATCAGGCGGCCTGCGACGTGCTGCTCATGCCGTACCAGCGGGAGGTGACAATCCGCGGCAAGGGCAACACCGCCGAGATTATGAGTCCGATGAAACTTTATGAATACATGGCCGCCGGTCGGGCGATCTTATCCAGCGATCTGCCCGCGCTGCGCGTGATGCTCCATGAGGCCAACAGTATCCTGCTTCCGCCGGAAGATGCCGCCGCCTGGGCGGAAGCGCTGGCGAAACTCCGTAAGAATCCGGAAAAAAGAAAACGGATCGCCGCTCAGGCCCGGGCCGATGTCCGCCCGTATTCCTGGCGCGGCCGCGCAAAACGGATCCTTGAATTCGCCGCTGGCAGCCATGGATAAACTGATTTTCATTGCGCGCTCGCGCATACCCTCCAGCCGCGCCAACTGCATCCAGACGTTGAAGATGTGCTCCGGATTCGCCGCGCACGTCCCGGTGGAACTGATCGCCCCGTATTATCCGGAAGATGCCCGGCAAAAAACAGATCTCCGCGAACGGTTTGCGCTGGCGCGGGAGTTTGCGGTGAGCTGGGTTCCATTCCCGCACTGGGGCGAACGGTTTGCGGTCCGCGGATATGCGCTTGCGGCTGCGCTGTGGGCGCATGCCCGCCGCGCCCGATACGTGTATACGCGCGAACCGTGGTCCGCCTATTGGCTGGCGCGTTCCGGCGCGCGGACGGGTTTCGAAGCGCACTATCTGGAGGAAGACCGCCGCCATCCGGTATGGCGCAAGCTGGTGAGCGATCCGCGGCTTTCACCCGCATTGCGGGGGATCTTTTGCATCTCCAAATCCCTGATCGAGGATTATGCCGCCGCCGGCGCGCGCCGCGAGTTGCTGCGGTGGGCGCCCGACGGGGTGGACCTGCAGCGGTTTGAACCGGCTGTCGCCAAGGAGGATGCCCGCGCGCGTTTGGGATTGCCGGCCCAAGCCCGCATCGTGTGCCACTCCGGGCACTTGTATCCCGGCCGCGGCATCGAAGAAACACTGGATGCTTTACCTGCGCTTCCCGAAGTTCAACTTATGCTGATCGGCGGCAATCCCGAGGATATCAACCGGATCCGCGCGTATGCCACCGGGCGGGATTTGTGCGACCGGGTGCGGTTCGAAGGTACCGTGCCGAACGGGAAAGTGCCCCTGTACCTGTGGGCGGCGGACGCCTTGATCATGCCGTACACCACGCGCACCGCGACCGCCCGGGCGATGTCACCCCTGAAGATGTTCGAATACATGGCGGCCGGGCGGCCGATCGTCGCCACCGATTTCCCGCCGGTCCGGGAAGTGTTGCGAGATGGGGAAAACGCGCTGCTGGTGGCGCCCGACAGCCCGGAGGAAATCGCCCGCGGGCTCCGGCGCGTGCAGGAGGATTCGACTCTGGCGGAAGCCATCGCCGGCCGGGCGCGCCAGGACGTGGAAGCCTATACTTGGGAACGCAGAGCCGGACATATTCTGGAAGTGCTGGAGCAGCCATGACGCTGGGATTTTTGGGAACGGATTGGCATACCTGGGCCGGCATTTTCTTTCTGCTTGCTTTTTCAACCGCGATCTATCTGGGCTGGTATTTTTATTTCTGCGGCCGATCGTCCGGTGTCCTCTATTCCGGGATCGCGGCGCAGGTTAGCTTTATCGGGCAGGTTCTGGGGGTGATGCTGGTTCTGGGATGGCTGGGTATTCTCCGGCCGGTCCCTCTGGCTGCCGCGTGCGCGTTAATCACCGCGGGCGTTTTTGTTCTGGGGGTTCGTCCGCATTGGCAGACGGTTCTTGACCGGAACCGGGTGTTCATCGCCTGGCTGCGGAAGGTCCGGCTGCCCGTCTGGATCATCGTGCTCGGCGGATTGATGGGCATCGTCCTGATCCGCAATGCTGTCTGGGGGTGGTTCTTGCCGCCCTTCCTGCGGGATGACATCGCCTACCACCTGACCATTATGGGGAATATCGTCCAGAGCGGAGCGCTCCGGTATTTTCCCAGCCCATCCGAGTGGATCCGCGATTATCCGGTCAATTCGGAGTTGATCCAGGGGTGGAATTACTTCTTCATCGGCTATGACAAATTAGTGGACCTTGCATTTCTTCCAACGATCCTGGTCGGCGGGCTGGCGTTGTATGGGATCTGCCGGCGTTTTGGTTTTTCGCGAAGGGCTGCGGTGGTCGGTTGGGCGGTATTTTCTTTCACGCCGCTGGTTTTTCTCATGCAGATGGGATCGTATAACGATGCCTGGCTGGCCTCCGTGTTCATCTGCGGCGTGTATTTTGTCCTTAGGAGGGATCCGGAATCCGGACGAAATGGGGATGTGGCGAATGCGGTTCTGGCCGGGATTTGTTCCGGCGTGATTGTGGGTACGAAGTTTGCCGGCATCCTCACGGGAGCGGCCATCGGTGTGTTGCTTGTTTTCTTCCTGCTTCGGCCCCCGGTTCCCTCCGGGAAGGCGGAAAAACCTCCCGCGTATCGGAGAATAACCGGGGTAGGGATTCCGGTTTTGATCTTCTGCCTTCTGACGCTTTTTTACGGGGCTTACCCGATGGTCCGCAATTGGATTTCCGAGGGTAATCCGCTCGCTCCGGTGGAAGTGCGGGTTGGTGATTGGATTGTCTGGCCGGGCCGGCCTGCGGACGAATTTCCTTCGATCGGCTCGGAGGAGGTTCTGCAGAACGAAAAAAACGGATGGGATCGGGTTTATACCATCTGGTTCGAGCGTTATCGATTGATATACGATTGGAACAACAGCGGTTCCGGGCCGATCTGGGCATTCATCGGATTTCCCGGGGCGGTTCTATGGATTTGGGTTTCCCTCCGGAAACGGCACGGGCCTGCCATCCTGATCTCCATCCTTTCACTGATGATCCTGATCCTCACGCCGGCGCAATGGCGCCCGCGGTATGTGCTTTCGTTGTTGTTATTGTGCGGACTGGGCGGCGCGCTGCTGTACGAATCCCTGCGGAGCTGGCCGCGCCGGCTCCTGGTTGGCGGGATGGTCCTGGCGGCGGGCTTCGTGGTGATCGCTTCGCTCCGGCCGGCGCCACTCGAAGCCGGCAAGGCGATGGCGCTTGTCTTCGATCGCGACGATCCGCAGCGGAACGCCGCGTATGTGCACCCCACCAACGAATTCTACGAATGGATCGAAGCGCGCACGACCGGTGCGCCGGCGGTTATCGTCTACGGGCGGTGGCTGGATGTGTACCCGCTGTTCGGTTCCGATCTGCGCAACACCGTGATATCCCTCGCCGCCTATTCCGCGGAGGCATGGGGCCGCGCGCTGGCGGAGAGCGGCGCGGATCTGGTGGTGGTGGCGGGCGGATCTCCGGAAGAGGAATGGACCCGGGAGTCGGGCGCTTTTACCGAAGTGTTCCGGTACGACTCCTGGAGCGTCTGGGAGAAAAACTAATATGAGCACTTTCCGAATTGGAAGGTTGGGAAGCTGGATCATGCTGGCGGTTGCCGGACTTATCGGCGCGGTCTATTTCCTGGATCCGACCCGCCGCGCCGCGATCACCCAGACCGCGGGCTGGTTCCTGACCGCGGCGCGGTTCGTCCTTTCCGGTGGGGGATGATCCGGATGAGTCCGCCGCAGGCCCGGCCACAGGCGCGGAAAATCCTCTTCCTCCTCCCCACCCTTGCTTCCGGCGGAACGGAGCGCCAGGCCGCCGAATTGGTCCGCCACCTGGATCGCGAACGGTTCGAACCGCTGGTGGCGGTGATTTACGGTTTTGACCGCGTGCCGGTGGAGATTACCGCCGGCGATGCGCGCCTGATCAGCCTGCGCAAGCCGCTCGGCAAACTCGGAAATCTGGTCGCGTTGTTCCGCCTATGGCGGTTGATCCTCCGGGAGCGCCCGGTGATCGTGCAGTCGTTTCTGAGGATCTCGGATTTGTACGCCCGAATCGCCGGAACGCTGGCGCTTCACCGGCGGATCGTCACCTCCCTGCGCACGCGTATCGCCGGCTTTTGGAGTGTCCCCTGGCAATTGACCGAACGGATCCTGTGGCGGCGGAGCGTCCGCATCGTCTCCAATTCCAGGGCGGCGGTGCAGGAAGCCGAGACGCTGCTGCACATTCCTGCGGACCGGCTGGTGGTCATTCCCAACGGGGTGGATCTCGTGCGGTTCAAACCGGGCTTGGATTGGCGCGAACCGCGCGCCGCCTTCGGCCTGACGCCGTCGGATGTCGTATTCGGGATGATCGCGCGCTATTCGCCGGTGAAGGACCATGCCACGCTGCTGACCGCCGTCGCCCAATTAAAAAAATCCGGGTATTGGCCCGGCTATGCCAAAGTGATCCTGGTCGGGGGCACGACCTTTGAGGATGCCCGCCGGGAAGTGGACGATCGGATCCGGGAGAACGGACTGGAAGGAATCGTCCTGCCGATGGGGATGATGGCGGATGTCGAACGGGCCTACGCCGCGCTCGACTGGCTTGTCCTGCCGTCGAAATTCGAGGGTTTTCCGAATTCGGTCCTTGAGGCGATGGCATGCGGGAGACCGGTCATCCTCTCCGACGCGGCCAATGCGGAAAAAATCGTGGTCGAGGATGAAACCGGTTGGGAGTTTCCCGCCGGCGACGTGCTCGCCCTGGTGGAGATCCTGCGGCGCGCGCTGGCCACGCCGCCGGAGCGGCGGGTGGCGATGGGCCGCGCGGCCCGCGTACTCGTCGAAGGGCAGTATGCCACCCGCCTCATGGTCCGCAAGTACGAATCGCTTTATGAGGAGTTGATCCGAATCCGATGAGCGCGCGCATCCGGGTTGCATTCGTCCACGATTCGTATCCCGAGTACCGGCGCCCGCTCTTCGCGCGGCTCGCGGAAAAATTCGACCTGCAGTGTTTCTTCCTCAACCAGGACAAGGCTGCGCTCCCGCCGAATTCCATAAACCTCCGCGGGTACCGGATACCGGAAATGTCGGATCTGGTCATCGCGCCGGCGCTCGCCGGCGAGCTCCGGAAAGCGCACG
>Ga0105104_10001325_pt1 | contig 18545 bp, 15 predicted proteins | sample PPLLaktember2015_3_FD_87034 | JGI IMG/M metagenome (GOLD analysis project Ga0105104, IMG submission 87034) | Freshwater sediment microbial communities from Prairie Pothole Lake near Jamestown, North Dakota, USA - PPLs Lake P7 Core (6) Depth... | ecosystem: Environmental > Aquatic > Freshwater >... | reverse complement strand
GTGTCCATTCCCAATCCGGATTACGAACTCAAGGCAGGCATGCCGGCGGATGCACGCATACGTGAGTAGCAGGAGGCGCTATGGTTGACTCGTCCGAAAGCCGGCCTAATCTGGTCGAAGTGAAAAACCTTTCACACGTGTTCAAGCTCGTTGAAGCGATCCGCGATATTTCGTTTCATGTGCCCGGCAAAAGCATTTTCGGGCTGGTTGGATCCGACGGCGCTGGAAAGTCCACAGTTCTTCGGCTGATTGCCGGGATGATGAAACCGTCCACCGGCGAAATTATGATAGACGGTTTGACCTCCGTATCCGGGAGGCAAAAAATAAAGCACATCATCGGCTACATGCCCCAGCGATTTGGTCTTTACCAGGATCTGACCGTGGAAGAAAATATGAATTTTTTTATGGACGTTTTCGGCATTTCGCACTCCGACAGAGAAAACCGCATGGAAAAGTACCTGGGCTTTTCCAACCTTCTGCCGTTTATGGACAGACTGGCCGGTGATCTTTCCGGCGGTATGAAACAGAAACTGGGCCTGGCCTGTGTTTTGGTTCATGAACCGCGCCTGCTGATTCTGGATGAGCCGACCAATGGCGTTGACCCGGTCTCCCGGCGCGAATTCTGGGACATTCTGGACAGTATGAAACAGGAGGGGATGACACTCATCATTTCGACCGCCTATCTGGACGAAGGCGAAAAATGTGACCGTCTGGCCTTGATGCACGCCGGTGTCATTCTGGAGGAAAACTCACCTGACGCAATGCGGGGAATTCACCCGACACTGGAAGCGGCCATCATTGCGAGGATTACCGAAGTGGACAAGGAGCTTGTTCATGACGCTTTCTCCTTCTGAATCCATTTCGGTTTCTCAACTGGAAAAAAAATTCGGCAAGTTTGTCGCAGTCAATAAAATCACGTTTTCCGTCAAAAAAGGAGAAATTTTCGGATTCCTGGGCTCGAACGGATCCGGAAAATCAACGACGATACGCATGCTGTGCGGCATTATTACCCCCACATCCGGCACCGGTATGGTTGCCGGCTACGACATGATAAGCCAGACCGAAGAAATCAAGCAGGCCATCGGCTATATGTCGCAGAAGTTTTCCCTCTATGAAGATCTGACGCCTTACGAAAATGTGCGTTTCTATCTGGGAATATACAGCGTTCCGCAAAATCAATGGCCCGAACGCATCGACTGGATACTGAATATGACGCACCTGCAGGATGTTCGCGATCGCCTCACGCGGGAATTGCCTCCAGGCTGGCGTCAACGGCTGGCGCTGGGCTGCGCGCTTTTGCATCGACCGCAGATTCTGTTTCTGGACGAGCCCACGTCCGGCGTTGATCCCATCACGCGCCAGCATTTCTGGAATTTTATCAGGCGCCTCGCGGCTGACGGTGTTACGGTCTTTGTCACCACGCATTACATGGATGAAGCCCTTTTTTGTGAACGCATTGTCATGATTAACTCGGGCACCATTGTAGCGTCAGGTTCTCCATCTGAAATTATCGCGGAGGCCTGTCCGGACATGCCTGACGCTGATCTGAACGATGCCTTCGTGTCGCTGATGAAGAGGATGCCGGAGTGAACCCCTTACGATTGAAAGCCATTGTCCAGAAAGAATTTTACCACCTGATTCGCGATTACCGCAGCCTTTATCTGGCGTTTGCCATTCCACTGATTCTGATCATTCTTTTCGGTTATGCGCTGAGTCTGGACGTCGATCATATCAAAACCGTCGTGATTGACTATGACAAGACATGGCTAAGCCGCGATTTTACGACGAAACTGGATGCATCTCCCTACTTTGACGTGGTGGCGAGACTGGATTCATCGCGGCAGGTGGCAGACTATATCGATCATGACAGAGCATCGGTGGCGATTCATATTCCTCCCGATTTTATGAAAAATGCCGGAGCGGACCGGGAGGCGCAGATGCAGATAATTATTGACGGCAGCGATCCGATCTTTGCCGGGGCCGTGCGGGGGTATTTAACGGCCTTTACCGAATCTTATAATTCAAAACTGCTTGTTTCTTTTCTCAATCGTCAGGGACAGAGGGCTATCAAGGTTCCCGTGGAAGGCCGTATCCGCATCTGGTTTAACGAAGATCTGGAGAGCCGCAATTTTATTATACCGGGGATCATCGCCATTATCATCATGATTGTCGGAGCCATGCTGACGTCACTGGTGATCGCGCGGGAATACGAAGATGGTACGATGGAAACGATCAAATCTCTGCCCATCCATGCCGGTGAATTTCTTCTGGGTAAGTCGATCCCTTATTTTTTCATAGGATTGGCCAATGTGCTGATTGCCATGCTGCTGGGGCAGCTTCTTTTCGGCATTGTGCTCAAGGGGAATTTCTGGCTGATGCTCATCGCCACATCTCTGTATCTGCTCTGCGCGCTGTCTCTGGGGCTGTTTATTTCATCTGTGACCAAATCGCAATTAGTGGCCAATCAGGGAGCGGTTATGTTTACGTATTTGCCGTCTTTGCTTTTGTCCAACTTTGTTTTTCCGATTATCAATATGCCGCAGGTGCTGCAATGGGTGACGTATTTTGTGCCCGCAAGATACTATATCGACATCCTGGTCGGCCTCTATCTGCGTGATACCGGTCTTGCCTATCTGGGACCAAACATGGTTGTCCTGGGCGGCATGAGCCTCTTCATGATCGGGCTCAATTATATTCTGCTGAAAAAGGAAGGTTTATGAAGTGGCCGAGGATTCGGGAATTAGTCCGCAAAGAATTTATTCAACTGCTGCGCGATAAGCGCAACCGTGTGATTCTCTTTGCGGCGCCAATCATCCAGATGCTGGTTTTTGGCTATGTGGTCAATTATGACATCCGGAATATCCGTGTGGCCGTTGTTGATTATTCACACACATTGGAAAGCCGGAAACTCACGGATGCCTTTGAAGGCAGCCGCATCTTTTCAATCACCCATTTCCTGAATGACGAAAGGAAGTTTGAGGATCTGCTGCTCAGGGGCCAGGTGGACATGGGGATTAAAATTGCCCCCGATTTCGCGGCCATCATCCGCAGGGGACAGACGGCCCCTATCCAGATTGTCGCGGATGGTTCCATGAGCAACATGGCGGCATTGCGCATGGCCTATACGGCGTCTGTGCTCGATCAATTCAACCGTGGGATGCTCCGGGAGCTTTATCCGCAGCACATGAGCTATGGCAGAATCGACGCGCGCATCCGCACCTGGTATAACCCGAACATCGAAAGTCAGCATTTCTTTGTCCCGGGGATTGTGGCGTTTGTCATCATGCTGATTTCCCTGCTTTTGACGTCCATTGCCATTATCCGTGAAAAAGAAGCGGGGACAATGGAGCAGATTATCGTCACCCCTTTGAAATCATATGAATTTATTCTCGGGAAAACGATTCCCTATATCATCCTTTCTCTCTTGCAGTTGACGGTGGTCATTATCGCCGCCATCTACTGGTTTGAAATACCCCTGGTGGGAAGCATTCCTCTTTTGTTTCTTGCCGCCTGTTTGTTTCTGCTTGGCACTTTAGGCATCGGTCTGTTTATCTCGACGATTTCAAAGACACAGCAGCAGGCCATGATGACGACGTTCTTTTTTATTCTTCCGTTCTTCATGCTCAGCGGTTTTGTTTTCCCGATTGCCAATATGCCGGAAGTCGTCCAATGGCTTACCTACCTGAACCCGCTGAGGTATTTCCTGGTTATCCTGAGGGGCATTTTTCTCAAGGGCGTCGGGCTGGATGTTCTCTGGCCTCAATATCTCCTGCTGGCGGTCTTGGGTACGATCGTTTTTTCAGGTGCAATTGTCCGCTTCAAAAAACGTCTGGATTAGTGTAAAGACAGGCGAAAGGCAAAAGGTACAAGGCTAAAGGTTAAGGATGCGGGGATGCTTAAAGTTATTGAAGATGAGAAACTGATTACCAGATATGCGCGGCATTTTGCGGGAACTTTTAGGCCGTTCATGGACGAAAAGATCAGGGTAAAGCTGGGGCACCAGGGCGCGAGTTTCAGCGCGAAGGTCTCATGGTCAAAAAGACTCGGCATCTGGATATTTTCCCACTCGGCAAAAGATGTCCGTTACTGGAATGCATTCGGTCTTGGCAAACCGCAGGTATCCGGCCACCTGCCGATAACAGCGGAAATCAATTTTCCGCGGGCGGGAATCGACCGGAAAACGGGTGCGGCTTTTGCCCGGGACGCATGGAACCATGTCTACGTAATACACCGGGGTAAAATTGGCGGCGGAAAAAAGGGCATCGGAAAGACCCTTTTTGAAGAACACTATCGGGGTAACTGGGCCTGGATGGAAGACGGCGATTCACTGGCGGAAGTTGCAGTGATCGGTGCGCTGCAGAGCCCCCGTTTTGCCCTGCAGGCAGCCCAGTTTGTAAGGAAAATTGAAAAACTCAAATCGGCGGCATCGTTTTCTTCCCAGACGTCGCTTAATTTTTCGGAGGCAGCTTTTCATGAGGAGCTCGTTGGAAGTCCGCCCTCATCACCTCCGGATAATATTGCCGACGCCTGTGACCATGACTTGATTATCAGTCAGCTGGCTGCGCTTCTTCACCGCTGGAAATTTAAGATCGGCAACGACGCAAATATCGAGTTGTTCCTGACGCAGCCGGCCTCGGACGGACTGTCTCACATCATCGCCGTCTGTGCTGATGGAAGGGAGAAAACAGTAATGGCTGTAGCGGCAAAACTGCTTTTACAAAAAGCCGTCCAGACGGGTCGCCCCTCCGCCATCCTATTGTTGCCGGAGGACAAAGTGGATCTGTATGCGCATCAAATGCAGCGGATACAGATTGAAGTGCTTGGTTATCGGGTGGAAGGTGAAAAAATAATTTTCCCGGATCTGGGAAGAATCAGGCATGAAACTATGCAGCAGTAAAAAACAGGGTATAAAATTAAGGAAGCATCTATCAAATATTATTGACATCTTTATGGACGAAAAGAAAATCATTCGCCACCAAATCCCGAGTAAATCTATTATCTTTTTAAAATCATTTTGTTATGCAGACCTTGCCTTTCATGGAAATCCTTTTTTTGTAAATATTTGCTTGTAAAGGCCATGGATATTTGGTTAATTATGAAGTGAGGTTTTTAACCGTATTAAGCCGGGCAATGAAAAAAATGAGGAGCATCTATGGGCGAAGGCATAAATGATTGCACAAACAACATCATTGATCTGAGACGACACATGTGGATGGATGGCGTCGAAGTGGAATTACGCCGGCTGATCTGGCAGATTGCCGTGGTGGGCAAGTACATCTCCGCAAAAATCCATGAATCCAATCGCAAACTGGCCGGTTTTAAAAATATTTACGGGGAGGAACAGCTGGCGCTGGATCGCATAACTGACGACATCCTGAAAAACAAACTGCATCATTCCGGATTCGTCAGCCACTACGCTTCCGAAGAACTGGAAGACATCGTTGCCATCGGCAATGGGCAGGAAAAATATATTGTCACAGCCGATCCCCTGGACGGGTCATCGCTGGTGGATACCAATCTGGCCATCGGCACGATCATCGGCATCCACCAGAAATCCATTTTTGACTGCGGGAGAAATTCAATGGTCGCGGCGCTCTACATCACCTACGGTCCGCTGATTACGATGATTTATTCGGCGGGCAAAGGCGCGCACGAGTTTGTCCTGGATCGAGAAGGGGAATATGTTCTTTCTGAAGAAAAAATTAAACTCAAAGAAAAAGGATCCATCTTCTCACCTGGAGGTCTGCGCAAAGACTGGACGGACGCGCATTTAAAATTTGTTGAAAAGCTGGAGCAGGATGGTTACAAACTCCGCTACAGCGGCGGGTTTGTTCCCGACATCAATCAGGTTCTGATAAAGAAAGGCGGGTTGTTTACCTATCCGGCGCTGAAAAAATCACCTCAGGGGAAACTCAGGCTGCTGTTCGAGTTGCAGCCAATGGCTTTTATTATGGAGCAGGCCGGCGGGAAAGCGACGGACGGCAAACAGGATATTCTGTCGCTGAAAGTGACCTCGGTCAATCAACGTTCGCCGATTTACATCGGCTCCGCGGCGGAAGTGACAATGGCGGGACAATTCCTGTCGCAATAATTTAAGATGATAAGGAGCAGCCATGATTTACGAAAACAAAAATCAACTGAAAAAGGGATATAAATCGATTCTTGCCATTGATGAGGACGATGTTCGCGTTTTAGACGAAGGCAGATTTCGGGATAAATTAATCGATGATTTAATTTATACGGTTGTGTTCAGCCCCGATCCGGGAACAAAAGAGGCCGCGGGATTTCTGATTCGTCGGGGGGCTGCCGCACTGGGGGTCATGTCTTCATCGATTCAGACGCTCTATGAAGCGATGGGCCGAAAGGAAGTCGGTGGTTTCACGGTTCCGGCAATTAATCTCCGCGGGATTACCTATGATTCCGCGCAGGCTGTCTTCCGTGCTGCTATGAAAGGAAAAGTGGGACCGGTTCTCTTTGAAATCGCACGCTCGGAAATAGACTATACCGGTCAAAGGCCATTCGAATATACCTGTGCGGTTACTGCCGCAGCCGTCAAATCCGGGTGGCGGGGTCCGGTTTTTATTCAGGGTGATCATTTCCAGATCAATGCGAAGAAATTCGCCGCGGACGCCGAAAAGGAAACACAGGGGGTCAAAAATCTGATCTGGGAAGCGATTGAAGCGGGATTTTACAATATCGACATTGATACGTCCACGCTGGTTGATTTGTCTCAACCCACCATCAAAGAGCAGCAGAGGAATAATTTTTCGCTGGCGGCGGAACTGACGACCATGATCCGCGATCTGGAGCCACAGGGGATTACCATATCCGTAGGCGGTGAAATCGGCGAGGTCGGCGGCAAGAACAGTACAGTCGAAGAGTTGCAGGCCTACATGGACGGCTATCTCGAAGAACTCAAAAAGCGGGGCGATGCGTTGAAAGGTATCAGCAAGATCAGTGTGCAGACAGGAACAACGCACGGCGGCATTCCTCTGGCCGACGGAACAGTCGCGAAAGTTAAAATTGATTTTGACGTTTTACAGAAATTATCCGAAACATCGCGCCTGAAATACGGTTTGTCAGGAGCGGTTCAGCACGGTGCGTCCACGCTGCCAGATGAAGCATTTGACCGTTTTCCCACTACCGGTACTGCTGAAATTCACCTGGCAACCGGTTTCCAGAATATGATTTTTGACAGCAGTGCATTTCCGGATGAGTTGCGGTTAAAAATTTATGATTATTTAAAAAGCAACATGAAAGATGAATGGAAAGAAAAAGACACGGAAGAACAGTTCATTTACAAAACCCGCAAGAAAGGATTCGGGCCGTTCAAACTGGAACTGTGGCATCTGTCGGCGGATCTCCGCAGCCGGATCTGTGATGCACTGGAGCGTCAGTTTGCCTTCCTGTTTGAAAAGCTGAAGGTTAACGGGACACGGGACGTTCTGGATCAATACATTCAGCTGGTTGATGTGCCGCTGAAAATGCCTGCAGCATTGAAATAAAATCATGAAAGCGGCTGTTTTGGAGAAAATTACGAGTGTTCGTGACAATCCACAGCCGCTTTCTTTTGTGAAGCTTCCCGATCCGGTTCCCGGCGAAAGGCAGATCCGGGTTCGTGTATCCGCCTGTGGTGTCTGCCATACGGAACTCGATGAAATCGAAGGCCGGACACCTCCCGTTTCATTTCCTTTTATCCTGGGTCATCAAATTGTCGGCTTTGTGGAAAAGCAGGGTCCGAGCGCTGTAAAGCATGCTGAAGGTCTGCGGGTAGGTATCGGCTGGATCGGGTCGGCCTGTGGAAAATGCCGTTATTGTCTTGGAGGGCGTGAAAATCTCTGTCCGGATTTTAAGGCGACAGGACGGGATCTTCCGGGCGGCTATGCGGAGTACGTGATTGTGGATCAGGAGTTCGCTTTTCCCGTTCCTCCTGTTTTCTCCGACGCGCAGGCCGCACCGCTTTTATGTGCGGGGGCCATCGGCTGGCGCTCGCTTTATCTGGCGGGCCTTCGCGACGGCGAATCCCTGGGACTTACCGGTTTTGGTGCGTCGGCGCATCTGGTTCTTACGCTTGCCCGATATCTTTATCCCCGTTCTGGAATATTTGTGTTTGCTCGTTCCGAACGTGAGCGTGAATTTGCTTTGGAGTTGGGGGCGTCCTGGTCGGGTGATACAACCGAAAAGAGTCCGCAAAAGCTTGCTGCGGTGATCGACACGACACCCGCATGGAAACCGGTAATTGAAGCGCTGGAAAACCTTGCGGCCGGGGGAAGGCTTGTCATCAACGCCATTCGCAAGGAAGAAACGGACCGCGATCAGATCCTCCGGATGGACTATCCGCTGCATCTCTGGCAGGAAAAAGAGATAAAAAGCGTGGCGAACGTTGCGCGTCGGGATATTGAGGCGTTCCTGGCCATCGCCAGTCGCATTCCCATTGTACCCGATGTCGAAGAATATCCGTTTGACGACGCCAACCGGGCGCTTATTGATCTGAAGGAAGGTAGAATCCGCGGGGCGAAAGTATTGAAAATGGACGGTATCATTTGAACTGCGGCATCCATCATTTCAGCTCCCCTTCTTCTGTTACACAGCCTGCCAGCTTGTGATATATTCCCACGGTTTTATTTCAGGGGCGGATTCATTTTGCCGCCAGTTTCCTTCCAATCCAAGCTCTCTGACGGTCAGTTCAAAGTGGCACATGGCGATGCCCATATCGATTTCCTGCAAAGAAACGTCGCGAAGCTTCCGGTAGCCGATGGTGCGTGAAAGATAGAAGGAAAACGTTTTTTGCTGGTCATTATATACAATGCGCCATGGCTGTTTATTGGATGCCGAGGGTGCGAGGCGAACGTTTTCCAGGGCTTCACCGTATTCACCCGCCGTTTCGGATGAAAAAGGGGTTTCTGTATTTCCGTAGAAGAAAAGCCCCGTCCATGGCAGGCGGTGGTCGGAGCCGGCAAAACGCCGCATGAACCGTTCCGTCAGGCTTTTATGTTCTGCGGCGTAGCCTATGGGGCTGATGGTTGGCAGCATTTCGTTGCGGCGCATTCCGGCCGCGTTCCTGAAGGCGCTGATTGCAAATGTGCCGCCCAGCCAGCAGGTGCCCAGCCCCAGTTCAGTGGCCTTTAATATGAGTTTTTCCATACAGTATCCATAATCATATGTGGCCATTGGCGCCGGGCTGATCATTCCCGTGAGATAAAGCCGTGCATTTTTAATGACGCCGTAAGTGCCGAGCTTTTTCCATTCTTCGCGGGGTAGCACTGCCATTGAAATCAGAGCAAAGCGCGGCGTATTTCCAAATGGTCCGCTATGGGGTTCATTGACCTGTTTTCTGAATTTCTCCAGAACGGATTCTTCGACTGGATTGACTAAATAAGAACGGCAAGAATAGCGTTTTCGGATGATTTCCGATATGGGCATCATAACGTCTCCTTAAAATGTTATTGGTAAATAATGATGAATTATTTTATACTATAAAAAGAATTATTCAAATCAAATCATGAGGAATGTGAGGAAAAAACCATGAAACTGGCCACCGTGGAACAAATGCGAGGGATGGATCGGTACGCAATAGAAAAATTAGGTCTTGCTGAAGAAATCCTGATGGAAAACGCTGCACTGGCGTCTGTTGTTCTGTTGCAAAGAAAAATCGGCATCCGAGGTAAAAGGTTTGTGATTTTTTGCGGAGCCGGCAACAACGGAGGTGACGGACTGGCCGTGGCGCGTTTGATTTACTCGGCGGGCGGGCAGGCAAAAGTGTTCCTGGTGTCATCGCCGAAGAAATATAGCGGAGCGGCAAGGACGAATTATGATGTGTTGTGCAACCTGTTCGGCGACGTTCAACTGTTGAGCCGGGCCGATGAAGCACGGGTTGACGCGCTGCACTGCGATGCCGTCGTGGACGCTGTTTTCGGTACGGGACTGGATCGAGATGTCAAGGGACTGGCAGCGGATGTGATCAATCTGATTAATTCCAGCGGACGCCCGGTATTGAGTCTGGATATTCCTTCAGGGATTTCAGGCGATACAGGAAGGGTCATGGGGGCCGCGGTCAGGGCCGCCTACACCGTAACGTTTGGTTTGCCGAAAATCGGCAACCTGCTTTATCCAGGTTATGACCATTGCGGAGAGCTATTTGTGACGCATATTTCCTTTCCTCCGTCACTTTATGACCGGGATAGCCTTCTGACACAGACCAATGAGCGGGTGTTGCTGCCTCCACGATCTGCCGAGGCCTATAAGGGGTCGATGGGTGACGTGCTGTTTATTGCCGGCGGGGCCAACTACTTTGGCGCGCCGTATTTTTCCGCCATGTCGTTTTTGAAAGCGGGTGGAGGCTACGCAAGGCTTGCGGCGCCCGCTTCGATTATCCCGTTCATTGCACAGTCGGGACGCGAAATTGTTTATCTGCCGCAAAGAGAAACAACGGCGTTCAGCCTGTCTCTAAAAGCCAAACCGGAGCTCCTGTCTTTTGCGGAGAAAGCCGACATGGTGGTGATCGGGCCGGGCCTGTCTTTGCAGGAGGAAACGACGAAGCTCGTACGGGAGATGGCGGCCGTCATTTCTAAACCTCTTCTGATTGACGGCGACGGTTTGACGGCAATTGCCGAACGGCCGGAAATACTACTCAAAAGAAAAGCGGCAACGATTCTCACCCCTCACGCGGGAGAGATGGCTCGTTTGATGCGCAAGACCGTGGCTGAGGTGAATGCCGATAAAATTGATATTTTGCGGGCGGCGGCCGCGAAATTCAACGCAACCGTTGTTTTCAAAGGCGCTCATTCGATGATCGGGCTGGTGGACGGCCGGGTTTATGTCAATTTGAGCGGTAATCCGGGAATGGCGACAGCCGGAAGCGGTGACGTGCTGACCGGATGCATCGCAGCTCTGCAGGGATTTGGTTTGAGTTCGGAGATGGCAACGCGCAAAGGTGTCTTTCTTCACGGATACGCGGGAGATCTGGCTGCCGGGCAAAAAGGTCTGGACGGCATCACTGCAACGGATATTCTGGAACATCTGCCGCAGGCATTGAAAGACGACCGGGCGGGAACCATCGATTCAAAATATTGCGAACCGCCGGTTATTTTATAATGAAGTCAAAAAGCTCATCATATAAGCTTGATGTCCGGGAAGAAACGACAGTCCCGTTTGCGGGCCTTCACCAGGCAATAAACACGATTTACACTTGGCGGAAAACGCCGAATGTACGCTTTATCCTTGCGGCATGAAGATTTTCTTGACATCCAAAACCGCGTTTTCTATATTAACAACGATTTAAGGAGTGTTTGCCGATCAGCACGTTTTGTGACAGGCCTGTAGCCCTTCAGAACAAACGGTCAACCGGCTTATGATAGATCAGGAATGCAGACGGCCTTCCTCAATGTAAAAAAAGGAAATAAAAAACTATGTCAAATAACATCGTGTTCTCCGGGAGCCTGATATTCTTAACGCTTGCTGATGTTTTTCAGCTGCTGGGAGGAAATAATTGCACGGGAACATTGACCTTGCGGAGTCAATATTCAGCGGATAAGGGCGTTGTGCATTTTATCGACGGCCATCCGATTAATGCCTTTATGGGTAAACTGAAAGGATTGGACGCGGTATACGCTCTTTTCGGTTGGACTGACGGAACGTATGATTTTGCAGAAAGTGATTTAACCGGCGTTGAACATGTTATTAAAAAGAGCATGATGGAGATTGTGCTGGATGCGTTGCGATTGGTGGATGACGGAGGGATAGCTCTGGTCGGTTCCGGGCCCGTCACTCCGGAAGAAGGAGAGGAAGCCGGAGCCGGCGGTGCAAAAGCGGATTTTCTGCAGCCTATTAAAGGGCCAAATGTCGATTACCGGTATGTGCGAATCGAAGAAAATTATTCCGCCGGCGCGACGATCGTGAAAGAGGGAAATCACGGCAAGTGGCTGTGGGTCATAGCTGACGGTACCGTGAAGATTATCAAGGAAACGCCCAAAGGCGCCATAACCCTGGCCAGGCTTGGAGAAGGATGTTTTATCGGGACTATCCGGTCTTTCCTCTATGGTGCATACGAGAGAAGCGCGACGGTGATTGCCGAAGATAACGTTCAGCTATGTCTGCTCGATGCGGAAGCCCTTAACCAGGAGTATTCCTCCCTGTCGGAGGATTTCAAAAAAATCCTTCTGAGCCTTGACAACAGGTTCAGGATGATCAACATCAATGCCATTCAGGCCCATGTTGGTGAATACTCAAGAGAATTGCCGCAAGACAAGGTTGTTGAAAACCAGTTTCATAATAATACGGAGTTCTATATTATCAGGGAGGGCACAGCCGAAATCATTGGCTAGGGTCTCAAGGGAGATGTGAATCTCATGTCTCTGGGAACAGACGATGTTTTCGGTAAGATTCCTTTCATGGCCTTCGGTCATGAACCTTTATACGCGTCCGTCATGACATCGAGCCCTTTCCAGGCCGATGTTCTGGACAGCGCGGCGCTTCAGAAGGAATATGACAATCTTTCCCATACGTTCAGAAATTTTGTTTTCAGCACGGCCACGAACATATCCATGACAACGAAACTGTTTTATCACCTGCTTGGACATACCTAGCCGCGTATTTCCCGGCTATTGTTTCCGTGATAGGACATAATCGGCTACCGCATGCAGATGGTCTTTTGCGGGACTTTGGTTAAACACTTCCAGGTCGTTGATGGATTCCCGGATAAATGCTTGTGCGCAGTTCAGCGAATACTCGATGCCGCCGGATTTTTGGATCAGGGCAAATATCGTTCTGATGGTTTCAGGCGAAAAAGATTTGTTCTCTATGGTGGTTTTAATCATGTCCCGTTCGGTCTGAGAGCATCTGGCCAGTGTGTAGATAAGCGGCAGCGTCATCTTGCCTTCCTCCAGATCCTTGCCGATGGCTTTTCCGAAATCTTCCTCCTGGGCCATATAGTCGAGTGTGTCGTCCGTGATCTGAAAGGCCATGCCGATTTTGTATCCATACTGCCCCAGCGCTTGGATTTGCTCATTTGGCGCACATGCCAGAACCGCAGCGCTTTCGCAGGCGGCGGAAATCAGTACGGCGGTTTTCTTTTCTACAATACTCAGATATTCCGCTTCTGTCAGATTTGTATCTCCGCACTTCATCAGCTGAAACACTTCGCCTTCCGACATGGTGTTGGTCATTTTCGACATCAGCCGGTAAATTTCAAGGTCGCCGATTATAGAAAAAAGAGTGAAGGCTTTGGAATAAAGAAAATCACCAACCAGGACGCTTGCGGCGTTGCCCCAGACATGGTTTGCGGAGGTTTTGCCGCGGCGGATGACGGCTTCATCAATGACATCGTCATGCAGGAGACTGGCTGTGTGGATGAATTCTATGGATGCGGCGAGCGGAAATCGCGACTCTCCCGTAAAACCGCAGAGTCGTGCACAAATCAGATGCAGCAAAGGCCGGAACCGCTTGCCCCCGCTGTCAATCAAATGGTGCGCCACTTCGGGAATCAGTTTGATGTCGGACGAGATGTATTGATCGAGGTAGGCCTCGATTTGAACCATCTCATCAGCATAAGCAGCGAAAACATCGGATATCTGCATGACCCTTGTGACCTCAAGAATATTTGGAAAAACTATATGAGAAATCCGTGACGATTGTCAAATATGTTTTACAGGAGTTCTCCGTAAAGATCATAGTGATCGGCCGCGGTTATTTTGCATTTCATAATGCTGCCGATTTTAGCGCCATTGTTTCGGATGTATGTGACGCCGTCGATTTCCGGGGCCTGCCTTCGGCAGCGTCCGATAAACGCAAGTCTTTCGCGGTCGCTTTTCTCTTCAATCAGAACCTCTTGGACCGATCCGGTTAATTTCTGGTTTATGGCATAAGAAATATCTGCCTGTTCAGACATAATGAGATCGCGCCTTCTTTCCTTTTCTTTTTCCGGAATCCGCGAAGGCATTTTTGCCGCCGCAGTGCCTTCTTCACGCGAATAGGTGAATACGCCGAGGTGATCAAACCGGGCTTCCTTGACGAAATCGAGCAGACGCTCAAAGCGCTTTTTCGTTTCTCCCGGAAAACCGACGATCAGCGATGTCCGGAGTGCAACATCCGGCATGAGGCTCCGCGACAGGCTGATGATTTCACGGATTCGTTCTGAAAAAACCCTGCGGTTCATCGCGGTCAGGACCGTGTTGTCAATATGCTGAACCGGCAGGTCGATGTAACGGCAGATCTTTTGATGACCTGCGATGGCTTCCAGCACGTCTGCTGTGATATGTGCCGGGTGTGTATAGAGCAGTCTGACCCAGCTTAAGCCGGACAGGGATGCCAGGTCAGACAAAAGAGCGGAAAGCTTCGGACGGGTTTTCAGATCGCGCCCATAGGCCGTCGTATCCTGACCGATCAGGATGATTTCCCTGATGCCGCGATCAATAAGTTTTTGCGCTTCCTGCAGGATGTCGTCGGGCCGGCGGCTGCGTGCTTTGCCGCGAATGGATGGGATGGCGCAGTAGGCGCAGCAGTTGGAGCAGCCATCGGATATTTTTAAATAAGCCGTGGCGGTATCCGGAGAGAGGATTCTGTCATGACGGGAGCTCATCAGGAAGTCAGGTTTGGTTATCACGGCCGAACGTCGGTATTTCTCCGTATTCAAGTGCCGCAGGTGATGTACGATACGACCGACTTCCCCCGTGCCGATCACCAAATCCACTTCCGGGATTTCTCCGAGCAGCTCTTTCCCGTATCGCTGAGCAAGACATCCCGCTACAATCAGTTTCAGATCGCGTCCGCTTTTCTTTTTTCCTTCAGCAAGTGTCAGGATGATTTCAAGAGCCTCTTCCTTGGCCGGCAAAATAAAACCGCAGGTATTGATGATGACCACATCAGCCCGATCGGGGCTTCCCACCAGGGTCATACCGGAAGCGGCTGCCTGGCCGCCCATGACTTCAGAATCAATCAGATTCTTGGAGCAGCCCAGAGAAATGATATGCAGTTTGCCGGAGGGATTATTTTTCACTGGGAAGCTTTCTGATCAATACCTTACGGGCTTTCGCGCCATCGGAGGGTCCGACAATACCTTCGCGTTCCATTTGCTCAATCATGCGCGCGGCTCGGTTGTAGCCGATTTTCATGTAGCGCTGCACCAGTGAGATGGAAGCCTGACCCAGTTCGCCGACCAGTGCGACGGCTTCGTCATATTTCTCGTCGTAACCGTCTTCATCATGTTGTGCCTGCGTGGATTCAAATTCAAATTTTTCAATGGATGCGTCGTAGGTTGGTTGGGCCTGCATTTTGATGTAATCGACGATCCGGGATATTTCCGAGTCTGACAGATATGCGCCGTGAATGCGGGTGAGCCTGGAAGTGCCCGGCGGGATAAAGAGCATGTCGCCCGCGCCCAGCAGTTGGTCCGCGCCCTGCTGATCAATGATGGTGCGCGAATCAATTTTTGAGGAGACCTTGAAGGAGATGCGCGTGGGGAAGTTGGCTTTGATGAGCCCCGTGATTACGTCCACGGATGGTCGCTGCGTGGCAATGATCAGGTGAATGCCTGCCGCACGGGCCATCTGCGCCAGACGCGTAAGGGATTCTTCAACGTCACGGGGAGCGACCATCATCAGATCGGCCAGTTCGTCGATCACCACGATGATATATGGAAGTTTGACGTGCTGGAATGGCGGATTGTTCTGGCCGGTGTTTTCTGTCCCCGCGGCGTCCGCCTGGTTTTCAGCTCCGGATGTTTTGGTCGTCTGGGACGTTTTGCCTTTGGCGCCGGTGAGGATCATTTCGTTATAGGCGTCGATGCTTTTAACCCCGAGGGTGCTGATGATTTTATAGCGGCGTTCCATTTCTTCGACTGTCCAGCGGAGTACCTGGGAGGCTTTCTTCGGGTCAACGACTACCGGATGCATCAGGTGAGGTATCCCCTCATAGGATGATAGTTCCAGACGCTTGGGGTCGACCATCAGAAACTTGATGTCATCGGGTTGTGCCTTGAAAAGGATGCTGCAGATCATGGCGTTGAGCGCCACACTCTTGCCGGATCCCGTGGTTCCGGCAATAAGCAGATGCGGCATCTTGGTCAGATCGGCAATCACCGGCGCTCCGACAAAATCAACGCCCAGAGCAATAGGCAGACGCAGCGATGATCTGGTAAAAGCATCGTTGTTCAGAACTTCCTTCAGAAAGACCGGTTCCCTTTTGAGGTTGGGAATTTCTATGCCGATAACCGATTTGCCCGGGATCGGGGCCAGGATGCGGATGCTGGGCGCCATCAGCGCCAGGGCCAGGTCGTCGGCCAGGTTGGTGATGCGGTTGATTTTGACGCCGGGCGCAGGTTCCAGCTCATACATGGTAATTACCGGTCCCGGCATGACTTCCACAACGCGGGCTTCAACGCCGAAATCAGACAGTTTCTTTTCCAGGATGCGTGAATTGGTAATCAATTGATCGCGTTTAACACGACCATCCTTCTGGGGTGCTTCCGCAAGCAGGGTGAAGGGAGGCAACTGAAATGTTCCGTCGGACTTCAGTTTGGAAAAATCGAAACGAGTCTGTTCAACTTTTTTCGGTTTTGCCTTCCGGGGCTTTACGTCGTCCTCTTCAATGATGGGCGGCGGTTTGTTTTCGGTTTTTAGTCGTGCGGACAGATGTGAAAAGGAAGTTGTAACGGCGTTTTTAATGGATGCCAGTCCGCCTTGCATTTTTTGGGAAAATCTTTCCGTTACCGACACGATGGAGAATTCGATGGTGAAGAAAAGCGAGACAATGAAAATACATAAAAGAATAATATAGGTGCCCGCCAGGTTGAAGTAACGAAGCAGGAGTCCGACAATGCCTGCTCCTATCAATCCGCCTGCCCGAAGGATTTCTCCATTAAACGTGACTCCTCCCCTCATCAAAGCTCCCAGAAGCCCTGCAAAGGCGAGCATAAAGAAGGAAAAACCCAGAATACGCTGAACGGTCACCACGAAAGCCGGCCGCAGAAAATATTGAAAAGCACAGACCAGAAGTGCCAACGGAAGAAAAAAAGCCGGGATGCCCAGTAACCGGATGATGGAATCAGCGGTATAGGAGCCGAATTTTCCCGTCAGGTTGTGTGGCGAGGCCCCGTCCGTCACAACTTTTGTAAAAGACGGGTCATGGGGGGAATATGAAATAAGACAAAGTAAAAGAAACAAAGCCACGGCGAGACAAACAACACCTTTGATCTCTCTGGTTCTTTTGGAATTATCTTTGATGGTATCAGCCATTAGATCGCCGCTTTTATTTCTGTTTGAACATCTTTAATGCCTGCCATGTCTTCATTCTTATGTGTGTCGTAATTCTTCATAATAACCTGTCGGACCTGGTTGATCAGTTCCTGCCGGTTTTCAAGGGTGTAGCCTTTCACGGGAATCGGTTTATCGATGACCAGAGTTATTTTTCCCGGTTTCACCTTCAGGGACCGTTTCGGCATGATGGCACCGCTGCCGATGATGCTGATCGGAACAATCGGCACGCCGGATTGAATAGCCAGGTAAAAGAGACCCTGCTTGAATGCCTTGATTTCACCGTCGCGGCTTCTGGTTCCTTCCGGAAACGTCATCACTGATTTTCCTTCACGGATGCGCAGGGCCGCCAGGTCAAGGCTCTGCATGGCTTTTTCGTGATTTTGACGGTCAATTTCAATGTAGCCTGCGCTTTTCATCGCTTGGCCAAAAACAGGAATGGCGAATAATTCTTTCTTTGCGATCCAGCGAAACTGTCCCGGGATATAAGCCAGCGAAATCAGAATATCAAAATCGCTTTGATGATTGGCCATAAAAATTTGCGGTTTTCCGCGCAGAACATTTTCATTGCCAACGACCAGCACCTTCGTGCTGCTGATCTTCAGAAGGATGGATGCCCAGATCCTGGCTACCTTATGGACATTGTTTTCCGCGTTGGCAAAAAAGGAAAAAACAATGGACCAGAACGAGAAAAAAGCCGTAATTGCTATTCCTAAAGTAACCAAGAGAACTGATCGCATCATACGCGTTCTTTCCTTTAATTTGCTATGACTAGTGATGTTTTGTACTTGATAATACAAATGAAGTCAACATTGAATTATGTTTGTATTGATCACCTGTTAGGCCTTTTAATATCAGATAAAAAAACAACATTCGTGACCGAGGGTCATTCATATTTCAGTCGTTCCCTTCATTTGGTTTTGGCCCTGTGGTGTAAAAATAAGAATTTTTTTCTTGACATTATGGTCCACGTTCATTTATGAATTTTACAACGGTTGCTGTATAAAATTTTACAGAGACTTGGACCTGGACAAGTCCATGAGTCTGAAGCGTAACCCAACGTGACGTGATTTGATGACGGAGTCTGCATGGAACTATTCTTACAACAGGTATTTAACGGAATCATGCTGGGAAGTACCTATGCCATTGTCGCCCTTGGCTTGACAATGGTTTTCGGCATTCTGCACATACCGAATTTTGCCCACGGGCAGATGTACATGCTTGGCGCGTATGTCTGTTTCTTTTTAATCACGGTATTCGGATTCACCTATTGGCCGGCGCTTGCGCTTTCAGCCATTG